>Ga0209450_10001362_pt1 | contig 12217 bp, 11 predicted proteins | sample FrelakmetLWP11LW_FD_187149 | JGI IMG/M metagenome (GOLD analysis project Ga0209450, IMG submission 187149) | Freshwater lake sediment microbial communities from the University of Notre Dame, USA, for methane emissions studies - LWP11 LW (SPAdes)... | ecosystem: Environmental > Aquatic >... | reverse complement strand
CGGGAACGTTCGGTTCGTTCATGAATACCCCCTCCGCGCAGGTGGCGGCTGCGGAAGGGGCGCGATTGTAGAAGATCCGCGCCGGCGCTCTCAAAGCCGCTGCAGCAGCAGGCCTTTGAGGTACTCCCCCTCGGGGTGGGTCATGCGCAGCGGGTGATCCTCGCCGGCGGCCAGCCGGCGCAGCAGCTGCGCCTCGACGCCGGCGTCGATCACCGCGCCGGCGACGATCTTCTGGAACAGCTCGACGCCGATCGCGCCCGAGCAGGAAAAGGTCAGCAGCAGGCCGCCCGGCGCCAGCAGCCGCAGCGCGCCCAGGTTGATGTCCTTGTAGGCGCGCGCGGCCCGCTCAACGTGATGGTGGCTGGCGGCGAATTTCGGCGGGTCCAGCACGATCAGGTCGAACGAGCGTCCATCGGCGCGCAGCGCCCGCAGCGCCTCGAAGACGTTGGCATCGTGCCAGTGGGCGGCCGATTCGGGCAATCCGTTCAGCCGCCAGTTCTCCTGCGCCAGGGCCAGTGCCTCGGCCGAGGAGTCGATCGACAGCACCTCGTCGGCGCCGGCGGCCATCGCCACCGAGAAGCCGCCCGTGTAGCAGAAGCAGTTCAGCGCCCGGGCCGGACGGGCGAGCCGGTCGCGGGCGCGCCTGGCCAGCGTGCCGGCCAGTTCGCGGTTGTCGCGCTGGTCGATGTAGAAGCCGGTCTTGTGCCCGCCGCGAACGTCGACCCAGAAGCGGCGGCCGTGCTCGCGCACGGCGATCCGCGGCGGCGGTTCGGCGCCGCGCGCCACGCCGAAGGCGGGCGGCAGCCCCTCGCGGGTCCGTCCGGCGCTGTCGGAGCGGTCGAACACGTTGGCGCAGCCGGTGGCGGCGACCAGCGCGTCGAGCAGCGCTTCGCGGTGCGCTTCGACCCCGGCCGCCTGGAACTGCACGACCAGCTGGTCTCCATAGCGGTCGGTGATCAGCCCCGGCAGGCCGTCGGCCTCGCCGAAGACCAGCCGCAGCGCGCTGCTGGCCTCGGCCAGGTGGGCGCGCCGCGCCACCGCCTCGCGCACGCGGGCGGCCAGCCATGCGGCGTCGATGCTGTCGGACTCGGCGAAGCTCCAGCAGCGCGCGCGCAGGGTCGACGACGGCGAATAGGCCGCCGATGCCAGCCAGCGCCCGTCGTGGCTGCGCACGGTGACGGTCTCGCCGGCCGCCGGCGCGCCTTTGACGCGGCCGATGGCGGTGTCGTAGATCCAGGGGTGCCGGCGCAGCAACGAGCGCTCCTTGCCCGGCTTCAGCAGCAGTTCGGCCGCCGCTCTCATCGTCTGCCGGCGGCCGCTCAGCCGCTCTTGCGCCGCGCCCGCGGGTGCGTGGCGTCGTAGGTCCTGGCCAGGTGTTGCCAGTCCAGCCGCGTGTAGATCTGCGTGCTGGCGATGCTGGCGTGGCCGAGCAGTTCCTGCACTGCGCGCAGGTCGCCGCTGCTCTGCAGCAGGTGCGACGCCATCGAGTGGCGCAGAACGTGCGGGTGCACGCGCACGCCCAGCCCCACCGCGGCCGCCAGCCTGGCCAGGCGCAGCTGCACGCTGCGTGCGCCGATGCGGCGTCCTTGGGCGGAGACGAACAGCGGCCGCGACGAGGCGGCTGGCAGGGCCCGGCGGGCCTGCAGCCAGCGGCGCAGCGCCACGGCGGCGGCGCGCCCGACCGGCACCTGCCGCAGCCTGCCGCCCTTGCCGACCACGGTCACCCGGCGAGCGTCGAGGTCGAGCCAGGACGTCGAAGCGGGGCCGTCTGCATCGGCGGCGAAGTAGCGCCAGTCAAGGGCGACGAGCTCGGACAGGCGCAGGCCGCTCGAGTAGAGCAGTTCGACGACGGCCTTGTCGCGCAGCGCCAGCGGCGCGTCGGCGGGCTCGTGGCCGGCCAGTTGCACCGCTTGATCGGGCGCCAGCGCCTTCGGCAGCCGCTTGGCGCGGCGTGGTGCCCGCACGCCCGCCGCCGGGTTGCCGGCGACCTCGCCCCGACTGCCGAGCCAGTCGAAGAAGCGGCGCCAGGCCGACAGCTTGCGCGCCAGCGACGCCGGCGCCAGGCCGGCCGCGTGCAGCCGCGCCAGGGCGCTGCGGATGTCGGCCGGCACGAGCGCCGGCAGCGGCCTGCCGGCGGCCGCGCCCGCCAGCCCGGCGAGATCGCCGCGGTAGGCGGCGACCGTGTGTGGCGACAGCCGGCGCTGCCGCGCAAGTTCATCGAGGAACTGCCCGACCAGCGCCGGCAGCGGCCCCGGATCGCCGACTGCCTCGTCGCCCATCGCCCCTCAGGCGCGAAGCCGCGCCAGCGCCGCGCTGGCCAGCTCGGCGATGCGCGACAGGAAGGCGGTGCCCATCGTGATCTGGAAGCGCGCCGGATCCGGCGAGCCCAGCGCCAGCAGGCCGAAGGCCTTCGGGTCGCCGCCGACACGCAGCGGGATCATGGCTAGGCTGCGGACGGCCGCCGGGTCGTTGGCCATCCAGGTCGCCGCTTCGAAGCCGACATTGGAGCCGCAGAACGGCGCCTGCATGCTGCTGGCCAGGCGAACGATGTCGTCGCCCGAAGGCTGCGCCCAGTCGAAACCCGCATATTCCGCGGCGACGCCCCACAGGCGCAGGGCGCCCAGCGGAACGTTGAACTGGCGCAGCAGTTCGTCGAGCAGCGTGCGTGGCAGCTGGGCCGGGTCGGTCTGGGCGAGCAGCGCCCGCGCCCAGAGCACGATGCGGTCGGCGATGGCGTCGTTCTCCTCGCCGTGGCGCAGCATCTCGGCCAGCCGCAGCTCGAGCGACCTGATCCGCTCGCGCAGGATCAGCGACTGGCGCTCGACCAGCGAGACCGCATGGCCGTCCTGCGGATGCGGAATCGCCACGTTCAGCAGCACTTCCGGATGGTGATCGAAGAAATCCGGGTGCTGGGACAGGAACTGCGCAACTTCCTCGTGCGTCATCGGTGGCTCTCAGAGTTCGATCTCGCCTTCGAATACGGCTTCGGCCGGCCCGGTCATCAGCACCGGCCAGCCGGCGCCGGCCCAGCCGATGCGCAGTTCGCCGCCACGGGCGTGCACGGTGACCGGCGAGTCGAGCGCGCCGCGCAGGATACCGGCCACCGCCGCCGCGCAGGCACCGGTGCCGCAGGCCAGCGTCTCGCCGGCGCCGCGCTCCCACACGCGCAGGCGGATCGCATGGCGGTCGAGCACCTGCATGAAGCCGGCGTTGACCCGGCGCGGGAAGCGGGCGTGCCGCTCGATCAGCGGACCGTCGGTCCGCACCGGCGCCTGCTCGACATCGCCGACCCGCTGAACCGCGTGCGGGTTGCCCATCGACAGCACGGAGATCTCGACGGTGCGGCCGCCGACCTCGAGCGGCCAGAGCCGGTCACGCTCCTCGGCGCGGGCGACCAGGCCCTCGGCGGCGAACGGCACCTGCGCCGGTTCGAACACCGGCACGCCCATGTCGACGGTGACGCGCCCGTCGTCCTCCAGCCGCGGCTCGATGACACCGCCGAGCGTCTCGACGCGGATCGCCCGCTTGTGCGTCAGCCCGCGGTCGTGCACGAAGCGCACGAAGCAGCGCGCGCCGTTGCCGCACTGCTCGACCTCGCCGCCGTCGGCGTTGAAGATCCGGTAGCGGAAGTCGATTCCCGGCGCGCTCGCGCGCTCGACCAGCAGGATCTGGTCGGCGCCGACGCCGAAGCGCCGGTCGGCCAGCCTGCGCAAATGCACGGGGGAGAGATCGACCGGCTCGCCGATGCCGTCGAGCACGACGAAGTCGTTGCCCGCGCCCTGCATCTTGGTGAAGCGCAGTCTCATGCCGGGATTATCGCCGCACGGTGGCCCGCCCCATGCGGCGCACGCTGCTCAGTACAGCGGCGCGGCGCCCGGCGGCCGGGTCTTGAACCGCTTGTGCGTCCACAGGTACTGGTCGGGAAGGCGGTGCACCCAGCGCTCGATCTCGCGGTTCATCCGCTCGGTGTCGGCCTCGACGCTGGCGCCCGGGAAGCCGTCCCACGGCGCCTCGAGGTGCAGCACGTAGCCGTCGGCGGTCATCTCGGTCACCGCCATCACCACCTTGGCGCCGTTGACGCGCGCCAGCCGGCTGACCATCGGGATGGTGGCCGCCGGCACGCCGAAGAACGGCACGAAGATCGAGTTCACCGCGCCGTTGTCCATGTCCGGCAGGTAGTAGAAGGGCAGGCCGTCCTTCATCGCCCGCAGCACCTCCTTCAGCTCCGACGCTCCTCGACGGGGGATCAGCAGCGGTTCGTTGAAGCGCCGCCGGCCGGCGAGCAGCTGCTCGTCCCAGGCGGCGTTGCTCTGCCTGGCGTAGATCGACACGCCGCGCACCAGCGTGTTCACGCGCAGGCCGCCGGCGTCGAGCCCCACGAAGTGCGGCGCCAGCAGGATCAGTGGCCGGTTCCCCGGGTCGAGCACGTGCCCGGCGCCCTCGACGCGCACCAGGCGCTCGACCGCCTCGCGGCTGCCGCGCCACAGGACCGAATGGTCGAGCACGCTGCGCGCGATGTTGCGGAACAGCCGCCGGCCGAGGGCGCGCCGCCCGGTCTCGTCGATGCCGGGGAAGCAGGCGCGCAGGTTCGTCAGCGTGACCCGGCGGCGCGGCCAGGCGATCAGCCACAGCAGATCGCCGAGCGCCGCCGCCAGCCGCGCCCGCGCCGCGACCGTCCAGCCCGCCGTCGCGCCGATCAGCGCGATCCACAGCCGCGCCAGCGACGCGCTCACGGCGTGCTCTCGGTCGATCCCGGCGGCGCCGGCGCCCCGGCGGGCACCTTGTAGCGGTTGTAGCCCCACAGGTACTGCGCCGGGCAGTCGCGGATCAGCGCCTCCAGGCCGCGGTTCATCACCGCAGCGTCGTGGCCGGCGTCGCCGGTCAACGGCTCGTCGAGCCGGCGCAGGTGTATGCGATAGCCGCGCCCGTCGGGCAGCCGCTCGCCGTAAACGAACAGCACGATGCCGTCGAACTGCCGCGCCAGCCGCGCCGGCAGCGTCATCGTATAGGCCCAGCGGCCGAAGAACGGCGCCCATGCGCCTTCGCCCACCGACGGCACCTGGTCGGGCAGGATGCCGACGACCTGCCGGTCCCGCATCGCCTTCATCAGCATGCGCACGCCCTTCATGTCTGCCGGGGCGAGCTTCAGTCCGTCGGCGGCGCGGCCGGTCTCGACGATGCCGCGCAGCACCGGCTTGCGCGGGATGCGGTACAGGACGGTCATCGGGCGGGTCTTCGCCTCGGGGCGGAAGGCGGCGTAGAACTGCGCCGTGACCTCGAAGCAGCCGAGGTGAGGCGGCAGGAACATCACCGGCCGGCCGTCGGCCAGCGCCGCGTCGACGATCGACATGTCGGCCACCTCGGTGCGCGCGACGATGTCGGCGCGCGGCCGCATCCAGACCCAGGCCGTCTCCAGGGCCTGCTTGCCGGCCTCCGCGGCAGCGGCGCCGACCAGCGCCGGGTCGCGGTAGCCCGCCTGCGCCAGGTTCTCGCGCAGGCGACGCCGGTACGGCGGCGACAGCCAGAAGACGAGCTTGCCGAGCAGGCCGCCGATGGCGTGCACCACTCCGAGCGGCAACGCCGCGATGCACCTGAACAGCAGCCTGAGCACAGAAGCCCCGCACTGGCCGGCAGCGGGTCGCTGCTGGTCGGCGCCCCGCGGGCCTTCACATATAATCCGCCCTCGCCGAGTTAACCGACAACTTGCGGGGCGAGCCTTGGAAGCATATCCGAGGCAAATGCCGCTAAAGCGTCGCCGCTCCCTGCGAGTGCGCAACGCACCCGGTTTCTTCTTCAGGAGCGAAGCATGTCCAGCGAATTCCTCTTCACGTCCGAGTCGGTTTCCGAAGGCCATCCCGACAAGGTGGCCGACCAGATCTCCGACGCGATCCTCGATGCGATCTTCAGGCAGGATCCGCGCTCGCGCGTGGCCGCCGAGACGCTGGTCAACACCGGCCTGGTGGTGCTGGCCGGCGAGATCACCACCAACGCCTACGTCGACTACATCCAGGTCGCGCGAGACACCATCAAGCGCATCGGCTACGACAACACCGAGTACGGCATCGACTACAAGGGCTGCGCGGTGCTGGTGGCCTACGACAAGCAGAGCAACGACATCGCGCAGGGGGTCGACCAGGCCTCCGACGACTACCTGAACCAGGGCGCCGGCGACCAGGGCCTGATGTTCGGCTATGCCTGCGACGAGACGCCCGAGCTGATGCCGGCGCCGATCTACTACGCCCATCGCCTGGTCGAGCGGCAGGCCAGCCTGCGCCGCGACGGCCGGCTGCCCTTCCTGCGGCCTGACGCGAAGAGCCAGATCACCATGCGCTACGTCGACGGCAAGCCGCACTCGATCGACACCGTGGTGCTGTCGACCCAGCACAGCCCCGAGCAGAGCGAGTCGCCGACGAAACTCAAGGCGAGCTTCTACGAGGCGGTGCGCGAGGAGATCATCAAGCCGGTGCTGCCGGGCGACTGGCTGACCAAGGACACCAGGTACCTGATCAACCCGACCGGCCGCTTCGTCATCGGCGGGCCGCACGGCGACTGCGGGCTGACCGGCCGCAAGATCATCGTCGACACCTACGGCGGCGCCTGCCCGCACGGCGGCGGCGCCTTCTCCGGCAAGGACCCGAGCAAGGTCGACCGCTCGGCCGCCTACGCGGCGCGCTACGTGGCCAAGAACGTGGTCGCCGCCGGCCTGGCGCGCCAGTGCCAGGTGCAGGTGGCCTATGCGATCGGCGTGGCCCGGCCGATGAACATCACCGTCTACACGGAGGGCACCGGCAAGCTGCCCGACGAACGGATCGGCAAGCTGGTCGCCGAGCACTTCGACCTGCGGCCGAAGGGCATCGTGCAGATGCTGGACCTGCTGCGGCCGATCTACGAGAAGACGGCCGCCTACGGCCACTTCGGCCGCGACGAACCCGAGTTCACCTGGGAGCGGACCGACCGCGCCGAGGCACTGCGCAAGGCGGCGGGGGTGTAGGGAATCCCGCCGTCCGGTCGCCGGCGGGTCGCCGGCGACCGGGCCGGAGCGCGGCCGACCGGCTAGAATCCGCGCCTGCTTCGAGGAGCGTTGCGACAGGCGCCCGCCTGCCAGGCTCGAAGCGGCGGCCGCCGCGGCCGCCCGTTCCAACGGCGCTCGCCCACTTCTTTGAATTCGAAAGGAGGGCGCGAGATGAGCGCCGTACTCAAACCGAGCAGCACCAACGACTTCGTCGTTGCCGACCTGAAGCTTGCCGACTGGGGCCGCAAGGAAATCCGCATCGCCGAGACGGAGATGCCGGGACTGATGGCGATCCGCGAGGAGTACGCCGCCACCCAGCCGCTGCGCGGCGCGCGCATCACCGGCTCGCTGCACATGACGATCCAGACCGCGGTGCTGATCGAGACGCTGCAGGCGCTCGGCGCCCAGGTGCGCTGGGCCAGCTGCAACATCTTCTCCACCCAGGACCACGCCGCCGCCGCGATCGCCGCCAGCGGCACGGCGGTGTTCGCCGTCAAGGGCGAGTCGCTCGACGACTACTGGGAGTACACGCACCGCATCTTCGAGTGGCCCGATGGCGGCCACACGAACATGATCCTCGACGACGGTGGCGACGCGACGCTGCTGCTGCACCTCGGCGCCAAGGCGGAGAAGGACGCCTCGTGCATCGGCCAGCCAACCTCGGAAGAGGAGGAGGCGCTGTTCAGGTCGATCAAGGCCAGGCTGGCGGCGAGCCCATCCTGGTACTCGACGCGGCTGGCCAGGATCAAGGGCGTGACCGAGGAGACCACCACCGGCGTGAAGCGCCTGTACCAGATGGCCAAGGATGGGCACCTGGCTTTCCCGGCGATCAACGTCAACGACTCGGTGACCAAGAGCAAGTTCGACAACCTGTACGGCTGCCGCGAGTCGCTGGTCGACGGCATCAAGCGCGCCACCGACGTGATGATCGCCGGCAAGGTGGCGGTGGTGGCCGGCTACGGCGACGTCGGCAAGGGCTCGGCGCAGGCGCTGCGCGCGCTCTCCGCCCAGGTGTGGATCACCGAGATCGACCCGATCTGCGCGCTGCAGGCGGCGATGGAGGGCTACCGCGTGGTGACGATGGACTACGCGGCCGACAAGGCCGACATCTTCGTCTCCGCCACCGGCAACTTCCACGTGATCACGCACGATCACATGGCGAAGATGAAGGACCAGGCGATCGTCTGCAACATCGGCCACTTCGACAACGAGATCGACGTGGCGAGCCTGAAGCAGTACACGTGGGAAAACATCAAGCCGCAGGTCGACCACGTCATCTTTCCCTCGGGCCGCCGCATCATCCTGCTCGCCGAGGGCCGGCTGGTGAACCTCGGCTGCGGCACCGGCCATCCGAGCTATGTGATGTCGAGCTCGTTCGCCAACCAGGTGATCGCGCAGATCGAGCTGTTCACGCAGACCGCCAAGTACCCGGTCGGCGTCTACGTGCTGCCGAAGCACCTGGACGAGAAGGTGGCGCGGCTGCAGCTGGCGAAGCTCGGCGCGCAGCTGACCGAGCTGACCGAGGCGCAGGCGCGCTACATCGGCGTGGCGAAGGCGGGCCCGTACAAGCCGGAGCATTACCGCTACTAGGCGCCGCGCCGCCGGCGGCGCCCACGGAGGGAGGAGGCATCGGATGCGTGTCCTGCTGGTCTGGATACTGAACGCGGTCGCCCTGTGGCTGGTCACGCAGGTGCTGGCCGGCGTGCGCGTCGACGACGAGCTGAGCGCCTTCATCGCCGCGATCGTGCTCGGCCTGGTCAACACGGCGATCAAGCCGGTCCTGGTGATCCTGACGCTGCCGGTGACGGTGGTCACCCTCGGCCTGTTCCTGCTGGTGCTCAACGGCCTGCTGTTCTGGGGCGTGGCCTCCCTTCTGCCGGGCTTCCACGTCGACGGTTTCTGGTGGGGCGTGGGCGGGGCGCTGCTGTACAGCGTCCTGACCTGGGCCTTCTCCAGCCTGCTGCCGAACGAGGCCCGGCGGTGAGCGGGCCGACCTTCAGCTTCGAGTTCTTCCCGCCGAAGAGCGACGAAGGGGCGGCGAAGCTGCGCGCGGTGCGGGCGCAGCTGGCGCAGGTCGGTCCGGCGTTCTTCTCGGTGACCTTCGGCGCCGGCGGCTCGACCAGCGAGGGCACCTGGAGCACGGTGATGGAGATGCACCGTGCCGGGCTGCCGGTGGCGCCGCACATCTCCTGCATGGGCACGACGCGCGCGCAGGTGGCGCGGCTGCTGCACGAGTATCGCGAGGCGGGCGTGAACAGGCTGGTGGCGCTGCGCGGCGACATGCCCTCGGGGGCTGCCGGCGGCGCCGGCGACTTCCAGCACGCCAACGAACTGGTGGCCTTCATCCGCGCCGAGACCGGCGCCTGGTTCCACGTCGAGGTCGCCGCCTACCCCGAGTACCACCCGCAGGCCCGCTCGCCGGCCGAGGATCTCGCCAACTTCGTGCGCAAGGTCGACGCCGGCGCCGACTCGGCGATCACCCAGTACTTCTACAACGCCGAGGCGTACTTCCGCTTCGTCGTCGAGGCGCGCCGCGCCGGCTGCGCCGTGCCGATCGTGCCCGGCATCATGCCGATCACCAACTTCGCCCAGCTGGCGCGTTTCTCCGACGCCTGCGGGGCGGAGATCCCGCGCTGGATCCGGCTGAAGCTGGCCAGCTACGGCGACGACCGCGCGTCGATCCAGGCCTTCGGGCTGGACGTGGTCGCCGAGCTGTGCGAGCGGCTGCTCGCCGGCGCCGCGCCCGGCCTGCACTTCTACACGATGAACCAGGCGGCGCCGACGCTCGAGCTCTGGCGCCGGCTGCGGCTGCCGCGCAGCCAGCCGCAGCCGGCGGCTACAGCACGCCCGACTCGGTGATCGCCAGCTCGAGCTGGATGTCGTGCGGCTTCGGGTCGATGCTCCTGACGCGGCCGCAGTCGAAGGCGATGCCGACCGTCGACGGTCGCACCGGCATGCCGGCCAGCGTGCGGTCGTAGAAGCCGGCGCCGTAGCCGAGGCGGTGGCGCTGCTCGTCGATGCCGACGCACGGGATCACCAGCAGCTGCGGCCTGATCCGCTCGCCGGTGTCCGGGACCTGGATGCCGAACTCGCCGGTCTTCATCGGCGTGCGCGGATGCCACGGGGCAAACTCGAGCAGCGCCCCGGCCACCACCGGCAAGGCTGCGCGCCGGGCGGGGTCCTCGGCGAGCCAGGTGGTGACGGCCGCTGTCACGTCGGGCTCGCCGCGCGTCGGCCAGTAGAACGCCAGGCGCTGCAGCGGCATCGTGCGCAGCCAGCGCAGCAGCCGGTCGCTGATCATGCGCGCGCGCGCCTCCCGGTCGGCCAGTTCGTTGCGCGCCGCCAGCAGCTTGGCGCGCAGCGCGCCGCGCGCCGGGTCGGGCGGTAATCCTTTCGGCGCCGGTGGCAGGGTCCTGAAGGTCATCGCGGCATTGCCTGTGCTAGCCTGACCCCATGCTGCAGGCCGGCAAACCGTACATCCTACACATCGCTTTGCTTGCCCTTGCCGCGGCGTTCGCCTGTTCCTCGGCGGCGCAGCCGCCGCCCAAGCGCGCCGATTCGGCCGGCGGCGACGCCGCGGTGCTGGCGGCACGCGAGGCCTTCGCTGCCGGCGACCGCAGCCGTCTGGCGCTGGCCGCCGCGGCCATCGGCGAACACCCACTGAAGTCCTACGGAGAGTTCTGGTCGCTGCAGCTGCGTCTTCGCGGCGAGCGTGGCAGCGCCGCGACGGCGCTCGACCAGGCCGTCGTCGACTTCGTTCAGCGGCACCCGCGCAGCTACGTCGCCGACCGCATCCGCGTGGACTGGCTGCTCAATCTCGGCGCCCGGCGCGAGTTCGCGACGCTGCTGCGCGAGCGGCCGGCGGTGGTCTGGGGCGACGACGCGCAGCTGCGCTGCTACGAACTGCTGGCGCGCTACGTCACGCAGCAGCGGCCGCAGGCGCTGGCGGCCGAGGGGCGCAGCCTGCTGGCGGCGACCCGCGAATCGGCCACCGAGGGCTGCACGGCGCTGGCCGACCAGCTGCTGGCCGACGGCCAGCTCTCGCCGTGGACCCGGGTGCGGGCCCTGGTCGAGCACAACCAGCTTGCCTCGGCGCGGCGGGCCGCCGGGGCGCTGCCGCCGGGCGACGCCGCGCAGGCGGCGCAGATCATCGAGCAGCCGGCGCGCTGGCTCGCCACGCACGAGCGGCGCATCAGTCGCCAGCAGGTCGAGCCGGCCCTGCTCGCGCTGGCCAGGCTGTCGCGGGACGACCCCGAGAAGGCGGCGCAGTTCGCCTCGTCGCTGAACCTGCACTTCACGCCGGAACAGCGGGGACTCGCCTGGGGGCGCATTGGCCACATGGCGGCGGTGAAGCTGATGCCGGAGGCGCCGACCTGGTATCGCCACGGAGGCGAGCTGGTCGGCGTGGCGCCCGATACGGCGCGCGCCGACGAGGTGCTGGAGTGGCAGGTTCGCGCTGCGCTGCGCGCCGGCGACTGGCCGACTGTGCGCAGCACTATCGAGCGGATGCCGCGGCCGCTGGCCGACGATCCGGCGTGGGTCTACTGGCATGGCCGCGCGCTGGCGGCCGCCGGGCAGCGCGAGGCCGCGGAGCTGCAGTACGCGCGGATCGCCGAGCGCTTCGAGTTCTACGGCAAGCTCGCCGCCGAGGAACTGGGGCGCCCGATCGTGCTGCCGGCGCCGGCGACCCCGGTCAGCGCCGAGGAACTGGCGCCGATGCAGGCCAACGCCGGGTTCCAGCGGGCGCTCAGCTTCTACCGGCTCGGCCTGCGCATCGACGGGCATCGGGAGTGGAACTGGCAGCTGGGGGTGGCCAACGGCGGCGGCCGGATGACCGACCGCCAGATGCTTGCCGCCGCCGAGCACGCGCGCGCCAGCGGCGTGATCGACCGCATGATCTCGACCTCCGAGCGCACGCGCGAGGAGTTCGACTTCACGCAGCGTTTCCCGTCGCCGTACCGGGGCGCGCTGGAGACACACGCGCGCAGCGCCGGGCTGGAGCCGACCTGGGTCTACGGGCTGATCCGCCAGGAGTCGCGCTTCATCGAGGACATCCGCTCCTCGGCCGGCGCCTCGGGGCTGATGCAGCTGATGCCGGCCACCGCGAGCTGGGTCGCGCGCAAGGCGGGCATGAACGACTACACCGCCGCCCGGGTCAACGAGGTGGACGTCAACCTGCGCCTGGGCACGACCTACCTGCGCATG
>Ga0209450_10001361_pt1 | contig 12220 bp, 8 predicted proteins | sample FrelakmetLWP11LW_FD_187149 | JGI IMG/M metagenome (GOLD analysis project Ga0209450, IMG submission 187149) | Freshwater lake sediment microbial communities from the University of Notre Dame, USA, for methane emissions studies - LWP11 LW (SPAdes)... | ecosystem: Environmental > Aquatic >... | reverse complement strand
GCGCGCGGAGTTCCTCGCCATCGTGCTGGGGCTGGTCTACGTCGGCGCGGTGATGGTGCTGTTCCTGTTCGTGGTGATGATGCTCGACATCAAGACCGATTCGCTGCGCGAAGGCTTCGCGCGCTACCTGCCGGTGGCGGCGGTCGTGGCCGGCATCATGCTGGCGCAGATGCTGGCCCTGATCGGCTGGAACGCGATGCTGCAAGTGCCGGCGCCGGAGAGCGACGGCGCCACCCTGGCCGGGGTCGGCAACACCGAGTGGCTGGGCCGGGCGCTGTTCACCGACTACATCCTGCCGTTCGAGGTCGCGGCGGTGATCCTGACCGTCGCCATCGTGGCCGCGATCGCGCTGACCCTGCGGCGTCGACCGGGCGTGCGCCACCAGGACCCCTCGCGCCAGGTGCTGGTGCGCAAGGAGGATCGGCTGCGCGTGGTGAAGGTCGCCACCGAGGGCAAGGAGGCGGGCAAGTGATCACGCTCGCGCACTTCCTGGGCCTCGGCGCGGTGCTGTTCTGCATCAGCGTCGCCGGCATCTTCATCAACCGCAAGAACGTCATCGTGCTGCTGATGGCGATCGAGTTGATGCTGCTCGCGGTCAACATGAACTTCGTGGCCTTCTCGCATTTCCTCGGCGACGTGCACGGCCAGGTGTTCGTGTTCTTCATCCTCACCGTGGCCGCCGCGGAGTCCGCGATCGGCCTGGCGATCCTGGTCGTGCTGTTCCGCAACCGGAGCACGATCAACGTCGCCGAACTCGATAGTCTGAAGGGGTAGGGCAGTGCTGTCGAAGAACATCCTGCTCGCCATCGCGCTGGCGCCGCTGGTCGGCGCCGCCATCGCCGGCCTGTTCGGCCGCCAGGTCGGTCGCGCCGGTGCGCACTGGGCGACGATCCTCGGTGTCGCGGTCTCCTGCGTACTGTCGGTCTACGTGCTCAAGCAGCTCGCCTTCGACGGCGTGCCGGCATTCAACCAGAACATCTACACGTTCTTCGAGATCGGCGGCTACTCGGCGCACGTCGGTTTCCTGGTCGATCGCCTGACCGCGACCATGATGGTGGTGGTCACCTTCGTGTCGCTGCTGGTGCACATCTACACCATCGGCTACATGGCCGACGACCCGGGCTACCAGCGCTTCTTCAGCTACATCTCGCTGTTCACGTTCTCGATGCTCATGCTGGTCATGAGCAACAACTTCCTGCAGTTGTTCTTCGGCTGGGAAGCGGTGGGCCTGGTGTCCTACCTGCTGATCGGCTTCTGGTACAAGCGGCCGACGGCGATCTTCGCCAACCTCAAGGCCTTCCTGGTCAACCGGGTGGGCGATTTTGGCTTCCTGCTGGGCATCGCCGGCGTGCTGTACTGGCTCGGCACCCTCGACTACGCCACCGCCTTCGCCAACGCGGACCAGTTGCAGGGCAAGACGATCGAACTGTTCCCGGGCGTGCCCTGGGACGCGGCGACCTTCGTCTGCATCTGCCTGTTCATCGGCGCGATGGGCAAGTCCGCGCAGGTGCCGCTGCACGTCTGGCTGCCGGACTCCATGGAAGGCCCGACGCCGATCTCGGCGCTGATCCATGCCGCGACCATGGTCACCGCCGGCATCTTCATGGTCTCGCGCATGTCGCCGCTGTTCGAACTCTCGGCCACGGCGCTGGCGTTCGTGCTGTTCATCGGCGCCACCACCGCGCTGTTCACCGGCCTGATCGGCATCGTGCAGAACGACATCAAGCGGGTGGTGGCGTACTCGACGCTGTCGCAGCTCGGCTACATGACGGTGGCGCTCGGCGTCTCGGCCTACTCGGCGGCGATCTTCCACCTGGTGACGCACGCGTTCTTCAAGGCGCTGCTGTTCCTCGGCGCGGGCTCGGTCATCATCGCCATGCACCACGAGCAGGACATGCGCCGCATGGGCGGCCTGCGCAAGTACATGCCGATCACCTTCGCCACCGCCTGGATCGGCACCCTGGCCCTGGTGGGCACGCCGTTCTTCTCCGGGTTCTACTCCAAGGACGCGATCATCGAGGCGGTGAAGGAAGCCGCGCACCACGGTGGCTGGGTGCAGCAGTACGCGATGTGGGCGGTGCTGCTCGGCGTGTTCGTGACCGCGTTCTACAGTTTCCGCCTGCTCTACCTCGCGTTCCACGGCAAGGAGCGCTTCGTGGTCGAGTCGCACCACGACGGCGACCACCACGGCGATGCCCACGACGACCACGACGATGCGCACGGCCACCACGAGCCGGGCCACCTCGCGCATCCGCCGCACGAGACGCCCTGGGTGGTCACGCTGCCGCTGGTGCTGCTCGCCATCCCCTCGGTGGTGCTCGGCTGGTTCGCGATCCAGCCCATGCTGTTCGGCGACTGGTTCGCCGGCGCCATCGTGGTCGACCCGGCGCGCGACGTGATCGCACGCCTCGGGGCGGAGTTCCACGGGCCCACCGCCTTCGCGCTGCACGGATTCCAGACGCCCGCGTTCTGGCTGGCCTTCGCGGGCTTCGCGGCAGCGACCGTCCTCTACCTGCTGCGCCCGGATCTGCCGTCGCGCTTCGCCGCCGCGCTGCGGCCGCTGGTGACGATGCTGGAGAAGAAGTACTGGTTCGACGAGGCCTACCAGGCGGTCTTCGCGCGCGGCAGCCTGCTGCTCGGCCGCGGCCTGTGGAAGGGTGGCGACGTGGCGGTGATCGACGACGGCCTGGTCAACGGCTCGGCGGCGGTGGTCGCGCGTCTGGCCGGCGTGCTGCGCTGGCTGCAGTCCGGCTACCTCTACCACTACGCCTTCGCCATGATCCTCGGCCTGATCGCGCTGTTGGGCGCCTTCCTGTGGTCGCGCTGAACGACAAGAACTAGAACAAGAGCCCCGAGCCGATGGAAACCTGGCCCCTGCTTTCCCTGCTGGTGTGGCTGCCGATCGTCGGCGGCATCGCGGTGCTCGCCACCGGCGAGTCGCGGCCGCAGCAGGCGCGCGTGATCGGCCTGGCGGTGGCGATCGCGACCTTCCTGCTCAGCCTGCCGCTGTACACCGGTTTCGATGCGTCCAGCGCCGCCATGCAGTTCGTGGAGCGCCACGCGTGGATCCCCGCGATCGGCTCCTGGTACCACCTGGGCGCAGACGGCATCTCGGTGGCGCTGATCGTGCTGACCACGTTCTGCACCGTGCTGGTCCTGCTCGGCGCCTGGCAGGCGATCGAGGACCGCGTGCACCAGTACGTCGCGTCGTTCCTCGTGCTCGAGGGCCTGATGGTCGGCGTGTTCTGCGCGATGGACGCGCTGCTGTTCTACGTGTTCTTCGAGGCGATGCTGATCCCGATGTTCATCATCATCGGCATCTGGGGCGGTCCGCGCCGCGTGTACGCGACGATCAAGTTCTTCATCTATACCTTCTTCGGCTCGATCTTCATGCTGGTCGGGCTGATCTACCTGTACCTGAAGGGCGGCTCGTGGGCGCTGTCCGACCTCGCCGCGCTGCCGCTGACGGCCACCGAGCAGATGTGGCTGTTCTTCGCCTTCCTGCTCGCGTTCGCGGTGAAGGTGCCGATGTGGCCGGTGCACACCTGGCTGCCGGACGCCCACGTCGAGGCGCCGACCGGCGGATCGGTGATCCTGGCCGCGATCATGCTCAAGATCGGCGGCTACGGCTTCCTGCGCTTCAACCTGCCGGTCACGCCCGATGCCTCGCACGAGTTCGCCTGGCTGGTGATCGCGCTGTCGCTGGTGGCGGTGATCTACGTCGGATTCGTTGCCCTCGTGCAGGAGGACATGAAGAAGCTGATCGCCTATTCGTCGATCTCGCACATGGGCTTCGTCACCCTCGGCGCCTTCATCTCGCTGTCGCTGGTGCGCGAGCAGGGCAACATGGATGCCGCGCAGCTCGGCCTGCAGGGCGCGATGGTGCAGATGATCTCGCACGGCTTCGTGTCGGGCGCGATGTTCTCCTGCGTCGGCGTGCTTTACGAGCGCATGCACAGCCGCATGATCGCCGACTACGGCGGCGTGGCGAACACGATGCCGTGGTTCGCCGCGCTGTTCGTGCTGTTCGCGATGGCCAACTCCGGCCTGCCGGGCACCAGCGGCTTCGTCGGCGAGTTCATGGTCATCCTGGCCAGTTTCCAGGCGAACCCCTGGCTCGCGATCGGCGCCGGCGTCACCCTGGTGGTCGGCGCGGCCTACACGCTGTGGCTGGTCAAGCGCGTGCTGTTCGGTGCGGTCGCCAACGACCACGTCGCGCAGTTGAAGGACATCGACGCCCGCGAGGCCGTGGTGCTGGGCGCGTTCGCGCTGGCGGTGCTGGCACTGGGCATCTGGCCGGCCCCGCTGGTCGAACTGATGGACGCCTCGATCGCGCAGCTGGCGCAGCAGCTGCTCGCGAGCAAGGCCTGAGGCGCACACGACATGCTCACCTGGAACGAACTCCTGCCGCTGGTGCCCGAGACCTTCCTGCTCGGCGCCACCCTGCTGCTGCTGATCGTCGACCTGTTCGTGTCGCAGCAGCGCCGCGGCCTGACCCATTTCCTCGCCATCGTGATCCTGGTCCTGACCGCGATCCTGACCGCCCGCCCGCACCCGGAGGCGCAACAGGCCTTCGGCGGCATGTTCATCCGCGACGGCTTCGCCGACCTGCTCAAGCTCGGCATCCTGGTCACGGCGATCGCGGTGTTCGTGTACGCCAAGCCCTACCTCAAGCCGCGCGGGCTGTTCCAGGGCGAGTTCTACGTGCTGTGCCTGACCGGCGTGCTCGGCATGATGCTGATGGTCTCGGCCGGCAACCTGATCATGATCTACCTCGGGCTCGAGCTGCTGGCGCTGTCGTCGTACGCGCTGGTCGCGCTGAACCGGGATTCGCCGCAGTCGTCGGAGTCGGCGATGAAGTACTTCGTGCTGGGGGCGCTCGCCTCGGGCATGCTGCTGTACGGCATGTCGATGCTGTACGGGGCGACCGGCACGCTCGACCTGTCGCGCATCCACGGCGCGGCGGAGATCGCGCGCCACGACCAGCGCATGCTGCTGCTGTTCGGCCTGGTGTTCGTGGTGGTCGGGCTCGCGTTCAAGTTCGGCGCGGCGCCGTTCCACATGTGGCTGCCGGACGTGTACCAGGGCTCGCCCACCGCGGTGACCCTGTTCATCGCCAGCGCGCCGAAGATCGCCGCCTTCGGCATGGCGTGGCGCCTGCTGGAGGGCGGGCTCGCCAGCCTCGCCAGCGACTGGCAGGGCATGCTGGCCGTGCTGGCGCTGCTGTCGTTGGCGATCGGCAACCTGGTCGCGATCGCGCAGACCAACCTCAAGCGCATGCTGGCCTACTCGACGATCTCACACGTCGGCTTCCTGCTGCTCGGCCTGCTGGCCGGCACCAAGGAGGGCTATGCGGCCGCGATGTTCTACGCGCTGACCTATGCCATCACCACCGCCGCCGCGTTCGGCATGATCGTGCTGCTCTCGCGCGCCGACTTCGAGGCGGAGGAGATCGACGACTTCAAGGGGCTGAACCAGCGCAATGGCTGGTACGCCGGCATGATGCTGATGGTGATGGCCTCGCTGGCGGGCGTGCCGATCTGGGTCGGCTTCATCGCCAAGCTGGCGGTGCTGCAGGCCGCGGTGCCGGAGTTCCTGTGGCTGGCGATCGCCGGCGGCGTGTTCGCGGTAATCGGCTCGTTCTACTACTTGCGCGTGATCAAGGTGATGTACTTCGATCCGCCGGCCAGCCCCGATCCGCTGGTGGTGCCGGCCGACGTGCCGTTCCGTTTCGTGCTGTCGGCCAACAGCCTGCTGCTGCTCGGCCTCGGCATCGCCAGCGGGCCGCTGTGGGCGTGGTGCCTGGCCGTGGTCCCTTCCTGAACCGCATCGAGGTCGCGCGGCTTGCGCCATCCGCGGGGGGTGGCTAGAATGCGCGACGCCTGATGCGGGGTGGAGCAGTCTGGCAGCTCGTCGGGCTCATAACCCGAAGGTCGCAGGTTCAAATCCTGCCCCCGCTACCAAGTTTCGTCGGGAAAGGCTCCGCAAGGGGCCTTTTTCGTTGGCGCCGGACGCGACCGCAAGGGCGCGCCGGTTCCTGGCGGCGGAGCACGCCGCCCACATTGTCGGAGCCCACGCGGGGTCGTGGCGCCGGCGACCGGGACGCGTGCTCGCGGCCTGGGCCGTGGGCGCCGTGGCCCTTTTTGCTTTTCTGGCGCACCGATTTGCTGGTGCAGTTCGACACGGAATCAACGCTTGAAGGCCGAGGATCTCGCCACCCTGTTCGCACCGGTCGTGTCCTCGCTGGGGCTGGAATGCCTCGGCGTGGAGTACAGCCCGTCGCGCGGCAACAGCCTGGTGCGCGTGTACATCGACGCGCCGGGGCGGATCGTCACCATCGAGGACTGCGAGTCGGCCAGCCGCGAGATCGCCGCCCTGCTCGACGTCGAGGACCCGATCCCCGGCCGCTACGAGCTCGAGGTGTCGTCGCCCGGCTTCGACCGTCCCCTGTTCACCGCGGCGCACTTCGCCCGCTTCGCCGGCCAGGCGGCCAAGGTGCAGGTCAGCCTGCCGATCGGCGGCCGGCGCCGGTTCCAGGGACCGATCCAGCGCGTGGAAGGCGACACGGTGGTGATCGCGCAGGACGGCGTCGAGGTGTCGATTTCGCTGTCCAACGTCCACAAGGCGAACCTGGTGCCCGATTTCTCGGCCTACGAGCCGAAGAAGCCGGGCAAGGGCGGGGCGAAACCCGCCGCCGGCAAGAAACCCAACAAGGCTTGAGAACGCGGCGCGCAGGCGCGCCCCGGGAGCACAGGAAGATGAGCAAAGAAATGCTGCTGGTCGTCGATGCGGTCGCCAACGAGAAGGGCGTGCCGAAGGAAGTGATCTTCGAGGCGATGGAGGCCGCGCTGGCCTCGGCGGCCAAGAAGCGCTATTCGGACGACGTCGCGATGCGCGTCTCGATCGACCGCCAGAGCGGCGACTACGAGACCTTCCGCCGCTGGGAGGTCGTGGCCGACGACATCGCGATGGAATCCCCGGACCGCCAGATCCGGCTGATGGACGCCGTCGACGTCAAGGCGGACGCGCAGGTCGGCGATTTCCTCGAGGAGCAGGTCGAGAACGCCGAGTTCGGCCGCATCGCCGCCCAGGCCGCCAAGCAGGTCATCGTGCAGCGCGTGCGCGAAGCCGAGCGCGCGCAGGTGGTCGATGCGTACAAGGACCGGGTCGGCGACCTGGTCACCGGCATCGTCAAGCGCGTCGAGCGCGGCGCGGTCTACATCGACCTCGGCGGCAACGCCGAGGCCTACATCCCGCGCGAGAAGGCGATCCCGCGCGAGAACGTGCGCCCGGGCGACCGCATCCGCGGCTACCTGCACGAGGTGCGGCACGAACCGCGCGGCCCGCAGCTGTTCGTCTCTCGCACCGCGCCGGAGTTCATGATGGAGCTGTTCAAGCTCGAGGTGCCCGAGGTCGGCCAGGGCCTGGTCACCATCATGGGCGCCGCGCGCGACCCCGGCGACCGCGCCAAGATCGCGGTCAAGGCCAACGACACCCGCACCGACCCGATCGGCGCATGCATCGGCATGCGCGGCTCGCGCGTGCAGGCGGTGTCCAACGAGCTCAACGGCGAGCGCGTCGACATCATCCTGTGGAACGACAACCCGGCCCAGTTCGTGATCAACGCGATGGCCCCGGCGCAGGTCGAGTCGATCATCGTCGACGAGGACAAGCATTCGATGGACATCGCGGTCGCCGAGACCGAACTGTCGAAGGCGATCGGCCGCGGCGGCCAGAACGTGCGCCTGGCCAGCAAGCTGACCGGCTGGCAGTTGAACGTGATGACCCAGGCCGACGTGCAGGCCAAGAGCGAGGCCGAGCAGGACGCCGCGCGCCAGCTGTTCCAGGACAAGCTGGAAGTGGACGCCGAGATCGCCTCGATCCTGGTGCAGGAAGGTTTCTCCTCGATCGAGGAGATCGCCTACGTGCCCGAATCCGAGCTGCTCGCGGTCGAGGAGTTCGACGAGGACGTGGTGGCCGAGCTGCGCGCCCGCGCGCGCGACTCGCTGCTGACCGCGATGATCGCCGAGGAAGAGGTGCTGGACGAGAACAAGCCGGCGCAGGAACTGCTCGACCTCGAGGGCATGGACGAGCACGTGGCCTACGCGCTGGCGGAACGCGGCGTGCGCACGCTGGAGGACCTCGCCGACCTCGCGACGGACGAGATCACGGACATCGAGGGCATCGACGAGGAGCGCGCCGCGCACCTGATCATGGCCGCGCGCGCGCCGATGATCGCGCGCCTGGAGCAGGGTGGCTGACCGTCGGCCGCGGGGTCGTCGTCGCTCGCCATCGCCCAAGGTTTCTGAGGAATGCACATGTCGGATGTCACCGTAAAGCAGCTCGCCAACGTACTGGGCATGTCCCCGGACAAGCTCATCGAGCAGCTCAAGGAAGCCGGGATCGGCGCCAAGACGACCGAACAGGTCATCACCAGCACCGAGAAGGTCAAGCTGCTCGGCTTCCTGCGCCGCCAGCACGGCAAGGCGGAAGCGCCGACCGGCGAGGCCGCGGCGCCCAAGCAGATCACGCTGCGCCGCAAGACCGTCAGCGAGCTGACCGTCTCGAGCGGCGCGGCGCGTGGCAAGACGGTCGCGGTCGAGGTGCGCCAGAAGCGCACCTACGTCAAGCGCACCGAGGTGGCCGAGGGCGAGGTGCCGGTCGACGCCGAGCGCGAGGAGGCCCTGCGCCTGCTGCGTGAATCCGAGGACCGCCGCGCGGCCGAGGAGCAGGCGCTGCGCGCCGCCGACGAGAAGCGCCGCCTCGAGGACGAGGCGCGCAAGGAGGAGGAGAAGCGCAAGGCCGAGGAGGCGCAGCGCGCCGAGGCGGCCAAGATCGCCGAGGAGGAGGCGCGCCGCCTCGCCGAGGGCGGCACGCGCCGCAAGGAAGAGGAAAAGCCGCGCGCGGCCGACAAGGACAAGCCAGTCAAGGTCACCGAGCCCGCGAAGATCCGCGAGCGCGACGAGCCGCGCCGCCACAAGGGCGTGCACGGCAACCACCGCATGGTCGAGGCCGAGGTCACCGAGGACTCGCCGGTCGGCCGTTTCGTGCGCGGCGAGTTGCACCTCGCCGATCCGGGTGGCGGGGCACGGCGCGCGCGCAAGGCGCGTCCGCGGCCGCGCCCGGTCGAACACCGTCCCGCTCCGGGCGCAGGCCCGCACGGGTTCTCGCGGCCGGTCGGCCCGCAGGTGCGCGAGGTCGCGATCGGAGAAGGCATCCAGGTCGGCGAGCTGGCGCAGAAACTCGCCGTCAAGGGTGCCGAAGTGGTCAAGCAGCTGTTCAAGATGGGCGTGATGGCGACCATCAACCAGGTCATCGACCACGACACCGCGGTGCTGGTGGTCGAGGAACTCGGCCACCGCGCGGTTCGCGCGCAGGATCAGGATGCGGAGTCCGTGCTGGGCCAGCAGTCCGGGCCGGTCGGCGACAAGTCGCCGCGCCCGCCGGTGGTGACCATCATGGGCCACGTCGACCACGGCAAGACCTCGCTGCTGGACTACGTCCGGCGCACCAAGGTCGCCGCGGGCGAGGCCGGGGGCATCACGCAGCACATCGGCGCCTACAACGTCCAGACCGACAAGGGCACGATCACCTTCCTCGACACGCCGGGCCATGCCGCGTTCACCGCGATGCGCGCGCGCGGCGCCAAGCTCACCGACATCGTGATCCTGGTGGTGGCGGCCGACGACGGCGTGATGCCGCAGACCATCGAGGCGATCCAGCACGCCAGGGCGGCCGGCGTGCCGCTGATCGTGGCGGTGAACAAGATCGACAAGCCGGACGCGAATCCCGAACAGGTGAAGCAGGGCCTGATCCAGCACGAAGTGGTGGCCGAGGACTTCGGCGGCGACACCCCGTTCGTGCCGGTGTCGGCCAAGACCGGGCAGGGCGTCGACGCGCTGCTGGAGGCGATCCTGCTGCAGGCCGAGGTGATGGAACTGCAGGCGGTCGCCGAAGGCCGCGCCACCGGCACGGTGGTCGAGGCCAGCCTCGACAAGGGCCGGGGCCCGGTGGCCACGGTGCTGGTGCAGTCGGGCCAGCTCTCGAGGGGCGACTTCGTGGTCTGCGGCCTCGAGTACGGCCGCGTGCGCGCGATGTTCAACGAGTCGGGCAAGCCGGTGGAAACGGCGGGCCCCTCGATCCCGGTGCAGCTGCTCGGCCTGTCCGGCGTGCCCGGCGCCGGCGACGACCTGATCGTGGTCGAGGACGAGCGCCTGGCCAAGGATGTCGCCCAGCAGCGCCAGGCCAAGCTGCGCGAGTCGCGGCTGGTCAAGCAGCAGGGCAACAAGCTCGAGGACATCATGGCCGCGATGGGCCAGCAGGGCGAGGGCCAGCGGGTCCTCAACCTGGTGGTCAAGGCCGACGTGCAGGGCTCCGCCGAGGCGCTGCGCGATGCGCTGACCAAGCTCAGCACCGACAAGATCCGGGTCAACGTGATCGGCTCGGGGGTGGGCGGCATCAGCGAGTCCGACGCCGTGCTGGCGCAGACCTCGAAGGCGCTGATCATCGGCTTCAACGTGCGTGCCGACGCCTCGGCGCGCAAGACGATCGAAGCGGCCGGGCTCGACCTGCGCTACTTCTCGATCATCTACGACGTGATCGACCAGGTGAAGCAGGTCGCCACCGGCTTGCTCGGCACCGAGATCCGCGAGGAGATCATCGGCGTGGCGCAGGTGCGCGAGGTGTTCCGCTCGTCGAAGTTCGGCCAGATCGCGGGCTGCATGGTCATCGAGGGCAACGTCAAGCGCAACAAGCCGATCCGCGTGCTGCGCGACAACGTGGTGATCTTCCAGGGCGAACTCGAGTCGCTGCGCCGCTTCAAGGAAGCGGTGGAGGAAGTGCGCAACGGCATGGAGTGCGGCATCGGCGTCAAGCAGTACAACGACGTCAAGGCCGGCGACCAGATCGAGTGCTTCGAGCGGATCGAGGTTGCCCGGACGCTGTAAGGGTGCCGTTGGTTTGCGCGTTGTCGCTTCGATGGGGATGAGGGCCCAGGGTACAGGGCCCAGGGCCCAGGGAAGAGCCGAAACGATGTGCCGCCGAGGCAGTTGTGCGTGCCGCGCGCTGGTCGTCCTGCGCGAACTGGCTACCGTCGGCTGGGCCCTGGGCCCTATACCCTGGGCCCTATACCCTGGGCCCGGACCCACAACGTAGCGGTTGCCGGCACTTCCCCTTTCCCGGAATGGTCGTCAAGCCGGGCCCTGGGCCCTGACCCACACCGCAGCCCGAACCGCCAAGCCACGTAGACCCCACCGAGTCCACCGCCATGTCGCACCGCGAATACAAACGCTCCGATCGCGTCTCCGCCGAACTGCGGCGCGAGGTCGCCGTGCTGGTGCACGACGCGGTGCGCGACCACGCGCTGCCGTCGGTGTCGGTGTCCGACGTGGAGGTCACGCGCGACCTCGAGCACGCCACGGTGTGGGTGACCGCGCTGCTGGGCGAGCAGGGACCGCCGGCGGTGAAGCTGCTCAACGAGCTGGCCAAGGAGTTCCGGCGCGAGCTCTCGCGCACGATGCGCATCCGCTCGGTGCCGCAGTTGCACTTCAAGTACGACGATTCGGTCGACCGCGGCGAGCGCATCGAACAGCTGCTGCGCGATCCGCGCTGACCGGGGCAGCGGGTTCCCGCGCGATGGCGGCCGTCCACGGCATCCTGCTGCTCGACAAGCCGCTCGGCCTGTCCTCCAACCAGGCGCTGGCGCGCGCACGGCGCCTGCTCGGCGCGGACAAGGCCGGGCACACGGGCGCACTCGATCCGCTCGCCACCGGCATGCTGCCGTGCTGCTTCGGCGAGGCGACCAAGATCGCCGGCCTGCTGCTCGGCGCGCGCAAGGCCTACGTCGCCCGCGTTGCGCTGGGTGCCACCACCGAGACCGGCGACCGCGAGGGGCGGGTGCTCGCCGCGGGCCCGGTGCCGCCGATCGACGGCGCGCTTCTGGACCGCGTGCTGGGTGCGTTCCGTGGCCGCATCCGGCAACGGCCGCCGGCGTACTCGGCGCTCAAGCGCGACGGCGTGCCGCTGTACCGGCTGGCGCGCCGCGGCGAGGCGGTCGAAGCGCCCGAGCGCGAGGTCGAGATCCATGCGCTGTCCGCACGCCTGCTCGATCCGCTCGCACTCCCTGCCGGTTGGTCGCCGCGTCGGCCGCCGGCGGAACTCGTGGGCCGGCCGCCCGGGACCACCGACGAGGCCTGGCCGCTGCTCGAACTGGACGTGACCT
>Ga0209450_10001360_pt1 | contig 12221 bp, 10 predicted proteins | sample FrelakmetLWP11LW_FD_187149 | JGI IMG/M metagenome (GOLD analysis project Ga0209450, IMG submission 187149) | Freshwater lake sediment microbial communities from the University of Notre Dame, USA, for methane emissions studies - LWP11 LW (SPAdes)... | ecosystem: Environmental > Aquatic >... | reverse complement strand
AAGGTCTTTTTCCTGGGAACCCTGACGGCGGGTGGCCTCGAGGTGGCGGTGGAGGGCGGCAAGCTCAAGATCCTGAAGGAGGGGGAGGTCAAGAAGTTCGTCAAAGCCGTGGAACACAAGACCTTCAGCGGGGAATACGCCGTCCAGACGGGGCAGACGGTCATGTACATCACCGAGCGGGCCGTCTTCACCCTCACCAAGGAAGGGCTCGAGCTCACGGAAATCGCCCCGGGCGTGGACCTCAAGAAGGACGTGCTGGATCTCATGGAATTCAAACCTATAGTTCGCGGAACGCCCAAGTCGATGGACCCGAGGATCTTCTCGGATAAGCCCATGGGCTTGTCCGGTAAATAGAACAGACCCGGATTCATGACGCATCGCTGGCTCCGGCAAGGTAATGCCCTTGTCGGAGCCATTTTTCTGTTTCTTGATGCAATCCTAACGATCGTGATATGCTTCTCTGCGGAGGGTTCATGACGAAACGTACGAACAAGCGGCAGGAACAGGCGGTTTCCACGAAGGCCGCGTTATTCGAGAGCGCCATCACACTCTTCAACGAAAAGGGCTATAACACCGTAACCATCGAGGACATCGCCCAGCGGGCCGGTACCGCCAAGGGCAGCTTCTATACCTACTTCCGGACCAAAAGCGACATCATCATCGAGGAATTCCGGGCCATCGACGATTACTACAAACGGTTTGAGAAGACTCTGTCCCGGTACCCGAACGCCCTGGAGAAGATCTACGCCTTCAACAAGGCCCAGATGAAGTACGTGCGCGACCAGGTGGGCCTGGATATGCTGAAAATCCTCTACTCCAATAACATCATCGAGCCCAGCACGGAAAAGATCCTGATCGACACGAACCGCTACCTCCACGGCTTTATCCGCGGGCTAATCGAGGAAGGCCAGCGCGAAGGGATCTTCCGGACGGACGTGTCCGCGGACCGGCTTGCGCTTTTATACACCCGGGGACACCGGGCGGTGTTCCTTGACTGGGCGATCTCGAACAACGCCTTCGACCTGGTCAAGGACGGCATCGAGTTCTGCAAGGTCATCATGTGCCCCGCCCTGATGACCAAGGATACCCCTGTTCCCCGTTCCAGAAACGAGCCTTCCCCGGCCTCGGCCGGCTAGCACGCTCTGGATATCTTTTTATCCAAACCCCCCATAAAACCCCAAGATCGCGCCCGGTCGATAAATTTATATTGACTAGGGTCAACGAAATCGTAGGTTGTGAAAAAAAACATTGACAGATTCCCGGACCCGGGATACCGTCGAATGACCGCGACCAATGACCCTGGTCATTGACCGCGGACATCATAACAGGAGGCGGCTATGAGCAAGGTCTCGATCGTCGGCGCATATAACACGAAATTCGGATCCTTCGTGAACAAGAACAGGGAAACCGGGGAGATCACGGATACCTGCTCGATCTACGAACTCATGGCCGAAGCGGCCCAGGGAGCCGTGAAGGACGCGGGTTTGGACCCTTCGCAGATCGACGGCGTCTGGGTGGGCTCCTTCGCCCCAGGGCTGTTCACCAGCCAGGACCACCTCGGGCCGATCGTCCTGGATTCCTTCCCGGACGCCCTCCGGTTCAAACCCACCCAGCGGGTGGAGGGAGCCTGTGCCTCCTCCTCAATGGCAATCTACAACGCCCTGTACGCGATCGAGAGCGGCCGTTTCCGGAACGTCCTTGTGGTCGGGGTGGAAAAAATGAACCTCCTGAAGACGGCCGGCGTCACACACGCCCTGGCCGGCGCCTCCTATTGGCCCACCGAGGGCGGTGTGGAAGTCTCTTTCCCCTGTCTCTTCGCGGAATATGCCAAGGGCTACGCCAAGCAGTATGGACTTTCGCCCGAGAAGCTCCGGGAAATCCTTGCGGCCGTGGCCGCACTCTGCTACAAGAACGGCCTTGAAAACCCCCTGGCCCACTTCGGTAAGGGTGGTCCCTCGGACAAGCTGGGACTTTATACCGCTGCCAACATCCTGGGCTTGCCGGACGAGAAGAACCCGATGATCGCGGAGCCCCTGCGCCTCCATGACTGTTCCCTGGTGACCGACGGAGCCGCCGCCCTGGTCCTGAGCCCCACCGAGGAAGCCAAGCGGCGGGCGGGACCGGCGGTGGAGATTGCGGGCATCGGCCACACCACCGAACGGATGGCCATCAAGGACCGGGTGAACATGTATGACCTGATTGCGGCCAAGAAGGCCGCCCAGGCGGCCTACAAGGAAGCTGGCATAGCCGCCAAGGACCTCCGGGCCGCAGAGGTCCACGACTGTTTCACGATCACCCAACTCCTGTGCACCGAGGCCCTGGGGCTCTCCGGGGACGGTAAGTCGGGCTTCGAGTACGAGGCGGGCCGCTTCGGACCCGGGGACGACTGCCCGGTCAACCTCTCCGGCGGTCTCAAGGCCAAGGGGCACCCTGTCGGAGCCACGGGGGCATCCATGCACGTGCTTCTTTATAAGCAGATGACGGGCAAGCCCATCGGTCAGCCCCGGGAGAAGGGGGCGCCGGAGGTGACGGCCACCCTCAACGTGGGCGGTTCCGCGGTCACCAACGCGGTCAGTGTGCTCAGGCGGATACGGTAAGCGAACGGCCGGCGGAAATCAAAGAAACCGCCGGCCGTTTTTGACATAGAAGACAAGGAGGAACACCGGAAAAAGAGAGGAAGAAGGGCCGAGCCCCATCAAGGCGCGGAGTGCGTCCGGTCCGGGATAAGCGCTCCATGTTGTGGATGCGAATCTGAATCCTGCCTATCAAGAAGGAGAACCGAACATGTTAGGAGTCATCGGTATTGTGATTTCCCTGGGACTGTTGATGTACCTGGCGTACCGGGGCATCTCGGTTCTGATCCTGGCCCCGATCCTGGCCCTCTTTGCGGCCGTGTTCTCGGGGATGCCGCTCATTGCGACCTACACCCAGGTCTTCATGCCGAACCTCGCCAACTACCTGAAGCTGTACTTCCCCGTGTTCATGCTGGGGGCCATTTTCGGGAAGGTGATGGAGGAGACCGGGGCGGCCAAGGCCATCGCCCACGCGATCGCCACCAAACTGGGCAAGGACAAGGCCATCCTGGCCGTCGTCCTCACCTGCGCGGTCCTGACCTACGGCGGCGTGTCCCTCTTCGTGGTAGTGTTCGCCGTGTATCCGATCGCGGCCCACCTCTTCCGCGAAGCCGGAACGCCCAAGCGGCTGATCCCCGGTGCCATCGCCCTGGGTTCGTTCACCTTCACGATGACGGCCTTCCCGGGCACACCCCAGATACAGAACGCCATCCCGATGCCCTTCTTCAAGACCACCATCTTCGCGGCGCCGGTCCTGGGCATCATCTCGGGTATCATCATGTTCTTGGCGGGCACCTGGTGGCTCATGGCCCGGGCAAAGGCCCTCAACGCCAAGGGTGAGACCTACGGAACCCATCCGAAAGAAGATATCAAGGAATTCGACACCTCCAACCTGCCCAGCCTCCTGGTGTCCCTGATCCCGATCTTCGTGGTCCTTGTGGTCAACTTCATCATCGTCAACTACATCTACACGGCCGGCAATCCCGCCTACGACTACCTCAAGGCCAAGCCCTTCGAGACGAACATCAACTCCGTGCGCGGCAACTGGGGTCTCATCATCGCCCTGATCATCGGCATCGTCGTGGCCATCCTGACCAACCTCAAGCGCCTCAAGGTCAGGGAGACTGTCAATGCGGGTGTGTTCGGCTCCATGCTCCCGATCCTGAACACCGCATCCGAAGTCGGGTACGGCAACGTGGTGAAGACCCTCTCGGCCTTCGCCATCGTCCAGGCTGCCCTCCTTTCGATCTCCGACAACCCGCTCATCACCTCCGCGATCGCCACCAACGTCCTGGCGGGTATCACCGGTTCCGCCTCCGGCGGCATGAGCATCGCCCTGGGTGCCATGGGCGAGACCTTCTACAACCAGGCCATCGCCAAGGGCATCAACCCCGAGGTCCTGCACCGCGTGGTGGCCATCGCCTGCGGCGGCCTAGACAGCCTCCCGCACAACGGCGCGGTCGTGACCCTGCTGGGCATCACCCAGATCACCCACAAGGAAGGCTACGCCGATATCGGCTTTGTCTCCGTGGTGGTACCCGTCCTGGTCTGCGTGATCGCCATCATCCTTGGGAGCATGGGCGTCGTCTAAGCCCGGCCCGAGAAGCACCTTCCCGGGGGAAGCGCCTTAGAGCTCCCCCGGGTTTTCCATTTAAGGAGATTCTCATGATCCAGAAGATCGGCATTATCGGGGCGGGGCAGATGGGGGGCGGGATCGCCCAGGTCTGCGCCCAGTCCGGATATGATGTGATCCTGTTTGACGTGGTGGAGGCCCAGCTGGCCAAAGCCCGCTCGGGCATGGAGAAGAGCCTGCGGAAGCTTGCGGAGAAGGGCGGTATCGATTCCGCAGCCGTCGAGCCCGCCCTGGCCCGGGTCAAGACCGTCTCGGACCTGCAGGCGATGGGGGCCGCGGACCTCGTGGTGGAGGCGGTAAACGAGAACGAGTCCCTGAAGCTGGAGATCTTCCGGAAGCTCGACGGGATCCTGGGGCCCGAGGCCATCCTGGCCTCGAACACTTCCTCCATATCCATCACCAAGCTCGCTTCCGCCACCAAGCGTGCTGCCCGGGTGATCGGGATGCACTTCTTCAATCCTGTACCGCTCATGAAGCTCGTGGAGCTGATCCGGGGGCACGAGACCAGCGAGGAGACCTACGCGGCGGTCGCGGAAGTGGCGGCCAAGGTGGGGAAAGAGAGCGCGGTTGCCAAGGATTATCCCGGCTTTATCGTAAACCGGATCCTGGTGCCCATGCTGAACGAGGCGGCTTTCGCGGTTTACGAAAACCTGGCCACCCCGGAGGACATCGATAAGGCCATGAAACTCGGGACGAACCAGCCCATGGGACCCCTGACCCTGGCGGACTTCATCGGCCTGGACACTTGTCTTGCGATCATGGAGGTCCTGTACGAGGGATTCAAGGACCCGAAGTACCGCCCCTGCCCCCTCCTGGTGAAGATGGTGCGGGCGGGGTACCTGGGCAGGAAGTCGGGGCGAGGCTTCTTCGTCTATAGCTGACCGGGGCCTAGGAACCATCGATCCAACAAGATGGACAAGATGAAGGAAGGATGAACAAGATGGGGATCTAGAGCAAAGCTCTTTTCATCTCAATCTTGTTCATCTTGTCATAATCTTGTTAATCCTGTTGGATTTATGGTATCAAGCCCAGAGTCTAGGCCCGTTTCGGGGGCGCCGCGAAGGATTTCCGGAGCAGCGCCGCCAGGGCGGCCAGGCCCGGGTCCGAGGGTCCCGCGAAGCCCAGGTCCGCCAGGGCGTCCGTTCGCTCCCGGGTCATCCAGCGATACAGGCCGCGTCCGGCTTCCGCCGGGTCCGGGTTTGCGTGGGCTATGCGCACCAGGGCCAGCATCTCCTGGTCCGAGAACATCTTGTACCGTCCGGCGGACACCACGTGATAGGTTTCGCCGTCCTGGGACCGCTCGATCCGGAGGGGTGGCGTGCGGGTCGCGGGAGCCTTCCCCCTACCCTGCCGGCTTCCGGCGGCGCGCGCCTCCGATCGGGAGGTCTCCCGTCGCTCTTCCGCCTGGTTGAGGCGTTCCACCTCCATGTTGTACCGGTGGACGTTGGCCTGTTCCAGCAGGAAGTCGAGACCTTCCTCGTCCAGTTCCGCCAGGACGGACCTGAGCTCCTTGAGCAGGGCGGCCCGCCGGTCCTTTCCGGACCCGGGCGCCTTGCTCCCGGCGCGGGGAGAGCGGGGTTCCGCGGGTCTCGCGGCCCTGGCGGATGCCGCCGCAGGCGCTTTTGGGACCGGGGCGCGTCTATCCAGTACGGCGGGTGAGTCCTCGAATGCCGCCGAGCCGGTCCCCGCCATCTCTTCCCGCAGGGCCTTGGACAGGCGGTCCAGGAATTTCGGGTCCGGCTTGCCGGGAGCCTTGGTAGACTTGGGTTTCCTCGAAGCCAGCTTCTTCTTGAGGGAAGAGATTTTCCGGTCCGCCATGGTTCCTCCTCGCACGCCGCGTATAGTAGTATTCTATCCGACCGAGGCCGGAAAATCCGCCAGAGGCTGGATATTTGGTTCGGCGGTTCCGGCCGATTTCGGGAACGGAGAAGGAATGAACCCAGAAGAACTATACGGATCCTGCATGGAAGCCCGGGATGAGTTGGCCTATTTCATGCGGCGCTTATACGAGCGGGGCTTGACGACATGTTCCGGAGGAAACCTCAGCGTCCGGATCGGCGAAGAGCACATCGTCATCACCCCCTCGGCCCTGGACAAGGGCCGGATCACGGGCGGTCAGATCGGCCTTCTGACCCTGGAAGGGAAAAACCTGACACCGCACCTAGCGGCCAGCATAGAGGCGCGGATGCATATCCGGGTATACGAGGCGCGCCCCGATATCCGGGCGATCGTCCATGCCCACCCCGTGACGGCCACCAGCTTCGCGGCCATGACCGTGGATATCAACACCAAGCTTACGGCGGAGGCCTATACCGTACTGGGTGTCCCCGCAAAAGCCCCCTATGCCCTCATGGGAACCGAGGATCTGGCCGATCGGGCGGCCGAAGCCGTTAAGGGCGCCGATGTGGTCATCCTGGAGAACCACGGCATACTCACAGTCGGTCCGACCCTCCTGGCCGCCTTCGACCGCCTGGAGGTGTTGGAGGCCGCCGCCAAGATGACGATACTGAGCACCCTGATGCGGGGCATGTCACCGATTAACGGCGAGAGAATAGCGGAGCTGGACGAGTGGATGGCTGCCCGGAAATGATATGCCGCCGCGCCCCCGGATTCGGGGATGCGGCGGCGGACCGGAGCGTTTCAAGCGCCTTGGTCTATCGGAGCGATACCACGGCCGCGAGCATCCGGCCTACCTGTTCCCGGGATATCGCGAACTCGACGAACCCGTCCCGGGACACCGCAAGGAACGAACGGTCGTAGGGGAGGTACTCGACCCGGACCGCATCCCCGTCGGTCATGTCGAACCGGATCGTCAGCTCCGGCAACCCGGAAACGGACCGGGTAGCGTTACCCTCCGCGAAGAGGCCTGCGATTTGCAGGAAGGCCATTTTGAAGGCTTCCGGGGAGACTTCCCTGCCGTCCACGGCGAACCGCTCCAGAATACCCGTGGAGTCGGGAGCCGGGGGGCCCTCCACGGGCGCTCGGGTCACGGACAACTTGTAGCTGTCGGTCTTCGTCCGTACCTCGATGGAGGACACGTCGTTGAGTTCCGGGACAAAGACATACTTATCCACGTATTCAAAGGGTTGGAAGGCTCGCAGGAACTCGACTCGGGATTCCTCCATGGCATACACGGCGGGAGCGTCGGCTTCCTTGAAGTATACAAGACCGCTGCCGCTCCGGGCGCCGAACAGGAGGTGCATTCCCGAGCGGTCGTCCCGGGCGACCAGCTCTCCCCAGGGCTTGTCCAGCCCATACCGGCCCAGGTCGGAGGGAGCGTCGTCCACGAATTCTGCAATACTTAGTTCGTCCAGCTCGAGCAGCAGGCCGGGGAATTTTTCGGAACTCAGGCCCCGAAGAGTTTTGTAGGGTCGACTCATCAGATAAGGGCCGTAGGTCAGGGCGAACCGGGCCAATTCTCCGCCTTTTTTCAGCCGCGTTTCCAGGACAAGATCTCCCCTGCGGAGGAACAGGTACTCGAGCTGCTCCAGCCGTACGGGGTTGACGGAACGAACCCGAAAGTCCGGCAGGGAATACTGGAGGTAATCCGCGATGTTCCGGGTAACCGTAAATAGCTTGCCCTCCCCTTCGACTTCCAGGAACCATGTGTTATCCGAGGGAGACTTGGCGCCCAATCTCAACGTCAGTTCCTCCCCGCCGGTCAGGTAGGCGGTAGCCTGCGCCACGGGCGGGTCCAGGCCGTAGTCCTTCCGATCGTAAGGACCCTCGGAGAGGAGGCGGACGGCGTCAAGCCTGGAGAAGGTGTACAGCAGATTGTTCACCGATACTTCCCAGAGCCGGATGGGGTGGGGGTAATCGACCTTCCAGGAACCGCCGGAGCGGAAGAGGATGGTAGAAGCTCCCTGGGATTCCAGCATCATCCTCTCGATCCGGGCGGGATCCCGCCGCAGTATCTGAACGACAGGCTCCGCCTCGGGTTCCTTCTTCGGAAGGTTCCTCAGGATCAGGGTGAGTCCGCCGGCCAGGGCGCAAGCGGAAAAGACCAGGATAAGGGAGGTCCGTCGCCTCATCGATGACGCCTCTTGATCCAGACCAGGAATCCCGAGGTGAAGGCGGCAAGGGGCATCAGGAAGACCACCAGAAGAGCCCACAGGGTCTTTTCCCGATTGCTCATGACAAGGGGAAACCGGACCAGGTCTTTGGGCTGGATGATTAGAGCTTCTTCCCGGTTCGCCAGCCAATTGATGCTATTGACGAACAGCTCGGAATTGCCCGGGGTTGTGGTGAAGAACGGCTGGGTGAAGAACCGGTAGGATCCGATGGCCACCAGCCGGGTTTCCTGAGGCCGGCCTTCGCCCTCGGGATCCGTGACCGCCACGGCCAGGGTGAAGGGTCCTTCCGGATCGGTTCGCAGCTTTTCCAGGGAGGCCAGGTTTCCGAAGGCGGATTTACCGTAAGAATCCCGGGTGGAGAAGACCAGACGTTCGTGACGGATGTTTTTCTTCTTGAGCTCCGTGCGTTCTATGGCCTGGGCGAAGGGGAAGAGGACGGCCATATCATTCGAGCGGAGGGATTTCGTGATTTCATGGAGTTCCAGGGCGGGAAGTAGCATGAAGGGATTCCCCGTGAAGGAGGTGTCGAGGCTTTCAACTACCAGCAGGGGGCGTATGGCGATCCCGTAGGCTTTGAGAAGTTCGGAGAGGTTCGGGAACTCCATGGGATCCGTCGCCACAAGCAGGCGCCCGCCTCTATCCATGTAGGCAAGGAGCTTTTCCAGGTCCGGATTGGAAAGGTCGTTGGTAGGATTGAGGATCGCAAGGACGTCCACTTCCGCAGGCACTTCCCGGAGTGTAAGGAGGTTGAGTTCTTTCACGTCGTAGTTAAGGTTTTCAAGGATCCGCTGGAGCCGGAGGCTTGCCAGGCTTTCCTCTCCGTGACCCTGGAGGGTATATACCGTGGTGTTCCGGGGGGAAAGGACGTACTGGATGGCGGAGGTGATCCGCTGTTCCAGAGCCAGAGACTGGATGGTCGGAGGGGCTCCGGAATCGGAGTAACTGAGATTGTACATATCCATACGGGTGATCACCTTGAAGCGCTTGCCCGCGGATACGACCAGGGTGCCCTCCCGGAGGGCGGTTTCGTCGGACTCGAACTGCTTGGCCCAGCCCGGGTTCAGTTCGGGATCCACGGTCTCGATGACCAGGCGATCGGCGGCGGCGCCGTAGCGCCGAAGGACCTCCCGCACCTGGGGGTCCTCGCTCTCGGTCTTGAGGACGTGGTAGATGCGTATTTCCCGGTCCAGGGATGCCAGGAGCTTCTGGGTTTCCTCGGAAAGGGAGAAGATCTTCTTCTGGGTCAGGTCGAGGCGAAGTGGAATCTGTTCCACCAGGAGATTCACCGTAATGGCCAGGAGTACCGCCGCCAAGGCAGCCAGGGCGGCGAAACCTCCGTACTGGAACTTCCTGCCGCGGAACGATTTGAACAGGTTGAAATTCTTCACGTCGCCCTCCTTAGCTCCACCGGCGTTTTTCAATCATGCGTACCGTGAAGAACACGAAGATTGCGGAAAAGCTCATATAGTAGACGATAGGTCCCAGACTGAGCACCCCGAGCCCGAAATCCTGGAAGCGCTTGACCAGGGAGAACCATCCCACGATCCGGTTCACGATCCCCTTGTACAGGGATGCCTGGAGCGCGTAGCCCGTCCCCGCCGCGGCCAGGATGACGGCGCATAGGATCACGGTGACCGGTACGCTCCGCAGGGTCAGATGGACGATGAGGGCCGCCCCCAGACCCAGGGAGACCACGAAGACAAGGCCGGAAAGGCTGTCCTTCGGCAGGCTCGGCTGGATCCAGTCCACGATCCAGAGTAGCAGCAGGGTTGCGAAGGTTGCGACCGCCGCGGATACCGGGTTTTCTGTGGTGGATGAGACGAAGAGCCCGACGGAGATGAAGGCCGCCCCGAGCAGGAAGAATCCGAGATATCCTCCCAGAATCTCCAGGAATGCCAGGGGTTCCATGGCGTACATGCTCATGATGACAGGGTAGGCTCCTGTTACGGCCAGGGTAGCCGCGAAGAGGGCCAGGGCCGCCAGGTACTTGCCCAGCACGATGCCGGTCACGCCGACCGGGCTGGTGATGAGGAGTTGGTCGGTCTTGGACCGAGTGTCCTCGGAGATGAGGCGCATCGTGATGAGGGGAACGATGAACAGGAAAATGAACAGGAGACTGCCCAGCACGCTCTTGAAATCCGGGGAGGCGCCCAGGAGATTGTTCACGGTGAAGAAGATACCCGCCATAAGCAGGAAGAATCCCATGACGATGTAACCCAGGGAGGTTGTGAAGTATGCCCGTAGTTCACGCCGGAAGATAGCCCACATTTATTTCTGCTCCTTGTCGTCGCCGGTGATGCTGAGGAAGGCTTCCTCTAGGGTGGAGTCCGCCGGTTTCATCACTAGGATGGGCAGGCTCGCCTTGGAGAGGGCCTTAAACAGGTCTTCCCGTATGTCCGCGTCCTTACGACCCTCCGCGGAAAGTTCAACGGTGCCCGTTTCCACGGTCTCAAGGATCGTCACGTTCCGGATTCCCGGGCAACTCTCGATGGCCTTTCGGACCTCGGATTCCCTGCCGCGGACCCGCAGGAGCATGGAGTTGTGGTCGGACACTCCCCGTACCAGGTTTTCCGGTGTGTCGCTGGCCACGATCCGGCCCCGGTTGAAGATCAGGACCCGGGAGCAGACCGCGGAGACCTCCGACAGGATGTGGGAGCTGAGGATGACGGTGTGATTTCCGCCCATGGATTTGAGCAGAGTCCGGAATTCGTTGATCTGCTGGGGGTCAAGACCGATCGTGGGTTCGTCCAGGATCAGGATCGGCGGATCCGCCAATAGGGCCTGGGCGAATCCCACCCTCTGTCGGTAGCCCTTGCTGAGGTTTTTGATCAGCCGGTTGGAGACGTCCTCGATGCGCACCATACCCATGGTTCGGCGCAGTTCGGCGTCCCGGGCGGGTCGGGGGATCCCCTTCAGGGCGGCTGCGAATCGGAGGTACTCCTGTACAGTCATCTCTGGGTAGAGGGGGGGGATTTCGGGCATGTATCCGATCTGGCGTTTGGCATCCTTGGGATTCTCCAGGATGTCATGGCCGTTCACCGTGACCGTGCCCTCGCTTGAGGACAGGTAGCCGGTGATGATGTTCATGGTGGTGGACTTCCCGGCTCCGTTGGGTCCCAGGAACCCGAGGATTTCCCCGGACTTCACCGTGAACGAGAGTCCCTGGACCGCGGAGCGTCTACCGTAGCGCTTGGTCAGGTTTTCAACATGGATCAACCTCGTCTCCTTCCCGTCGGGGTCCGCGTCCGGCACGGACGGCTGGATCTTCGATACCTCGAACCCTGGTAGCGTTAACGCACTATCATAACATTGGAATATCCATCTGCAAAGCGGAAACTTGCGCAGATCTTGGATTTAAGTGGCTGGCAAAGGTATAAATGATAAAAATTTACTTGACAAGATGCACAATCGGAGGGTATGTAAAAACACTTAGTGCACTAAGTAGGTACTTATTGCACGATATTCTACGTTTTGGAGGAAGTATGGAACTCAGTTCCTTGAAAGCCGTCGCAGATTCCGTTAGGTCCTTGACTATGGACGCGGTGGAGCGCGCCAAGTCCGGCCATCCCGGACTTCCCCTGGGATTAGCGGACCTGGGCGCCCTGCTCTATGGAGATATTCTGATCCATGACCCACGGGATCCGGCTTGGCCGAATCGGGATCGGCTGGTCCTCTCTGCAGGTCACGGCTCGATGCTCCTGTACTCCCTGCTTCACCTCTGCAGCTACGAAGTATCCCTGGAGGATCTGCGGAACTTTCGCCAGCTGGGATCCTGCACTCCTGGACATCCGGAGTTCGGTGTCACATCGGGCGTGGAGATCACCAGCGGCCCCCTGGGACAGGGCCTGGCCAACGGAGTGGGCATGGCCATCGCGGAGACCATCCTGGCGGCCAAGTTCAACACTCCGGAGCATAGGATCGTGGATCACAGGACTTATGTCA
>Ga0209450_10001359_pt1 | contig 12225 bp, 8 predicted proteins | sample FrelakmetLWP11LW_FD_187149 | JGI IMG/M metagenome (GOLD analysis project Ga0209450, IMG submission 187149) | Freshwater lake sediment microbial communities from the University of Notre Dame, USA, for methane emissions studies - LWP11 LW (SPAdes)... | ecosystem: Environmental > Aquatic >... | reverse complement strand
ATAATAAAATATTTATTTTTAAAATAATCAGATACTACATTGATAGATATGACTCAAAATGATTTACTGGAAAGAATAGTAATTCACTTTTGAATTTTTTTACCAATGTTGTATTTCTGGACACCCTATTATGGTTTATTAAATATGAGTATGATACATCACACAATTGATAAAATTATACATGAATTTTATCAAATATTTAAAATGAAATCATCATTATAACAATATAAAGAGTATGAATATACCAGTGTATGTTGTTAATTATAAAAATGAAGAGAGAAAACAGCGTATGATAAAACGTTTTGAAACGTTTGGAATCGTTCCACGGTTTGTTCCCGGTGTCGATGATACCGATCAACGCTTAACAATAGCACCAGATACATGCAAAAAAATCTGGGGAATTATGTTACAACATCTGGATTCTATTCGAGATTTCTATGAAAAACCAGATTCTGGTGATTATTGTATTGTTTGTGAAGATGATATTTATATATCAAAAGATTTTGACAATGTTGTCAAACAAATTCAACCAATGTTTGATCAACTAAAATTGGATGTCTTGATGTTAGGGTATTTATTACCATTTAAGATCGATATGGCAACCTGTTTACATAGAGAACACTTCCCGGTCATTGGTCGGACAAAAGACTTTATGGTACATAAATACCCTTCAGATATATGGGGCACACAAATGTACTTAATTTCGAGAAAATATGCACAATTTTTGTTAGAAAAATTTACGGTCGAATTTGCACTTGCTAATATCTCAACCGTGACATACAGTTCAGATTGGGTAATTACTAAAAATGGAAATAGAGCAATGATAACGCCAATGATTGCAGTTGAAGAAGGTGTCAATACAAGTGGTCACGGTGGACAAGTATATTATCATGTGTTATGTTCTTCTGTCCACTATGACAAAAATATGCACATTTGACAAATTAATATTGTTCAACAACTCCAAACTTTTATATTGAAATTTGTCTTGGGAATTAACGGTCACAGTTAAGTATGTGAAAATTGATTGGGAATAAATATAATTATAATCCATCTATATCATAATTTGAATGTTTATGATGAAGGTTAAATATACACGAGAGGATATGGTATTAAATGTCAGGCACCTAAAGGATAGGTGGTTTGATGTTAATGAAACGGAATTTGATGAAGAGGAAATGTTCCGTTATAAAGATTTTTACGAGATCTATGATCCAACAAAATTATATTATACCCCAGATGAGATCAAATATAACCTGACAGTGGTCTATCGTAATTTCGGTCAGGGTTTGCTCCCTTATTTTTATGATTTAGTCTATATTCGAATTATTAGTAAAGATAAGAGAGTTGAACGAAGATTATACATTGTTGCCAATCAAATTCTATACTGGAGAGAATTACCACGATATGTGAAGTTTTGTCAATGTTCTGAATGCATATATTATAATCGATTCGAGCGATGGCTACATCGCATTAATCCTTTTCATAAACAATCAAATAATGAACCGTGCCTTTTTTAAGGCACTTGTAACAATGATTTATTAAAACAAACACTTTATTTTGTGCATCGTTATTATCCTGAATATACAATCGGAGATCCCTTGTCAAAACTAACCAGAAAAGAACAACGTATATATTTGAAATTATAAGAGGACCGGGCATCAATTATTGTGTTTTAATATATACCAATTTAGATAAGTTGCGAGACATAACCATAGAATGTAAGGAATTTGGATTAAACCTGCTACATGATCATGCAGATAAAAACTATGTGTCATAATAATGACGCATATTAGTAACATAACAATAATAATAAATGACAAGTGAATATTATGATAGTCGAAAAAGATTGTTGGCCAACTGATATTTAATAATATCTGCATAATGAAGAACACAACAACAATTATATTATTAGTTGTTTTTAATACCCTTATAAACCCTACAAACATTAACAAATACAAAAGTGGCCAAATCAAAGTAAAAACGTACTTTGGAGGTGTCCAAGGAGATTTCTTTAATGTGTCATACCAATCCATATCTATATATCATATCACTTATTTTGTGGATTGTCAAATTGGTTCACACAAAAGACAGTTTTCAAAGGTATGTATGTATGTGTGATTTGTTAAAATTAGATAATTTTAACAAATTAGTATCTGATTTAATCACATAAATAATTGCCATTAGGACCCCCCATAATGACGACAGTTATCACAAATTGATCCATAATCTTTATGGTAGTCACAGTGAAGTCCGACTTTTCTAAAACATTTTTGACAATATTTTTGCGTTTGTTCAAAAATATTATCGAGTGTGAGTGTCACTTTAAAATCGAATTTGTTTGATGCACATGTATTGCAATAAAAATACTGTTGAGTACCAGACCATTAGTACAATCATTTTTACATAGATGACAGACATATTGTTTCATTTTTTCCCATTACGGTAAAGCTGATTCAAATATAGAATATATATTCCCATTTTCTGAATAATTTTATCAACCATATGTTATGTATCTTGAGCAAATTAAAATATAAATGAAGCAAGATACAAACTGTGTTAATAAGGTCAACTATCAAAAATTAATTTACACCCCACACAGTCATATCTTTTCTATTATTATTATGCAGCTTTTCCAGTCCAAGTAAAAGTGGTCTGGGATATTGATCAATAAATTAATTCTGGACATGTGATTTGATTTTCAAAAAATTGAAATAAATATATGGATAAGATAGCGGATCACCTTATCCATATTATATCATCAATGGAAAAGATTGGTATTAAGGTAAAGCCAAGTATCACTATAAAACGTAAAGTTGACTCTGATTTAGATGATGAATCTATCAAACCAAAGACAACAATTTCTGTGAAACGTGCCAAAAAACAATCCGAACCGGATGATCCTGATGAAACATCAAGTGTTATCGAGGATAAGTATAAAAAACTAAAACATCTGGAACATGTCTTATTGAAACCTGAAATGTATGTGGGATCAATTAAGTCGACAGAAGATGAAATGTTTGTCTATGATGAAGAGACATCACAGATGGTCAAGAAGAAAATTACCTTCGTGCCTGGACTCTATAAATTGTATGATGAAGGTTTAGTCAATATGCGAGACCATCATGTGAGGATGGTTGATTATATTGAGAGACAAGCAAAAATTATTGCGAGTAAACTCGCGAGTGATCCGAAAATCGAGACCGATAGGACATATCGTCCAGTAAAAACAATGGAGATCACTGTCGATGTTGATAATAATCAGATCATCTTTAAAAATGATGGTGATGGTATTGATGTAGCTTGGCACAGTAAAGAAAATATGTATGTCCCAGAGCTAATTTTTGGTAATTTGCTGAGCGGAACTAATTTTGACCAAAACGAAAAGAAAATAGTTGGTGGTCAAAATGGTTATGGCGCCAAATTAATCAATGTGTTGTCAACTGAATTTATTATTGAAACTGTTGATGCTTCACGTGGTTTGAAGTATACTCAACGATTCACTGATAATATGTCAACAAGAGAAGAACCAACCATTGTTAAATGTAGAGGTAATCCTTATACACAGATCTCATTTCGACCAGATTTAAAAAGATTTGGACTCAAACATTTGACCGATAATGATACTGTTCAACTGATGCGTAAAAGAGCATATGATCTGGCTGCGTGTACTTCCAAAGATGTCACTGTTTATTATAATGGTGACAAACTAAGTGTGAAAACATTCGAACGCTATGTTGATTTATACATTGGATCTCGGGGTCAATGTAAAAGAATTTATTCCACCGTCAATCCAGATTGGGAAATAGCTGTGTGTGCAAGCCCTGATAATAGCTTCGAGCACGTATCATTCATTAATGGTATTTGTACTTATCGTGGGGGCAAGCACGTCGATCATGCAGCCAATATTATTTCAGGTCGGTTGCAGAAATATGCAGTTGAAAACAAGAAAGGGATGAAAAATATTAGTCAAAAGAGTGTCAAGGATAACATGTGGTTGTTCATTAATGCTACGATGGTTAACCCACGTTTCGACACACAGACGAAAGAATACTTCATCGATAATATTCAAGACTTCCGGTCCAAATGTGATGTTGATGAGGATTTCATCGTTAAGTTGGCTCAAGCTAAAGTAGGCATTCTTGAGAAAGCCGTTCGCTTATCAGAGTTCAAGGTAGGTAAGGGTATGAAGAAAAGTGATGGTAAAAAAGTGAAAAGAGTGAAAAATCCAAAGGCAATTGATGCCATCTATGCAGGGGACAGAAAGGAGTCTAAAAATTGTGTTTTGATTTTAACCGAAGGTGATTCAGCTAAATCAATGGCGTGTGGTGGATTGACGGCACTATCCGATGAAGAAAGGAAACATTATGGTCTTATGCCTCTCCGGGGTAAGATTGTTAATCCCAAAGATAGTAAATTAGAAACCATTGAAGAAAACAGAGAGTTCATTGAATTGAAGAAAATTCTCGGTTTACAGCAAGGTTCTGACTATTCTGCATCAACCAACAGTTTACGATATGGACGTGTAATTCTTATGACGGATGCTGATGTGGATGGTGATCACATTAAGGGTTTAGGCTTCAACTTATTCCATGAATTTTGGCCCAGTCTCTTAAAAATTGACGGATACTTCTGCTCTCTACTAACACCGATCGTTAAAGCTACTCATAATGCTTCTCAAAAAGTTAGCAGTTTCTATTCATTATTCGAATATGAACAATGGAAACGTGATAATGAACAGACAATTGGTGCATGGAGTATCAAATATTACAAAGGATTAGCCACACATGATCCGACAGAAGCTAAAGAACTGTTCAGAAATATGAAACTTCAGAAATATTCCTGGAATGATCTATCACGAATGGAACATAAAAAGCAAGAACAGGAGGAAAAAGAAAAGGAAGAACAAGAGAACACAGTTGATGAAAAAGAAGATACTGATGATCTTGAGACAGAGGATCAAGATGATAATCTAGATTTAGTTAGTCATTATACTGATGTGAGTATGATGACTAATCTTGAATCTTTCAAGAATTATTATCAGAGCTCTGGTCGGCATCCATGCGACTTAGCCATTGAATTGGCTTTCTCCAAAAAGAATGCTGATTATCGTAAGGGATGGATTACAGCATACCTCAAACTCAAAGCATTGGGACAGATTGATTTGGATTTACATAAACTGCCAATTATGAGTTATTATGACTTCATCAATGAGAAATTAATCGACTTCTCGGTAGACGACAATATCAGGAGCATTCCCAATCTAATGGATGGTCTCAAACCGAGTCAACGGAAGGTACTCTACGCTATACTTCGTAGAAGATCTAAAAAAGATATTAAGGTCAATGATTTCGCAGGTGAAGTCTCAACATTAACATCATATCACCATGGTGAACAAAGTCTGCACGACACTATTATTGGAATGGCACAAGATTTCACTGGATCCAATAACATCAACCTATTATTACCGAAGGGTCAGTTTGGTAGCAGAATTGGTGTTGATGGTGCCACCGAAAAAGGTATCGGTAAAGATTCAGGGGCTCCGAGGTATATTCAGACGAACATTAATCCACTCACTCGAATGATTTTCAATAGTGTTGATGAAAATCTTTATCATTATTTGGATGACGATGGAACCGTAATTGAGCCAGTTTATTATGTCCCAACTATACCAATGGTACTAATTAATGGGGCAAGAGGCATTGGGACTGGTTGGAGCACTGAAGTACCTTGTTATGATCCCAAAGATGTAATCACTAATGTTGAACGATATCTAAAAAGTGAACCATTGGATGAAATGCAACCATGGTATCGTGGTTTCCGTGGTACAATTGTGAAAACATTACATCAGAAATATAAAGTGACGGGCGTTTATAGGAGAACAAGTCCTACAACAGTTGAAGTCACCGAAATCCCTGTAGGTAGTCCAACTCAATCGATCTCGTTTATGCAATATAAAAATTATATTGAATCGCTGATTGTTGATGAATCAGTGACTGATGACAAACTCAGAGGAAAACAGATATTATCTGATGCAGAAATTTTGATTGGTGATAAAACAATTAATTGTGTGATGCACTTCCAGAGTGAACAACAGTTGGATGAATTATTGTCAGACACTGATACATTCGAGAAACAATTCAAGTTGAGTAATAGTATTACCACTTCAAATATGAACTTATTTAATGCCCAAGGTATAATGACTAAATATATCAATCCTGAAGATATTTTAACGGAATATTGTAATGTTCGTCTTAATTATTACACTGACAGGAAAAATTATCTGATTATTGAATGGGAAAAGAATTTGCTCAAAATTAATGAAAAAATACGATTTATTACCTACATGAATGATGATTCACATGAATTGAAGCTTCAGAAGAAGAGAAAAGCTGAGAGCATACAACTATTAGAAAAATATGAGTTCGCGAAATTTGCGACAGTTCATAAGAAAAAGATTCATACGACGGATCATGATGAAGATGATGAGGAGGAAATCAAGGTTAATTATGATTACTTGCTAAAAATGCCGATCAATTCGGTAATTATTGAACAGATTGAAAAATTACAAAAAGAAAAAGATTCGATACAAGCTAAACTCAATGAATTGAGGGGATCAAGTATTCAACAAATGTGGTCCAGTGATCTAGGTGATGTCAAGAAACAAATGATTCAATTTGAAAAAGACTGGAATAAGGCATATGCAGAAATTCTCGAGACTCCACAAGGAACGGTGAGATTGCCCAAACATTTGAAGAAAAAAATATCAGTCAATATCACATCCAAACATGGAACATTAACTGAGAAACCCACAAAAATTGCCATTTCTATTAAGAAGGATAAATAAACACATTTTACCTATTAAGAAGGATAAATAAACACATTTTACCTATCAATAATATACTTTGGTTCAATGTACATAAAATTACTTCTGGATATCTATTATATATAATAGATATTATGGAAGAAGATTTCTCACAAAACAACAAATACACTACTAGAATTACGCCACCTAATGATACATTAGGTGTAGCTAACGAATTGAGAAGATTTGCTATGAATGAATATCTTGACACAAAAAATAAACAGGTACTGATCGGTACTAGTGATGCTGTAGTTGAGGAAGATATACCAGTTGATGATTTATTGTTGACAAATGCTGTCACAGAAAATGGTACACAGGATGAAATAGATAAAACCCGATATTTAAAGGAAACAAAATCATATGTAACAATTAGTTCAGCAGCACGAGAACAACCCATCACGGATACTGCTCAATCAACAACTACAATCGGATCAATATTCACAACAGGTAGTACATACCATTTAAAATATATATTTTATCCATATCCAGTAGTTACCGACACAGATGGAATTCCTATTGTGAATAATGATGAATATTTTGTCAATATTGATATCAACAATAATCACATCCAATTTTCCTTGTTAGATAATACAAACAATAATGCGCAAATTCAACAACTAACACCACAATCAGGTACCATATTTGATGTATTTTTAACTCCAAAAAGTACAAATTATACATTGGATGATCTGGCAATATCAATTCAAAATGTTCTGAACAGTGGTGCTGTCACAGCTTCTCCGTTGGACAATTTGACTGAGCACGCAAAAGAACATATGTTTGCTGTCAGTGTTATATATAATCCCGCAATATCATCAGATCGTGTGCAAGTTGTTGTTACATGTCAAGATAATTATCTATATATAGCAACATTTTACGGTTTAGGATACATACAAACAGCTCCAATTGCGGAACCGATTCCTGCGTCGGATGCAGCTTACGTAGTACAAAATCCAGTCATAGGGTGCACTGATGTAACCTTTGTGAGAACGGATCCAACCGTATATCCATATGCCAATTGTTATGCATTAGAATTGGGGTCAACGTATAAAAATGTGAAAGCAATTAGACTTATTTCGAGTGAGATACCAAACACTGATACATTGATTAACATAAATAATTACCACATCACATTCCAATTATTTAACAAAAATACAAATCAAGCTATTTATCATACTGTTGATAAAACGACAACGGCGTCTTGGGATGTGTATTTACCAATCGGAAATTATACTCTCTCCCAATTAGTCGAACAAATTGAACTAACCGTTAACAATATATTATTTGGTGAAGTTAAGTTGGTGGATATTTTTCACATATCTGCAAACGAGAATACAGGTACATTTGAGATAACTACATTGGACCCATATGTATTCATGTGGAATTTTAATGCCACATCTAATTTATATTGGAGAAATTTACACTATATGTTGGGGTTTCGCGACTCTGCTGTCCTGACATACACAAATATATTCAGTAATTTGGTCGGTATCACTGTTGGATCAACAACGATTAAGAAACCATATCGTGCATTAGTTTTGAGAAAATCAAATGTTGTATGGTTACAACTCAATAATTATGAAACAATTTATGATACATTCACAAAAACTAAATATTTTTGCCGTTTTACAATTGGGGACACCCCAAACGGATCGTTCGCAATTGATACTTTTAATCAAGATGTACATGTTTTTATTGATTCACCATTATCAGAATTAAGCCAAGTAGACGTGAGATTTTATGATGAAGTTGGAATGCCATTCAATTTCAATGGGATCGATCATTCGTTTACACTGGAAATTACACATCATATTGATAGAGTCATGGGGGGTGATTTCTCAAGTAGGCGTGGTGTCAATGATAAATCATCATATGTATAAATATTATGTCGTTTGTGACATTGGATGACACGTACATTGCAAACCAGTTTTATTACCATCCATCGTAAAAATCCACCGAAGAATGTGAAAGTTTCCGATGATTTGTCCGGTAAAGTAGAAGACGCATGTGTTATCTGTTTAGGTTTGGGCTGTGGTTGTGATTGTCGTTGTCGTTGTCGTTGTTGTGATTGTCGTTGGCGTTGTTGTGATCGTCGTTGTCGTTGTTGTGATTGTCGTTGTCGTTGTTGTGATTGCTGTGGTTGCGATTGTTGTGGTTGCTTTGATATTGTATTTTTCATTGGAATACCGACTGATTGCAGTTGAACATTTATTGGTGATGGATATATTTGATTTGATCTCTGTGCTAATACCTGTGTTGACAGCCCTTCTATAACTTGTTTTTGAACACTCTTCATATGAGCTGAAAATAGGACAATTAACAGACATATACCAATAAAAATGACCTGTTCGAAATTCATGATGTACATATACATAATATTTTAATTTGCACAACCGAAAACTACATAATATTTTAACCAATTTAATAATTATCAATAATGGATTGTGTGTATGACGGTAATGTGTCAAAAACACAGGAACTCATTATACGGATTTTGACTGGAACGATTTCGTCGAAAAATTATTTGGATGTCCACCGAGAGATCCTTTTACATTTTCTATGGAATTCTTGGATACAATCAATGAACGTACATTGTCTGAATTACTTGGGCGTATGTTAATTACTGGGGCAAAAATAAATATAACAAAGAAATCGCCAAACTATTGCCGCAAGAAATAGATGAATTACAAAAATATTATCACAGCATCAGTTATGAAGTTCAATATCAGGTCAACACAAAAATGCAGTATGTTCCTGCACTAAAAAGAAGTGCCCGTTAACTTTTTTCAAATTGATTTCAAACCATATCCACGAACATTTAATAATTATAATAGACCAGAGAAATTAATATGAATATCGTAAAATTTGAACTGAAATTATTCAATACATACACAATAATATAATTATATATTATTATGAGTAAATTCTCACTAACCAAAAAATTAGTTGCATTACATAGTGTTCCGGAAAAGGCAGAAAAAACACAACCCATTGTCGACGAAATGTCATGTAACACTCTGTTTATGAAAGCAAAAGAGATTGCCAATCAAAGAACATTAAATGAAAAACTCCAATTGAAAATAAAAGGTGATTTACGCATAGAACCTCCAGAAAAAGATCCCGTCCAACAAGATATCAAAAAAGTGAAGATTATTTTTAAAGACATAAATGAACCTGTATCGGTCGGTAATTTTCCCAAAATAAAACTACGTCCCAAGGAGATCACTCCCCAATTTGAAGAAACATACCCATCTCAAGAGTGCAATTTATGGGCGGAAAAATATCGTCCAAAAACACTTAATACTTTAATTGGAAATCGCGAGCAAATTGCCCGCATACGAGAATGGTTCACATCATTTAAACAGCGAGACACCAGCATCAAGAAAGCCTTGTTATTTTCTGGGTGTCCTGGGACATCAAAGACAACTGTTGCACATGTTATCTTGCGTGAATTTGGGTATGATGTCAAAGAATATAACGCATCTGATGTTCGGAGTAAGAAACTAGTTGAAGAAAATTTAAACAAATTGGTGACAATGGAACAAGTCGACAAACATTTTCGTGACAATTTTAAACCATTCGGTATCATTATGGATGAAGTTGATGGTATGTCATCTGGTGATAAGGGGGGTATGACACAGTTAATCAAAACAATCAATCCAAATAGAGGAAAGCGTTGTGTAAAGAAAGTTGAAAAACAAAAAATTGGTGATCGTTGGATTCCGCCAATTATCTGTATTTGTAACAATAATTATGATAAGAAGATTAATGATCTAAAAAAAGATTGTTTGGAGATTAAGTTCGAGAAGCCTACCATCAATGACCTGTGTCAAGTTATTGATAATATTGTTAAGAATGAGAGTATGTGCTTAACTGACGCAGCCAAAAAATTAGTGGCAGAATTGGCGCAAGGTGATTTTCGACGCCTAATGTTTTTACTACAAAATTTCTCAAATATCAAGAATAAAACAGTAGATGTTAATGACATCTATGAATATTACGATATCATTATTAAGAAAACATTGGATCTTAATTCATTCGATGTGACAAACAAAATATTCCAACGACAAACAACACTTGAAGAGATTTTAAAATTATATGATACTGACAAAAGTCTATTACCAATGATGATACATGAAAACTATATCACTGTCGTCAATTCACAAAATACGACAGTTAAACATAAAATGGTGAATTGTTCTAGTTGTATTGACTCAATTATCAATAGTGATTTAATTGAAAAATCAATGTATAATACACAAAGTTGGTACTTACAACTGATTCATGGTTTATGTGCCTGTTACATTCCCAGTTATTATTCAAATATTTACCCAAAATTAGGTCATATTGGGGCAAAATGGACCACAACATTAGGACGTTTCTCACTACAACGTGCCAACATCAAAAATATTAATCTCCTAGCATCCATGTTGAATAGTGGGAGAAGTTACACTGTTGATGAAATTCAACTATTGAGTCAAATAATACTGTACAATCTTTTGGATCCCAAAGGAAATATTCAGGTAGGCATAGGATACTTAAAAATTTATAATTTAACAATTCAAGACATAGAAAAACTAATTAAAGTTGACAAATTATCTGATAAATATAAGAAGTTATATACATCCAGACAGAAAACACAAATGACTCGATTATTCGGTAACATGACTCAGAAAGAAATAGCTCCTATTTCATATAATATTAATAAAACTACTTCCAAATTCACTTCAATTGGTCAAACTGAAACTAAAACTAAAACTAAAACTGTATCTAAAAAACACGCACACAATGATTCAGATTCAGATTCGGATTCAGATTCGGATTCGGATGCAGATGTGAATATTGATGATAATGATGATGATCACGAATATGTGAGTGAATAATCAAACTATATTCACATAATTTATTTACTTTGTGTACTTAGAGGATCTCATTTTAGGCGGGAACCCAAGGGAAAAGAATCAATTTTTGGGACCGACTTAACAATGTATGTAGGATACCTATCATCTCTTCTTTTTGTCACGAATTATATATCTCAGTAAACATATACGGTGTATAAGATAAGAACCAGAAATTAAGAGGGTGTTCAGAAATACAACATTGGTAAAAAAATTCAAAAGTGATTTACTATTCTTTCCAGTAAATCATTTTTGAGTCATATCTATCAATGTAGTATCTGATTATTTTAAAAATAAATATTTTATTATGATCCATAGGTATTTTTATATTTTCTATAAACTTGAAACACACAGAGTGACACCACATGAGATAATCTGTGGATGTTTACTTATGGACGAACAATTGATAACATGTGATACATAGTAATGCTAAATACAAATATGTCCGATATGAATCAACGGTCT
>Ga0209450_10001358_pt1 | contig 12227 bp, 9 predicted proteins | sample FrelakmetLWP11LW_FD_187149 | JGI IMG/M metagenome (GOLD analysis project Ga0209450, IMG submission 187149) | Freshwater lake sediment microbial communities from the University of Notre Dame, USA, for methane emissions studies - LWP11 LW (SPAdes)... | ecosystem: Environmental > Aquatic >... | reverse complement strand
TTGATGAAAGAAACACCCTGGGGTCCGCACAGACCCTCACAAACCTATAATGCCATGCTGTCTCCCCTGACCCGAACAAAACTTGCCGGAGCGATCTGGTATCAGGGAGAGGACAATACGGTGAATACGGGAGATTATGAAGCTATGTTTAAAGCGCTGATTCTCGGCTGGAGGGCAAAATGGAAGGATAATTTTCCTTTCTATTTTGTGCAGATTGCCCCGTATCAGTATGGCGAGGGATATGCCGGGGTTCAGGTTAGGGATGTTCAGAGGAGGGTGCAAAGGGATATTCCGGATACAGGCATGGTAGTGACGAGTGATATAGGCGATATTGCCGATATACATCCGAAGAACAAAAAGGATGTTGGCTTGCGCCTGGGAAATCTGGCCTTAAAAAATAAATATAAAATCACGGCTCAGCTCTTAGAAGGCCCCCGATTTTCTTCGGTAGTTTATCAAAAGAACAAAGCGATTCTTACCTTTGAAATGGCTGAGGGACTACATTTTACTAACAAAGAAAACCTTTTTGAAATAGCAGGTGAAGACAAAATATTTTATTCAGCTTCGGCTAAGATAAAAGGCAACAGGGTGGAGGTAATTTCCGATAAAGTAGGTGATCCTGTTTATGTTCGTTTTGCCTGGGGAAATACTTCTCTCTCGAATCTTTTCAACAGAGCAAATCTTCCGGCAAGTAGTTTTACAAGCGAGTAAATCTCATTTATAAAGTATTCAGATAGGCTCAGGAAAAGTCGCTTCGTCAGAAGCCTGCTATGCGATAAAGCGTCTATATGTTCAATGCCTTGTTCATTTGAATACAGGCCCTGCTATTGTGATAAGGTGCTTTCCACATACCCATTTTATAATCGGAGGTATTGGCTTCTCCTTTACTGTTTACCCGCCAGTGCCATTCTCCGTTTATTCTGTCTATGATATTTTTCTTGGTAAATTCCCAGATGGAAACTGCGCAAAGCAGGTATTTTTCTTCCTTTGAAATCTGCCAGGCATAGTTAAGTCCGATAATCGCTTCAACCTGTGGCCACCAGTGTTTATCGGTATCCAAAATACCCGTTTCCGGATTGAATTCGTTACAAACGCCGCCATCCCCTCCTAATGCCTCAACCATAAAGGTATGGGCAATCTGCAAGGCAGCTTTATTGGTTTTAAGTAAAAGTTCCCCGTCCTGAATAATGTTTGCTGCCTCAATCAATAACCAGGCGGCTTCGATATCGTGTCCATACGATATAACCTGTCCTTTTACCTGCCATTGCTCGTTAAAGAAAAGATTAAAATGGTTGTTTTTCGGGTTATAGAATTTATTAAGAAATAATTCTATAAGGAACCTAAGCTGCTTTTTAAGTGCTTCGTCCTGATGAACCCTATAGAGGTTGGTATAGGCTTCCAGAATGTGCAGATGCGTATTCATGGTCTTGGCCTCATTGGCATCTTTTTCGCTCAGGCGCATGTCTTCAATTACTGCCCAGTCATGTGCAAAGGCTTCAGTATAACCGCCGTGTAACCGGTCATTGGCATGTTTTTCGATCAGTCCATAAATCTCAAGCGCCCAGTCAAGTGCCATGCGATTTCCTGAAAAGATGTAATACTCAGACAGGGCGTAGATCATAAAGGCCTGGGCATAAACCTGTTTGCGCAGATTGGTCGGCTTTCCTGTGTAGTCCAATTCCCAAAAAACGCCTCCATACTTTTCATCGCGGAAATACTGTTTCAAATAGTGAAAGGACCTGTCGCATAAAGCGGCATATTCATTGCTTTTCAGATGATTGGATACCGCAGAAAATGACCAGAGAATCCGTGAATTAAGTATGATTCCCTTTGGTGCTTGGGCTACGATGGTATTATAAAAGTCCCTTTCTCCTAAAAAACCTCCGAATTCATGGTCTATGCCGGAGGTATTCCAGTAGGAGAGTATGTGCTTTAATTCATCAGCCATTTCAGCCGATAATTTTTTATGGAGCGGGTGCATTAATAAAGTCCTTTGTTCTTTTCTATGAGTTCAATAATGGTTTCTACCGAACCGGCTGAGGTGAATTTGTCTTCGGGTGAATGCATCGCATAATCCACCAATCTTTCCACTGTTGAAGTGGCCACATGCATTCTGGTATCAGAAGAAGCATAATAGATATAAACGGTATCATCGTCATCTTTAATCCAGCCATTTGAAAAGAGCACATTAGAAACGTCTCCAAGCGTTTCCTTGTAATTGGGAGCCATAAAATAACCGGCTGGCTGATGGATTACTTTGGTAATGTCATTGAGGTCGGTCATAAAAAGGTACAGGGTGTAACGAAGTCCGGCCGCGGTATTTCTTACGCCATGTGCCAGGTGCAACCAGCCTTTGTCAGTTTTGATAGGTGCCGGGCCAAGTCCATTCTTTAATTCATAGACCGTATGGTATTTTTTATTCTGAATGATCCGCTCCTCTTTTACAACAGGATTTGACATATCATCCACAAAACCAAAACCGATTCCACCCCCTTTGCCTATATCAATAAATCCATCCTGCGGTCTCGTGAACAATGCGTATTTACCTTTGACAAATTCAGGGTGCAGGACTACATTTCGCTGCTGGCCAGAATTAGAAACAAGATCAGGCAGGCGTTCCCAGTTGAGAAGGTCTTTTGTGCGGACAATACCTGCATTGGCGATGGCAGAACTTGTATCAGCGGCCGGTGCATTCGGATCTTTCCGTTCGGTACAAAAAATGCCGTAGATCCAACCGTCTTCATGTTCGATCAGACGCATATCATACACATTGGTATCGGGATTGTTTTTGACCTGTGGCAATACTACCGGTTTCTCCCAAAAACGAAAGTTATCTATCCCGTTTGGGCTCTCGGCAATTGCAAAAAATGATTTTCGGTCCACCCCTTCAACCCTGACCGCTAAAACATAATTGTCTTTCCATTTCATGGCACCGGCATTGAAAGTCACATTAAAACCGATCCTTTCCATCATAAAGGGATTGGTTTTGATGTTCAGGTCATAACGCCAGTGCAAGGGGATATGCTGCGCTGTGAGCACAGGATCTTTATAACGGTCATAAACACCGTTGGTAAGGGATACCGGCTTATTCTTTTTAGCAAATAGTTTTTGCTGGTGGTTTTGGACTTTCAGGAAATGATTTATTTTCATAAGATGACAAAAGAATTAATCTAATTTTTCCTCAAGCTTGTTCCACCAGAATTTTTTCAAAAGGTACCCGCAAATAATGAGTACACCTAACAAAACGATTGTCGGCAATTGCTGTCTGAAAACCATATACATAGGTAAAACAACCAGGGCTGTTTGGGCGATGACGCCTATAAAAACATTGAACATATCCATTTTGAAATCCTTGTTCCTTTTAAAATCCGGATTTTCTGCCAGGATCTTTTCTTCGATGGGCTTCCAGAAACCCCAGGGGCGCACGTTGGTGTAGAATTTTTTAAGGATGGCTTCCTCTGTGGGAGGGGCAGAATAAGTGCCTATGAGACAGCCTATTACAGATGTTGCAAGCAATACCGGAAAATAGTACAAATCCAAAGTACCGGGCAAAAGTGAAGGCAAAATAAGTGCCGGAATCATGCCGGCGAGCATGCCCCAGAAAAAACCTTCTCCATTAAATCTCCACCAGTGCCATTTTAAAATGTTTGCCACTACATAACTTCCAAAAAGAGCTGAAACCAGCCATTGCAGAATAGAATTGACATCCTGTACAAAGAAACCTAAGATCACACTTACTACGACAACGATGATTCCGGAACCATAATTCATCATTTTTATTTGTTTATGGCTTACATCCTTTTTTTTGTAATTCAAATAGATATCATTGATGATATAAGCCTGTGCTGCATTGAGGGTGCCGGCAAAAGTGGACATGAAAGCCGCAAGTAAGCCGGCCAACAAAAGACCTAACAGTCCTACAGGCACAAATTCTCTGATAGCCGAGGGCAAAATTAGTTCAAAATCAATGGTGCCGGCTGCTGTGATCAGATCAAGTTTTTCATAAAAAATCAAAGCAAGAGCGGCAAAACCTGCGATCATTAAATAGCGTATCGGCATTAAAATAACGGAAACAAAACCGCTCATTTTTGAAGCTTCCTCAGGAGATTTTGTCGACAGGATCTTTTGCATATCATAATTTGGCGCAGGACCGGCCAAACTGACCAGAATACCTTTAAAAACCATTAACATAAAGAAAAAAGAGAACAGCTCATAGCCATCAGACTTTATTTTATCATTGACCTGAGGAATAATATTCGCCCAGTCCATGTTCAGCTCCCATCCAAAGAACGGGCTCATCCATCCTTCCGGAACCATCAACTGATTTTCACCAACAGCTACAAAACCCAGATAACCCATTATAAATGCCGCAACGGTCATTATAGCATACTGAATTACATCTGCCCAGACGATACCAGACATACCGCCTAAAAGAGAGTAAAAGACCGCAAACAGGGTAAATAAAATTCCATAAAAATGAGGCACATAAGCAGGCGCTATAGTAAAGGGAACATAGTTTTGAACCATTTCCCAGGGGATAAAGATCTCGACAAACTTACCCAGTCCTATAAAGCCATAAGCCAAAAATCCGAGACAACTCAACAGGGCAAAAAGCACTACAATGGTATGGGATAGTTTCCCTCCTTTTCCAAAGCCAAATCGGGTTTGTATCCATTCCGCACCGGTGGTTGCGTTAGACCTTCGGAGCCATTTAGACAGGTAAACCATCAGAAAAATCTGGTTGAATACAGGCCATAACCAGGGTATCCAGGCACTTTTTATGCCATATACAAACATGAGTGTTACCAGCCAGATGGTACCGGAAATATCAAACATTCCGGAAGCATTGGAAAGACCTAACAAATACCAGGGTATTGATTTTCCGCCCATTAAATAATCATCTTTGCTTCTTTGCGCCTTTTTTCTTGCGATGATACCTATAATCACTATAGAAACAAGGTAGGCTAATATGATCAACAGATCAATGGTGTGTAGTAATTTCAAGACTTAGTATTTTAATTGGTTAGTATCTTTTAAAAATAGTGTTTTTGGCAAAGCTTCAAAGTTTTTAAAATCCTTCTCTGAAGGATGGCCTTTAAACGGCATGTAATGGTGCGAGGTAATGTGATTTCGCCACATTAAAACCCAGGAAATACCTGAATTCTCAATGGCCGGATATAAAACTTCCGTGAACCATTTCTCTGTCGGAATTTTTTCCAGTCCGGTCTCAGTAAAGGCATAGAGTTTATTTTTTTTACCCGCAATGGAACTTACCAGTTGCAGATCCTGCTTTACAGATTTTATATAATCCCCTGAATTGTTCCTGTCATAAATATCAACACCAAAAATATCCACAAAGTCATCACCGGGATAATATTTAAGGTACTGGTCTTGCGGATTGAGTTTATTGGGAGAATAGGCATATAACAGATGATGTACCTGATGTATATCTCTTAACAGTATCACAGTGTCCTTCCACAGGCTGATATAATCTCCGGCTGTGCAATTGGGGTCTCCCCACCAGAACCAGGAACCGTTCATTTCATGGAAAGGTCTGAATATTACCGGGATCTTTTCTCCTTTGTATTCCAGAGAATTCAGAAAACCGGCAACACGTTTTACCCATAATTCAAACTTTTCTCTTTGCGATTCAACTTTTAAACATTGGGCAACTGCCGGAGTTTTATCCCAGGAGTCACCACCCGATACCGGATTATCTGCATGCCAGCTGATGGTAATAATCCCGCCTTTTGAATACGCATCAATAATAAGATTTCTCATGGTGTCAAAAGGCACACTATCCAGATTTTCAGCGCTGTCAAGTTCAATCCCCCCAATATCAAAACCGAAAACAGCCGGAAAATCGCCAATGACCCTTTTCACATCGCTATCGATTTTATCAGGATGGTCTTTATGTTTCCAGCCTATCCCATAGGAGCTTGCATCCTGATGTCCGATGGCAAATCCATGTTTTGAAATGATCTGTAATTTCTTTGATAAGAATCGGGTTGAAGAGGTCGCATTTTGATCAACAAGAGGACTCAGATCCACAGCTTGTGATTGTAAGCTGCTTAGGTTCAGAAGAGCAAAAACCATTACAACAAGTCTAAATATAAATATATGTTTATATTCAAACACCGGAAAAACCAAAAAGTCATTTTTCATTTTTACTGCAAAAGCGTATTTAAAGGAGGAACACATACTTCCGGGCGGGGTTTTCCTGAAGTGTATCAAAATTATAGATTAAGTCATTATTTCTGCAATATTATATTGTCATTTAACAATCAAATAATTAAACGACAAACACACCAAAGCTGGTTTTTGTTACAATAAGTTCCCGTATGTTGATAAGGATCATCATTTTTGATGACTCTAGTCATTGTAGATGATTGGCGGAAGAAATAACTTCACATAACAAACTCCAGAGATGATAAAAAATGTTTATTCAAACCAAAAAACAGGCAGGATGAATAAAAAAAATCTGAGAGTAACCGATAAGATCAGGTTATTATGAGATTGTAATTTATAAGTAGATTGAACTTTAAATCACGGTATAATGAAAACTTTATTTAATTTATTTTTTGGAATTTATTTATTTGTTGCCCTGAATGCAGTGGCGATGATGGCTTTAATGACAGTAATGATCATCAAAAATCTTATTGTTTGATTGAAAATCAACTAACATTGAGCAATTTAACAAATTGTCTAAAGTGTTTTTCATTGGTTAAATGAGTATTTAATTTAATATGAAACGCCATGAGAAAATTATTCAAAGTGTTTATTGGAATTTTTGTTTTTAGTTCTTTACTTATCAGTTGTAGTGATGACGATGATCAGGATAAAAATAATGAACTCAAAGTAGGGGATGTGACCTATAATCTGGAAGATGGATTGCTTTTAAACGCGGGAGAAGATGACGGTAGCTATGATTTCGAATGGGACGGTTATTACCATATGCTGGCCCTGGTTTCGTTCGATATGGATACAGAAAATGTGCCTGCAGGTGAACAAATAATCTTTTTTAACATGTTTTCATCTAATCCTGCCTCGCTGGACATTGGTGATTACACATTCGATCTAACCTCTCCTTTTGTAGTGAAAACTTTTACTGCAAGTGGTTATTCGGTAAATTTTGATCCGGAAGTTGAAGATCCCGATGATTTAATGGAGGGATTGGTATTGATTACTTCAGGTACAGTATCGGTAGGCAAAAATGGAAGTACCTACGAAATAAATGCCAATTGTACCGATATAAATGGAAAAACTGTAAAGGCTTATTATAAAGGAACACTTGATTACTACGATTATGAAGATTGGATAATTGACTCCATTACAGATCCAACATTCGCAAAAATTATGATGAATCGTAAATAGTAGTTTTTACAGCGCCGGATAAAACCGGCGCTCAAATATATTTTTATTCATGGAATAAGTTTGATTTTATTCCTATTTGGATTTTCTTCCTGAAGTCTGATCATAAAATCGTTGGATTTTAAAGTCTACATAAAAACGTTGCTTTGAAAAATAGTTCAACAAGTTGCATAAGATTTATTAATACAACTTTTCTGCTTTCTTTTACTGACAAATCAAGTTTACACTTCGTAATTAAGTTCGAATTTAATAGAAGAAATAGCAATTTAATTTGATTTGACGAGGAACCATTAATAAAAAAAACGTTATTTGTGTTTAAAATGCTTTAATTATGGAGCCGTAGTTTAATCAGGGCAATAAATCAGCAAAGCATTGGTTATTAATAAAAACATTAAAACATACTTTATGAAAAACGGAATTAAATTATTTATAGGAATTTTTATCCTAAGCAGCTTGTTTATTGGGTGTAGTGATGATGGTGATGATGACAAAGTCAAAACAAACGAACTCAAAATTGAAGATCAATCTTATAATTTGGGATCCGGGATGCTTATTAATTTGGGGACGGATGAAGATGATTCTATGCAGTATAAAGGCTATCTTCAGGTTTTGGCCCTGGTTTCAGATGACATTGATCTGATCAATGGAACCGGTGCAGGACAGTTGTTGCTTTTTGAAATGTTTTCCTCTACCGCTACTTCTTTAGATACAGGAGATTACACTTTTGACAATACAAGCCCGTTTGAAGTTAGAACCTATGCTGGCGGAGGATATTCTCTCAATTTCGATACCAGTGATGATGATTTAGAAGATGACAGCGATGTAGTAGAGATCGTTTCAGGGACCATTTCTGTGAACAAGAACGGAAATATTTATGAAATCAGTGCCAAATGTAAGGATCAGAGCGGAAAAACAGTAAACGCTTATTACAAGGGGACACTTATTTATGTGGATTTTACTGCAGGGCTGTTGCAGAAACCCAACTTCATCAAAATTTTAAATTGATCCTGCCAGGCACATCAATTTCAGCTTTCATTTTCAGGAAGTGTCTGGACTAAAACAAATATAATTTTAGTAAAAAAAACAAAAACCGGACAAGTTGATTTGTTCGGTTTTTTTATGCCTGCCATTGATTAAAAAAGTAAGCGATTAAAAAACTATCTTTATTTCAGATCTAAAACAAATAAGGAAATAATTTATGTTAAGAAGGGCCATAAAAAAATGGGATCTTGTATTGCTGATGATCAATACCATTGTTGGTGCAGGAATTTTTGGCTTGCCCTCGAAAATTTTCAGTCTATCCGGTATATATAGTCTGCCGGCTCTTTTTTTATGCGCATTCATTGTTTTTATATTGGTGCTGAATTTTGCTGAAGTCGGAAGCAGATTCGACAAAACAGGTGGTCCGTATCTATATATCTACAGTGCTTTTGGAAGAATACCGGCCTTTATCATCGGGTGGCTCATGCTACTTACAAGGATTGCTGCCTATGCGGCGCTGATCAATTTGTTTGTAACTTATTTGAGTTTTATTGATCCGGTTTTTTTACGTCCTGTTTATAGAAATTTCCTTATGGCAGGAATCACTCTGGCTTTAACCTGGGTCAATTACCGCGGAGTAAAAAATTCTACCATATTCAACAATTATTTTGCAATTGCAAAAATATTACCGCTCCTTATTTTCGTGTTAGCCGGACTTTTTTATATAAATCCGGAACTTTTTGATATCCGGCAAACACCGCCGCCTCTTCCTGATTTTTCAGCTACTGTGTTGATCCTGATCTTTGCTTTTACTGGATTTGAAGCGGTTCTTGTAAATACCGGTGAAATAAAAGAACCCCGCAAAAACATTCCATTTGCATTGGTCATTTCCATGGCGTTTGTAACGATCTTTTATGCATTGATACAATTTGTAAGCATAGGTATTTTGCCGGGGCTCGCCGAATCAGAAAGGCCTATTACCGATGCTGCACAATTATTTATGGGGACCTCAGGAGGTCTTCTGATCACCATCGGCGCTTTGGTATCCATTGGTGGGGCCATGAATGCAATGATGTTAATGGGGCCGAGAATTTCTTTTGCTTTAAGTGAAGAAAATCAATTCCCTAAATTCTTTTCTAAACTTCACCCAAAATATCATACGCCCTTTTATTCAATACTTTTTTTCGCGGGGGTATCGCTTATTGTCTCCTTGACAGGGTCTTTTATCTATGCCGTTTCAATTACCGTCATCAACAAAGTGCTGGTATTTTTAATGGTGAGTGCGGCCATGATCAAACTGCGCAAGACAGACAAAAACAAGACAAGTTATTTTAAACTGCCCTATGGAAATGTTTTTGCAATTGCCGGGATTTTGGCTTCTGTCTGGTTACTTTCCAGTTCCAAAATGGAAGAATTATTTGATGTTCTTATCGCAATTGCTTTTGGAATAATTCTGTTTTCCATATACCTATATATGAAACAAAAAAATTCAGACTTATAGGAGATTTTTTTTATTAACCACCCTGTAGCACCTATCCACCAATGGCACATGTTTGAATTTGTTCCTCGCCTTGATAAAAAGCTGCTAAGCTTCGGGAGAATTGAAATTTTTTGCTGAACTTTGGGTATAAAATGGGGATATGATTAAGTATACCTTAAGAGTACTATTTTTAGTTTTTCTCACCTCCTGTGGCGATCAGGAACAAAGAATTCAGGCATCCAGAACCACCATTACAGAAGCTGTTTATGCCTCGGTTACTGTGCAGCCTGATAGCTTATACCGTGTACATGCTGTTGTGAATGGTATCCTGGATAAGATTTTGGTCCAGGAAGGAAGTGTTTTTCGAAAAGGGCAAGCCTTATTTCAGATCATCAATAACAGTCCGAAATTAAACGCAGAGAACGCAAAGCTTACCCTGCAACTGGCACAGGAAAACTTTCGGGGCAGGGATGCGCTGCTCAGCAATATAAAAAAGGAAATAGACGCCGCACAACTTAAATATGATAATGATTCTGTTAATTTTTACAGACAAAAGAACCTCTGGGAACAAAAAATTGGGTCAAAAGGGGAATTTGACACCAAAAAACTGGTCCTGGAACTCTCCACAAACAACTTAAACCTGTTGAAAAGCAGGTACACGCAAACAAAAAACGAACTGGAAACCCAGTTAAGACAAGCCGAAAATAATTACAGGAGTGCCATGAGTACCTCCGGGGATTTTACAGTCAACGCAGTGATCAACGGCAAGGTGTATGCAGTTCACAAAGAGCAGGGTGAAATTGTAAATGCAATGGAGCCCCTGGCAACAGTTGGAAGCGAAAAAAGTTTTGTCATTGATATGCTGGTGGACGAGGTGGATGTAGTTAAATTATCTGTTGGACAACTGGTCATTGTTAGTCTTGATGCCTACCCGGACGAGATTTTTACGGCAAGGGTGAGCAGGATTTATCCAAAAAAAGACGAAAGAAACCAGACCTTTAAGGTGGAAGCTCTGTTCGAAGAGAGGCCCAAGATTCTATACCCTGGCTTGTCAGGAGAAGGCAATATTCATATCTCCACAAAAAAAGAAGCACTGGTAATTCCAAAACAATATTTGACAGGAAAAAATACAGTTAGAACGGATGAAGGCATCGTAGAGGTTCGCACAGGACTGCAAACCCTGGACAGCATAGAAATTTTATCCGGAATCACTGCCAATACCTGGATTTATCTCTCTGAAAAATGATTAACAGGAAAGTTATCTTTAGCATTGCGAAGACACACCTTCTCACGAAATATAAGCAGACAATAGTGGCTGCACTGGGAGTGACCTTCGGCATTGGGTCTTACATTACGCTTTCGGGTTTTATGACCGGGCTAAATGGGATGCTCGATGACTTAATCCTGAACCAGACACCCCATATTCATATCTATAACGAGATCCAACCCTCTGAGAAGCAACCTGCAGAGAATTATGAAGGATTTAAAAATACCTTTAACGTTGTACATTCGATAAAACCCAAACAAAATCAAAAAAAAATTCACAATGCACTGCCATTGATCCATTTTTTGAATAATGATCCCAGGGTACGCGGAGCCCTTCCGCAGATAAAAGCACAGATCTTCTACCTGGCAGGATCAATTGAGATAGGCGGAAACCTTACCGGCATCGATGTAATGAAGGAGGCTGCACTTTTTAATTTTAACAATTACATCCTTGAAGGGACTGCATCGGATTTAAAAAATAATGACAATGGCATTTTGCTTGGTATCGGTCTGGCAAAAAAAATGTCTCTGGAAAAGGGTGATCGCATACAGATCAGTACCATAAAGGGAGAAATATTTCCCCTGCAGATTGTAGGTTTTTACCAGAGCGGTATCGGGGACATAGACAATATACAAAGTTTTGCAAATTTAAGAACAGTCCAGCGGATATTAGGTCAGCCCGAAAATTATATAACAGACATCAATGTGAAACTCCATGACATAGAACAGGCCCTGCCCATGTCGAAAAATATTGAGCAACAATTTAAACTTAGGGCAATTGATGCCAAAACTGCCAATGCCCAGTTTGAGACCGGAACAAATATAAGAAACCTGATAACCTATGCCGTATCCGCAACCTTGCTGATCGTAGCCGGGTTTGGTATATACAATATTCTGAACATGCTGATCTATGAAAAAATGAACGACATTGCCATACTTAAGGCCATTGGTTTTACCGGCAAAGACGTACAGTATATCTTTCTGAGCCAGGCCATGATTATTGGAATTATAGGAGGTGTTTTGGGGCTGTTGCTGGGATATTTTCTACTGATTACAATAGATCAGGTGCCATTCAAAACAGAGGCACTACCCACCATAACTACCTTCCCTGTCAATCATAATATCATTT
>Ga0209450_10001356_pt1 | contig 12229 bp, 10 predicted proteins | sample FrelakmetLWP11LW_FD_187149 | JGI IMG/M metagenome (GOLD analysis project Ga0209450, IMG submission 187149) | Freshwater lake sediment microbial communities from the University of Notre Dame, USA, for methane emissions studies - LWP11 LW (SPAdes)... | ecosystem: Environmental > Aquatic >... | reverse complement strand
CGGAACGCCGATAATCGGCAACGGCGTATGGGCGGCCATCGCACCGGCCAGGTGAGCGGCCATGCCCGCGGCGGCAATGATTATTTTGACGCCATTGTCTTTGGCGTTCTCGGCAAATTCTGCCGACTGCATCGGCGTTCGGTGTGCCGATAAGACCCGGACAATAGGATCAATACCAAAGGATTTGAGTTGATCGACACAACTCTGCATCGTCGGCAGATCGCTATCAGATCCCATTAATACTGCTACGGTGGATTTTTTGGCAACCATTGTTTTTCCTCACTGAAAAAGGTACAATAAATCGTAAAGGCGTCAAATGTGCCTTGAATATATCGGTAATAGCGACTTCTTTCAAGGGAAAAGACTATGGCAATCCGAAAGCCCGCTGTGGCGGGGCAATTTTACCCAGATACCCGCCAGCAATGCCTGGCTGAAATCGTCGATTGTTTGCCCAAAGGCACAATCCATTGTCAGCTTCCTGACCACATTACCGCCGGGATTGTCCCTCACGCAGGCTGGGTTTTTTCCGGTGATCTGGCGGCATTGGTTTTTCAGGCAATTAAACAAGTCAATAAAGAGGTAGATACGTTTGTTCTTTTTGGAGCGGCTCACAGTTGTTACGATATATGCCCCGTAATTTTCCCTGATGGGGTGTGGGAAACGCCGCTGGGAAAAATCGACATTGACGAGCCTTTGACACGAGAATTGATCGGGCTTGGAGCAAAACCAAACCCCCAGCCTCATCGCCAAGAGCATTCAATCGAAGTGCAGATTCCGTTTATTCAATATCTGTTTCCAAACGCGGCCATAGCCGCCATCATTATGCCACCAGCACACAATGGGTATGAATGTCAGTTTGGGCAAAAAGTGGGAGAATTGCTGAAAAAATCAAGTAAAAAAATAGCCTGTATTGCCTCCACCGACCTGACGCACTATGGTGCTCACTATGGCTTTTTGCCGCAAGGGGCAGGGCAGGCGGGCCTCCACTGGGCGCACCAGACCAATGATAGATATTTTATTGATAAAGCTATAATAATGGATGCAGAACACCTTTTTGAGTCGTCTATCCAACACGAAAACGCCTGCGGTCCAGCGGCAGCCGCGGCGGTTGTAGCAGCCGCCAAAGCGGCAGGATGTTCTAAGGGATACCTGCTGGCACATACCAATAGCGCCGAAGTCATGAAAGCAAAATTTCAGCAGTCCAGCACGGAATCGGTTGGCTATGCGGCTATAATTTTTTAGTCGGGAAAAAGCAGCTAAGGCAAATTTTTAATAAAAAAAGCCCCACAAGACGGGGGCTTTGTTTCACGTGTACACCAAAAAAGGGTTTTTAGCCAAACCGACTATATGTCGAACAGCAATTCTTCCAAGACACGGTCCATTGCGACATCTAACTGTTCATCGAGGTCAGTCTCTTTGCGGCTTAATAAACGCTTGCCATGGTCGACCTTTTCCTGTCGGATTTCAGGCAGGGAGGCGATAATTCCAAGCAATTTACCCAGCGACGTATTATGGATATTATCCATTATTTTTTCAGTGATAAGGCTGTCCATATCCTCATTTTGGAGGTTAAGCCTGTTGGACTGGTCGTACTGTGCTTGCAAGAAACGCTTGTGAAGCTCATGGTTGATTTGATTTTGGGTCATTCTGGCTACCTTATTTAACTCGAATATTACCGCAGGAATCCTATCCCACACAGTCCTATTCGACGATTCCGAAATAATCGGTAATCGTTTTTTGGGTTCTCCTCAATTTCCATATTGAGGCATTGCTCACATCATTATCGGCTTTTTTATAGCTCTTTAAACAGTGTTTTTTAAAAGACAAGCCTTTTTCTTGAATTACGACTCCTGCTGATTAAGACCACAACATATAGGGGGTCTTGGCGGGTCGTTCTCAGCACCTCATTTCGCTCTTACAATACTGGTATCGACGATTGAATATCTGAAACTTTAATTTGCCTCAATTTTTTGCGTTGGAGTGTAAGTGCATATAAATAATGAAAATATGGATGACAATAGAAGTTTTTTGTAATAATAATGCGAAAAATATTTATTTTTCACTTTGCTGAGAGCCTCAAAATGTGTGAATTTCGGCAGGATAGAAGAAATAGGGAGTCCCACAATATATTGTTTTTCGATTTTATGAAATTATTCACTTGAAAATAACGCCAACACGATTACGTTAATATGGTGTGGACTGGCGGAAAACATTCAATTTTTTACAAAAAAGAAGACAAAAGAAGTCGGAAAAACGATTTTAAAAAATCGCAGCTTGGCTCCAGAGGCAGGCTGTCGTACAATAAACCAGGAGAATTTCCGTGGAAAGCAGAAAGCCATTTAACGTAGAATTGAATGATAAACAGGAATACCAGCGTTTGATGCAGGTTCCGCAGACGCTTGGGATGAAAGCAGGGCGGGTCTTTCTCGGTCCCGGCGATGAATGCGGCAAACACAGCACCGAAGCCCGCGAGGAATTACTGATTTTCCTGCAGGGCAAGGGTCAGGCTGTCCTCGGCAAGGACGGCAAAGATCGGATGCTGGTTGGTAAAGGCAAGGTTACATACATCCCGCCGCACACGGAACACAATATCGTCAATACAGGCTCCGAACCGCTGGTCTATGTATTCTGTGTAACGCCGGTGAAATGATGCGGATATTGGATTCGATACAACTTAAGAATGCGGTCAGGGGCGGGGCGGTGAGCATCGGCAACTTTGACGGCGTGCATCTGGGGCATCGGGATATTCTCCGTCAGGCGCGGCTTGCGTGTTCATCCGGGCCGCTGTCGGTGATGACGTTTGAACCGCATCCGGTGGCGATTTTGTATCCCGACCGGGCGCCGCGGGTCTTGAGTCCTTTGCCGATGAAAACAAAGCTATTGGAAGAGGCTGGGGTTGACCAGATGATTATCATTACCGACAGTCTGCGTTTGCTGAATCTTTCGCCGAAGGATTTCATCGATGATTTCCTGCTGAAAACTCTCTCTCCCAAAACTGTTGTCGAAGGACCTAATTTTAATTTCGGTTACGGACGCAGCGGCACGATGGATACACTGCGGACGATGGGGCAGCAGCGGGGGTTTGACGTAATTGAAGTTCCGTTCCGCCAGATTCATCTGGATGCGGATCGCCGGTCGGCGGTCTGTTCCAGTTCGCTGATTCGCGGGCTTCTTGAGCAGGGCGAGGTGGATTTTGCAAGAACCGCTCTTGGCAGACCTTATCGGCTCATCGGCAAAACCGTTCCCGGGCGAGGCGTCGGGCGCCAATTGGGTTTTCCGACCGCCAATATTCATCCTGAAAAGCAAATCATCCCCAGCGAGGGCGTCTATGCGGGGTTTGTGGTTGTCGGCGATAGCCTCGAAAGTGTCTGTGTCGGCGGCACGCGCCGTCTGGCTGCTTTTAGTCTTGGACGTGCCAAGACATTTTTGAGCGATTATCCCTTGCTGATCGAGGCTCACATTCTGGAGGATAATGTCGAGAATCTCTATGGAAAATACCTTGCAATGGAGTTTATCGGCAAGGTGCGCGGCCAGCAGCGGTTTGAGAGCAAAGAAGCCTTAATCGACCAAATTCATCTCGATTGCAAAAAAGTGTTGGAAATTTTGAAACAACAGGGTTAGACTGATGTCTATCTTTTATTAAAAATCAAAATGTAAATATAAAAATGACAATGCAAAATTTAAAAAGTGAGTACATCGTTTATATTTGATTTTGCTCTGTAGAAAAGTCGTAGTTCTGTGTCGCCCCGCTGGGGCTTGGTTTGCTTAGTTATTTTTTCCGGGGGTTTCCACCCCCGGCTATTATATTGTGACCCCTCTGGGGTCTTTAAAAAGCAAGTTTTCTACAAAGCAATTTGATTTTTGATTCGTCATTTTGCTCTTTTATTTTTAATCTTTGATTTTGTCGCTTTTAAAACGGTATAGCCGTCATGGAAAAATACTTTTGGAGGTTCTGATTATGGACGGATTACAAGCGTATTTGAAACCGGAATATATTTGGGCGATAATCGGCGTTGTACTGCTGATTATGGAGTTATTCATTCCGGGGCTGGTTGTTTTTTTCTTCGGGGTTGGCGCATTGCTGGTTGCGGCGATATGCCTGTTCGCGAACATTTCTCTTAATGTTCAGCTTCTGGTGTTCCTGATTACATCGGTTGCCTTTTTGCTGGCGTTACGAAACAGGCTCAAAGGTATTTTTTCGGGATTCAGCAAAAGTCGGCCCAGTATGTCTCAGAATCCGCCCGAATTTATTGGCGAAAAAGTTACCGTCCTGCAGGCGATTACGCCCATTCAGCCCGGCATGGTCGAAATGCACGGCACCAACTGGAAAGCCCGCGCTGACGTAGCGATTTCCGCCGGAGCGGTTGTCGAAATTATCGGAAGCGAAAACTTAACTTTAGTGGTTAAACCCATCACTTCATAGTAAAGGAGAAAAAAATGACACCATTCGTAATTGCTGCAGGACAGGCTCAAATCAATCCCGGCACCGTGCTGCTGATTGCCATCATCGTTTTTGTTCTGATCGCGTTTATTAAGACGGTTCGGATTGTTCCCAATCGTGAAGCGCTCATTATTGAGCGTCTCGGCAAGTATGCCCGTACGCTCGAAGCGGGATTTCACATCCTGATTCCGTTTATTGATAAGGTTGCCTATCGGCAGACACTGAAAGAACAAGCCCTCGACGTCAAGCCGCAGGTCTGTATCACAAGGGATAATATTGCCGTCGAGGTGGACGGCATTCTGTATCTGCAGGTCATCGATTCGAAGAAAGCGTCGTATGGAATTGACAATTATATGTTTGCGTCCATTCAGATTGCCCAGACGACGATGCGTTCGGTGATGGGTAAGCTCGAACTGGATAGAACGTTCGAAGAACGCGAAACGATTAATGGCGCCATTGTCGCAGCCGTCGATAAAGCGTCCGAGCCGTGGGGCGTGAAAGTAACCCGTTATGAAGTGAAGAATATCTACCCGCCGCAGTCGATTAAGGATGCGATGGAAAAACAGATGCGTGCCGAGCGTGAAAAACGAGCCGTCATCGCCCAGTCCGAAGGCGAGCGGCAGGCGAAAATCAACAATGCCGACGGCGACCGTCAGCAGAAGATTTTTCAGTCGGAAGGTGAAAAGCAAAAGCGCATCAATGAAGCCGAAGGCCGGGCGGCGGAAATCGAAAAAATCGCGACGGCAACTGCGATGGGAATTCGTGCCATCGCCAAAGCCATCAATGAGCAGGGCGGCGCCGATGCGGTCAAACTGCGGGTTGCCGAGCAATACCTGACCGAATTTGGCAAGCTGGCCCAGACCAACAATACGATGATTATCCCGACGAATCTGTCGGATATCGCCGGAATGATCAAAACCGCCACCTCCGTCTTTGCCCAGGGTAAGGGCTTAGAGTAGGAAATCCGAACCTTAGGGACAGCGGGGCTTTTTCAAAAGTTCGTAACATTTTAGCCAAATGAAATTACGGCGTTGGGAGTACAGGCTTTAGCCTGAAAAATAAGGAAAATAGACTTTACCAGCCTGAAGGCTGTACTCCGAACCAGACTTAAACAATCGGCTAAAATGTTTCAAAAGTTCTACGGCCTACTTGTGTAATAGTTGTTCTTATGAATTAGGGATCGGTGGATGCAACTACTCAGACAACAGCAAAAAATTGAACAGATTGCCGGATTGGCTCTTATCGGCGCGATCGTTATCGGGTGCTGGTTCGTCTTGCAGCCTTTTGTGCTGGCCATTCTCTGGGCGGCCATCCTATGTTTTGCCACATGGCCTCTTTATGAATTGCTGCTCAAATGGCTGCGAGGGAGGCGCAATCTTGCCGCAGGGTTGATGACGGTGCTGCTGCTGCTGGTGATTTTTGTGCCGTTTTTTGTCGTCGGCTTGACATTTACCGATAACATTCAATCCGCGATGGAATGGATCAAAACCCATCGCGAGGCGAGTTTTCCGCCGCCTCCGGCGTGGGTCGAAAAAATTCCTCTGGTCGGTACAAGGATTAATGAATCCTGGTCTAAGCTGGAAGCCAGCGCCGAGCCTGTGATGAATTGGATAAAGCCGTGGATTGAGCACGCGGGATTATGGTCGCTGCGGCACAGTCTCGCTCTTGCGCAAGGTATTTTACAACTTGCACTGAGCGTGCTGATCGCGTTTTTTCTATACCGTGACGGCGAGGGAATCGTGGCAGACATGAAGACCGGGGTCAAACAAATTAGCGGCGATTTTGCCCTGCATCTGATGGACACAGTCAAAACCACGGTACAAAGTGTCGTCTATGGCATGATTGGCACTGCATTGGTTCAGGGCGTTGCCGCAGGAATAGGATTTGCCATCGCAGCGGTGCCCAATCCGATACTGTTGGCAATGTTTACTTTTTTTATGAGTTTTGTCCCCGCAGGGCCGATGGTTATCTGGGGCAGCGCTTCGGTCTGGCTTTTTTCATCCGGGCAGACAGGCTGGGGGATTTTCATGGTGATCTATGGCACGTTTGTCATCAGCGGTATCGATAACGTGGTAAGGCCGTATATCATCAGTCAGGGTTCCAAGCTGCCGTTCATTGTGATGTTAATCGGCATACTCGGAGGAATTGCGACATTTGGTTTGATCGGCGTTTTTCTCGGCCCGACGCTGCTGGCTGTTGGTTACAGTTTGATACACGAGATTTTGGTCCATCGCCGGTCTGCTCCGTTGTCCAAGCAGGCGGATAAAGCGGAAAAGACAGTGTCTTAACAATTATTCCGCGGGGGCAACAGCCTGCCCAACAAAAAATTTACTCAACCGGCCACGCCAGTATTTTCTTCGAAATAAAAATAAAGTCGTTTTTCTGCAAGGTGCCACTGCCGATGGCTTGACGACAACCTGCCCACGCGAAAAGACCTGGGCAGGGCACCTGTGCTGAAAAATAAGGAGAAGAGAATTTTGCCAGCATCCATGCGGTACGTCTAACAGAAGGAAATAAAAAGGCGTCTTTTTAATGATTTATTGTGGTGAGCGAATGTCTTGTACGGGGTGGGGGAATAGGGATTGACAGGTCTGGGGCGGCGGGGTAGAGTAGCGGCGGATGATTGAGGATGTTTTCAATTTTTTGCAACCGAGGACGCGGGGAAAAATGGCGGTTTGATGCCAACCCAACGGAAATATGGCGAAAGCACAAGAAACCAATCAGTTACTTGAGAATATTGTCGAGCGGGCGAAGGCCATCGATCCTGTGAATGTGCGCAAATGGTTTGAAGACCTGGTGGCGGAGGATTTCGACGGGGGCGTGCTGCGGATCGGGTGTCCTGATGCGGCGACGGCACAGTATCTTCAGGATCGGTGCTTAGCTTCTTTTACGCAGGCCGCTCAAAATATTACGGGGCATTTAGTGAGTGTGCAGTTTTGTGCTCGCGACGCCGGGATCGCAGCGGTTGCGGCGACGGTTCAAAACGAGGTTAAACTCCATCCGGATTATACGTTTGACAGCTTTGTCGTCGGCCCGTGCAATCGGCTGGCGCACGCAAGCTGCGTGGCCGTCAGTCAAAGTCCTGGGGCGATTTATAACCCGCTGTTTTTGTACGGCAATTCGGGGCTGGGCAAGACACATCTGCTGCATGCGGTCTGCCACGACGGTCTGCGGACGACGCCGGGGCTGGCGGTGCAGTTTCTAAGCTGCGAAGCGTTTGTCAACGAATTTATCAATGCCATCCAAAAAGGGCAGTTATCGGATTTCCAAAATCTGTACCGCTCGGTTGATGTACTGATTATCGACGATGTTCAATTTTTGCGTGAACGGGAACAGAGCCAGGAAGAATTCTTTCATACCTTTAACGCCTTGTACAACAACCGGCGGCAGATTATCCTGACGGCAGACTGTGCGCCGACGGAATTACAGGCTCTGGAAGAACGGCTGATTAGCCGGTTCAAGTGGGGGCTGGTCGCGCGGCTGGATGCACCGAGTTACGAGACGCGTATCGCAATTGTCAAAAAGAAAGCCGGATTGCGCGGGCTGGAACTGCCGGACGGCGTGGCAGAACTGATCGCAGAGCATGTAAAAAATAATATTCGCGAACTGGAGGGGGCTCTAACGGTCATTTATGCGATGGCACGGGCTGCAAGCAGCGCAATAACGATGGAAATCGCCAGGCAGGCGCTGGGATTTCAGGAGAGCCTGTCGGCGAAAACACTGTCGATGGGAGATATTATCGCGACGGTCGCTGAGGCGTTTGATACGCGTATTACGGATCTGCAAAGCAAAAAACGAAGCCAGAGTATTGCCCTGCCGCGGCAGGTGTGTATGTACTTGGGCCGCACGCTGACCCGCCACAGCCTTGAGGAAATCGGCGGACATCTTGGCGGACGAGACCACTCGACAGTACTGCACGCCTGCGGCAAAGTCGAACAGATGTATAAAACCGAGCCTGAATTTCGCGGCCGTCTGGATGTGCTGATGGCGCGATTGTCAAATGGACTGTGACAGTTTTAGATTGTAAATTTGAAATTGCAGAATGAAAGAGGGATGCTGCAAGCGGCATGAAAAGTTAATACCCCCTCTCTGCTGAACAGCGCTCTCTCTTGAAAAGAGGGAAGAGTTATTAAAAAAAAGGGCGAACACACAGGTTCGCCCATACAAATCATTTCAACACTGGGCTATTCTTTCAACTCCTCGATTTTTGAGGCCGAGACGAGTGTAATCAGTTCTTTGGGACTGTTGATGACACGGCCGATGAGACCTACTTTTTTATTGAAGAGATTTTCAACAGCAGCTTCGGCGGTTGCATCGCCAAGGACGACATACGCAATTACCCTGCCCTGTTCGTTGGTCAGCAGATATCGCTTTTGGGTAACGCTGCCGCTATAGACATACGAGGGTTTGAGTATCCCGGTCATGACATATTGTTCATACTGTTTTGCGATTTTCTCAAGCTGTGCCTTGCGGGCTTCGTCAATCTGCTTGCGAACATCGGCCATTTTTTCTTCCTGCTGCCTGAGCTGGTCGCCGGTAACAATCGCTGTTTCATAGCGTTTGATCCGTCCGGCGAGATACTCGGCATACTTGATGGCGATACCTGCTGAATTCGGGTCGGCTAAAATCGGCTCGAGCGTTTTTTTATAGTCGTCATACTTTTGTTCCGGAGCGGGCTTTTTGACTTCTTCATCCAGCTTGGCGGAGATTGCGTAGCATTCTTTGAGCCAAACTTGTTCCATCGCTGGACGAGGAGCAACAATCGGCTTATCGGGGTCCATTGGAGGCTGTGCGGGCGAATTAACATCGACAGTTACCTCTGCGAGTGTTTTTGGGCTTTCCACTTTGGCGACGTCTTTGGCCGGCCCCAGATTTTTCACTTCCGGCAGGATGGGTTTAAGGCTTTCACCGCTGACATAGAGGAATGCTCCGGCGGGCGGGGCAATTTTGTAGTAATCGCCTTCTCCGGCGGGGTTGCCGAGAATATCCAAAACAGCGCCCTGATTGAGCTTAGTCTGCATGCTCGATGACCGCATCGGCTCGACAAAATCCGATCCTGCCCAGACGCGCACCGCATCGCCGGTAACAGTACCCTTCGTTGGCTGAGCGGCGTCGACCTTCACATAGTTCTTGGAAATCCACGAAAAACTGCCCGGAGGGGGCAATATCTTAAACCAGTTATTCGCTTCGGAGGCAACTACGGTAACACGCTGGGGGGCGTTGAGCTTGCCGCAATGGTAGTAGGCCGTTCCGGCGCCGCTGCGGACATAAACTTCTGTTCCGATAACTTCGGCAATGTACGGAAACTGGGGGGCCGCAATCGGCTCAACTGGTTTAGCTTCCGGTGCGATTGGGGCTGCGGGCGTTGCCGGTGTCGACGCTTCAGCGGGGGCCGGGGTTGTTACTTCAGGCAAGGTAGGCGTACTGCTTTCCTGCACTGCCCACGTTGCTCCGACACACACGAAGAGGGTTACTGCTGCGAAAAATCCGTTTCTCATAATACTCATAGTATCTTCTCCATTTTATCTAAATTTCCACATTCAAGACAATCTAATTCCATTATCTTTTAAATCAAAATTATCACCGCCGCCGAGGATTGTCAATCATTTTCCAATCGCCAGCTACGGTGTCAATTCCTTTAACAGGTCATCACACATCCGAATTTGTCCCGGTTGGGACAGCTTCAGCTTGGCGGCATTGAGCAGTTTTCCTGCCCGATCCGCGTTCTTTATATATCGGGTATATAGCAATCCGAGCATTAACTGTACCTGCGAAAGATATTCGTACGAGGCGTAATGGTTCAGAAAATTTTCGTAGGCACGGGCGGCCGACTCCCACCGGCCAAGGGACATCAATTGGTTGGCGATGTCAAGCTGGTTTTGGCGGCCAAGGGTCTGATCGGGGCTTGATTCCAGCAATTTGGCATAAGCTTCGGCCGCTTCGGTCATATTTTTGTTGTTTATCGCGGCAGTAATCTGATCCCGATAGAGGGCGACAGCCGGCTCCTCTGCCTGGCCAGCAGTATCGGTATCGGGTTTGGCAACGCGCCCGACGCCGTGGGGGTCGTATCCGTCGGAAACGGTATCGCGGTACACCCGCCGTCGATTCCACTGGCGAAACAGAAACAGCAGGTCATTCTGGTTGGATTCCAGAAGCCGGATAATCAGCAGGAAAAACAGAGCAACGATACCAAACAGAAAACCCGCCAGATGAGCGTCATACGCTACCGGCTGGTTGGAAAACCGCGGCTCGAGGATATTATCCCAGAAAATCAGCTTAAAGGCGATAAAATACAACGCGCGAATTTCAAAGGTATCCCAGAAGTAGAAGAACATAAATAACACGGTAATTACTGTGTTGGGAAACAGCACCAGATACGCCCCGGTAACCGCGGCAACGGCTCCGCTGGCTCCAAGTACGGGATTGGAACTAATCAGGGTATGTCCAAGGCCGGAAAAGACAGCGCCGCCGAAATAAAAGCATAGATAGCCGACATTACCAAGCCGGTCATTGACATTGTTGCCGAAAATATAGAGGAAGTATAGGTTACCGATAATGTGCATCCAACTGCCGTGCAGAAAGGCGTAGGTTACAAATTGCCAGATATACGGCCGAACCGGAGCAAGCATAAATTGCTGCGCCCAGGATTGCAGAGGCTCTGCAACGTAGCTTCCGAGTTCGGGACTAAAGACCTTGTGCGGGCCATAAGACAGCAGAAAGACGACGACATTGGCGGCAATCAGCAGATAATTGGCATACGGCGTGTGCTTCGGGGTAATGCTGGTTCGTAATGGAATCATATATCAATTCAAAAGTTAAAAGTAAAAAGTCAAAATTAAAGACAGCCCTTCGGGCTGATATAGTTTCAAAAATTTTGACTGTGAGGGTATTTTATACGGAAATGGCGGATTGGACAATAAAAAAAGGACGGGACCGACGCCCGCCCCCCGGCGGACAACAGCCCCGTCTAAGCGTCCTTGCAAGGAAGACAGGAGAGGAGGAGACCTTTTTATAATTTTTTTGTTTCCTTGTTCGATTCCTTTCGATTAAATCTTACATAATAAAACCGCCGGGCGGGGAAAATTTCCCCAGAAAAATCTAAAATCCCCAGTTTTATCCGTCGGGATGCAAAACGCCGATAATATCTGTCATAGAAAGGGTGTTAACGTGGATTTGGCTACAGCAAAAACGAGGCTTCAAACGCTCCGAAAAGGGCTAAAACAGCAACATATCCCGGCGATGATTGTTCTGTCGGTTGAGAATATTCGGTATCTGACCGGCTTTACCGGCCATGATAGCTGGCTGCTGGTCTTGCCGGAGAAAGCGGTCTTGATTACCGACAGCCGCTATACAGAACAAGCACGCGGGGAATGCAAGGGATGTGCGGTTTTTGAGCGAAAAGGCGGGCTGGCCGCGGCGGCAATGCAATTTATCGAAAAATATAGAGGCATTCGAAAACTGGGCCTGGAAGATACTGCACCGATTAGTCTCCTAAAAACGATTAAAAAGACCATTAAATGCACGATCATCCCTACAGGCGGATTGGTCGAACCGCAACGGGCAATTAAAACCGCCGAGGAAGTCAAAGCGATTGAAACCGCCGCGAAAATCGCGTGGACGGCACTGCGGAGAACGTTGCCGCTGGCGAAGACAGGAATGACTGAAGCCGAACTGGCTGCGGCACTGGATTTTAATATGAAGATGCTCGGCGGGACAGCGGGCTTTGACACGATTGTCTGCTTCGGCGCCAATGCCTCACGGAATCACCACCAGCCGGGCGGGCGGAAA
>Ga0209450_10001355_pt1 | contig 12230 bp, 8 predicted proteins | sample FrelakmetLWP11LW_FD_187149 | JGI IMG/M metagenome (GOLD analysis project Ga0209450, IMG submission 187149) | Freshwater lake sediment microbial communities from the University of Notre Dame, USA, for methane emissions studies - LWP11 LW (SPAdes)... | ecosystem: Environmental > Aquatic >... | reverse complement strand
CTCACCGTCCATCCCGTGATCGACGGGCACAACGACCTCCCGTGGGCGATCCGGGAGAGCCCCGACGCCCCCCGGGACGTGGTCGCCTACGACCTGCGCGCCCGCACGAAGGGGAACACCGATCTCGACCGTCTGCGCGAGGGAGGGGTCGGCGGCCAGTTCTGGTCGGTCTACACCCCGGGGGACCTCCCCGTCGGCGCCGCCCGCATGCAGCTCGAGCAGATCGACATCGCGCGGCGGATGATCGCCCGCTACCCCGACCGCCTCGCCTTCGCCGGGACCGCGGACGACGTGGAGCGCGCCATGCAGGGCAGGCGGGTCGCCTCCCTCCTCGGGATCGAGGGCGGGCACGCCATCGAGAGCTCGCTGGGGGCGCTCCGGGCCTACTTCGACCTGGGCGTCCGCTACATGACCCTCACGCACAACAAGACCCACGACTGGGCCGACTCCGCGACCGACGTCCGCCGCCACGGAGGCCTCACCCGTTTCGGCGAGGAGGTGGTGCGCGAGATGAACCGGCTCGGCATGCTGGTCGACCTCTCGCACGCCTCGGACGAGACCGTGGAGGACGCGCTGCGCGTCTCCGAGGCGCCGGTCATCTTCTCCCACTCCTCCGCCCGCGCCCTGTGCGACCACCCCCGCAACGTCCCCGACTCCGTCCTCGCGAAGATGAAGGCGAACGGGGGCGTCGTGATGGTGACCTTCGTGAACGCGTTCGTGTCCCCGGAGTGGGCAAAGGTGAGCGGACCGCTCTGGAAGGAGTACGAGGAGCGCACGCGGGGCGTCGCGGACCCCGCGGAGCGGGAGCGGATCGGGAAGGAGATCGCCGCGCGCATGCCGAAGGTCCCGGTCACGATCTCGCAGGTGGCGGACCACGTCGACCACGTGCGCCAGGTGGCAGGGGCGGACCACGTGGGGCTCGGCGGCGACTTCGACGGCAACGACTCGTGGCCGGAGGGGCTGGGCGACGTGTCGGGCTACCCGCGCCTCCTCGCCGAGCTCGTGCGGCGCGGCTGGAGCGACGAGGACCTCGGCAAGCTCGCGAGCGGCAACGTCCTGCGCGCGATGCGGCAGGCCGAGCAGGTCGCGCGGCGGCTGGCCGCGGCCCGCCCGGCCTCGCCCGCCCGAAGCCGAAACCTGTTCCCTGACGGATTGCGCGCGATGCGGCAGCTGACGGGAGTCCTGGCGACCATGCTCGCGGCCGCGATCGCCGCGCCGGTCGGCGGCCAGGAGTTCTTCCGCTGCACCTCGGCCGACGGCAAGGTCACCTACCAGCAGGCGCCGTGCCCCAAGGCGGACCAGGAGCGCCGCATCGACGCCACCCCCGCGAACACGGACTACGATCCCGCGCAGCGCGAGCGAGTGCTCAAGCAGGGCGAGGAGGCCAGCCGGCGGCTGGAGGAACGCGCCGCGCGCGAACGCGAGGAAGCCCGCCTGCGGGAGGAAGCGCGACAACGCGAGGCGCAGCGCGAACGCGAAGCGCACCGCGGTGGGACTGGTGAACACCACCGCCTGCGCCGCGGCCGCGCGCGCCAGCGCCGCCGCCGCGGCACGCGGATCGACGGCGCCGCGCAGCGTCGCGCCAGGCAGCAGCAGCGCCTGTCCGCCGAGCGCGCGCACCGCGCGCGCCAGCGCGCCGCCACTGCCGACCGGGCGGGTCACCACCACGGCATGGCCGGACAGCGGCGGTCGGCGGGGCGTGCGCTTCATCGCCGGCAATCCTAGCGCGCGCCCGGTCCTGGCTCCGGCCGGCGGCCCGCCGCCGCCCGCCGCGGCGAGACCGGCGTCGCAGGAACCGCGCGTGCCGGTTGCCGCGCGCCGTGCGGCGGATGCAGACTCGCGCTTTCCCCCGCGCTGTCCGCCCGATGATCGAAGCCGGCGACCTCCGCGCCCTCGAGCGCTCGCTGCGCGAGGGCATCCCGCTGGCCCGCGCGATGGACGTGCGGGTGCTCGACTACGACGGCCATCGGCTCGCGCTGTCCGCGCCACTGGCGCCGAACGTCAACGACAAGGGCAATGCCTTCGGCGGCAGCCTGTCGAGCCTGCTCACGCTGGCGGCCTGGGGACTGGTCAACCTCAAGCTGACCGAAGCCGGCCTCGGCGCCGACGTCTACATCCAGGACGCGCAGTTGAGCTACGTCGCGCCCGTGTGGGGCGAACTGATCGCCGAGGCCTATGCCGAAGGCGACGCCTGGCCCGGGTTCATCGCCGCGATGCGCGACAAGGGCCGCGCGTGCATCACCCTGCTCGGCGAGATCGCCGGCGCCGACGGTGCGGGCACGGCCGCGCGCCAGAGCGCGCGCTTCGTGGCCAAGGCGCCGTAAGATCACGCATCCACCGGGAGGCCGCGCATGACCCGCCGACTCGCCCTGCTCGCGCTCGCCGCGCTGCTCGCCGCCTGCGGCAACCCGCAGCGCAGCGAACTCAAGCTGCTCGACGAAACGCTCGACCAGTACGCCTCCGCCGTGCGCTGGGGCACGCCGGAGCAGATCATCGCCTTCATCGACCCCGAGGTGCTGGCGCGGCGCCCGGTGCGCGAGTTCGACCTCGAGCGCCTGCGCCAGCTGCGCGTGGCCGGCTTCCGCGCCGATCCGCCCGTGGTCTACGCCGAAGGCCGCGCGCGCCAGGCCGCGCAGGTCGACCTGGTCAACGTCAACACCCAGCAGATGCGCAGCGCGGTCGAGGTCAGCGAATGGCGCTGGGACCCGACCGCCGAGCGCTGGTGGCTGGCCAGCGGGCTGCCGCGCTACGGCGCCGAAGCGCGCTGAGGCGACCGCGGCTCAGGCCGCGCGCGCGAGGCTCATCCCGCCGAAGCCGCGCGCGATCGCGGCGGCGAAGCGCTGCGCGAGGCTGGTGCCGGTCGAAGGTGCGGGATCCTCGGAGGCGCGGATCTCGGCCTCGACGGCGATCGAGGCGCGCTGGTTGGCCGCCTCGCGGGCGCCGCGCCAGGCTTCGATCGCCAAGCGGTCCCAGCGCCAGGCGTGCACGCTCGGCACCAGCACCCAGCCCGGTGCCGTGCGGTTCGGGTCGATCGGGTGCCACGGGCGCACGCCCGGCAGGGTCAGGACCTGCTTCAGCACGCGACCGTGCAGCCGGAAGCCCAGTCCGTCGCGGTGCAGGGCGAGGAAGGTCGCGCCCTCGACGCCGAGGCAGGGCCGCCCGCGGACGGTGAGGCCGCGGGCCTCGTGGGCCTTGCGCAGGTAGGCGCTGATCGCGTCGAAGCGGGAGCGTACGTTGGCCATGTCGCAGTGTCCCAGATCCTGCCCCTGTGCAGGATGCCACAGCATTTTCGGGGACGCCCCGACCCCCGGCCGTGGCGCAGTTCACGGAATCGTCATCGCGGGCGGCGCTCGCCGGCGACCTCAGAACGGCTTGGCGATCACCAGGAACAGGATCGGGATCGCCAGCAGCAGCGGGATCTCGTTGAACCCGCGGTACCAGGTGGAGGACTTCGGCGCAGCACCGGCGGCGATCGCCTTCAGCATGCGGCCGGTCCAGATGAAGTAGCCCAGCAGGACCAGCACCAGCAGGAACTTCACGTGCATCCAGCCGCGCGCGGCGGTGACGTGCGGCCACAGTTCCGGCGCCACCACGCGGCCGAACCACAGCAGCAGGCCGAGGCCCAGCATCAGCGCGAACATCACGTGGCCGAAGCGGTACAGGCGGCGGCCCATCAGCGCGACGCGTTCCTGCACCGCGGGCTGGCCCTGGGTCTCGGCGAGGTTGACCAGGATCCGCGGCAGGTAGAACACGCAGGCCATCCAGGCGATCACGAACAGGGCGTGGAAGGTCTTGGTCCAGAGGTAGGTCATCGGTCGGTTTCCGCGGCTGACGTCCCCGATGCTAACCGCTAGAGTCCGATTTCATGCGCCGACCCGGAGTCGACGCGCATTTCACGGGGAGACCAGCATGCGCCACCTGTTTGCCGCCGCCCTGCTCGCGGCCGCCCACCTTGCGTCCGCCGCGGCACCCGACCCGGCCCTGCTCGCCGGTCTCGATGCCCGCAGCATCGGCCCGGCCACCATGAGCGGCCGCGTGACCGCCATCGAAGCCGTGCCCGACGACCCGCGCGTGGTCTACGTCGGCACCGCGGCTGGCGGCGTGTGGAAGACCACCAACGCCGGCATCACCTGGACCCCGGTGTGGGAGAAGGAGCCGGTGCACTCGATCGGCGCGCTGGCGATCGATCCGTCGAATCCGAACACGGTCTGGGCCGGCACCGGCGAGACCAACGTGCGCAATTCGGTGTCCTACGGCCGCGGCATCTACCGCAGCACCGACGCCGGTCGCTCGTGGCAGTTCAAGGGCCTGGCCGACTCCGAACGCATCCACAAGGTGGTCGTCGACCCGCGCGACGGCGACGTGGTCCACGTGGCGGCGATGGGCCGGCTGTGGTCGGCGGGCGGCGAGCGCGGCGTCTACCGCACGCGCGACGGCGGCGCCACCTGGCAGCGCGTGCTGCACGTCGACGGCGACACCGGCGCGGCGGAACTGGTGATGGACCCGTCGAACCCGAACAAGCTGTTCGCCGCGATGTGGCAGTTCCGCCGCAGCGCGCACCAGTTCACCAGCGGCGGGCCGGGCTCCGGCCTCTACCGCAGCGTCGACGGCGGCGACACCTGGACGAAACTCGGGCCGGCGGAAGGCCTGCCGGCCGGCGAGCTCGGCAAGGTCGCGGTCGCCATCGCGCCGTCCGACCCGCGCATCGTCTACGCGCTGGTCGAGGCGAAGGAATCGGTGCTGCTGCGCTCCACCGACGGCGGCTACACCTTCGCGCCGGTGAACAAGGACGTGAACATCGCCACCCGGCCGTTCTACTTCTCCGAGATCCGCGTCGACCCCGAGCAGCCGCAGCGCGTGTACCTGCTGCGCGTCACGCTGGATGTGTCGAACGACGGCGGCAAGACCTTCGAGACCCTGATCGGCTGGGACGACCTGCACCCCGACCACCACGCGATGTGGGTGCATCCCACGCACGGCAAGGTGCTGATCAACGGCAACGACGGCGGCGTGGGCTTCTCCTACGACCGCGGCGAGACCTGGCGCTACGCGGCCAACCTGCCGCTGTCGCAGTTCTACCACGTGCGCTACGACCTCGAGACGCCGTACAACCTGTTCGGCGGCCTGCAGGACAACGGCTCGTGGCGCGGCCCCGCCTACACCTGGGAAGCGGGCCCGGTGCAGAACCACCACTGGATCGAAAGCCACTTCGGCGACGGCTTCGATTCGATGCCGGATGTCGAGAACTCCGACCGCGGCTGGGCGCTGAGCCAGGAGGGCTACCTCGTCTACTTCGACCTCGTCACCGGCATGCGCAAGCTGGTGCGCCCGGCCGCGGCGCCCGGCCAGGCCGAGCTGCGCTTCCACTGGAACACCGCGCTGGCGCAGGATCCCTTCGACGCCGCCACGATCTACGTCGGCAGCCAGTTCGTGCACCGGAGCACCAACCGCGGCGACACCTGGGCCACGATCAGCCCGGACCTGACCACCAACGACCCGGCCTTCCAGCAGTCGGAGAAGTCCGGCGGCGTCACGCCCGACGTCACCGGCGCGGAGAACCGCACCACCCTGATCGCGATCGCGCCCTCGCCCACCGAGCGCGGCGTGATCTGGGCCGGCAGCGACGACGGCCGCATCCACGTCACCCGCGACGGCGGCGCATCGTGGAGGTCGGTCGAAGGCCGGCTGCGCGGCGCGCCCAAGCACGCCTACGTGCCGCACATCCACGTCTCCAACCACCGCGCCGGCACCGCCTTCGTGGTGCTGGACGCGCACCGCGACGGCGACTTCGAGACCTACGTCTGGCGCCTCGACGACTACGGCGCGCGCGCGACCCGCATCGACAGCGAGGCCTTCGACGGCCACGCGCTGAGCGTGGTCGAGGACCCGGTCGAGCCGCGCCTGGTCTTCGTCGGCACCGAACTCGGCCTGTTCGCGTCCTTCGACGCCGGCGCCACCTTCGCGCGCTTCAACCCCGGCATGCCGGTGTCGATGTCGGCGATCGACCTCGCCATCCACCCGCGCGAGCATGACCTCATCGTCGCCACCCACAGCCGCGGCATCTACGTGCTCGACGACATCCGCGCGCTGCGCGCGATCGCGCGCGCCGGCGTGCCGTCGGCGCTCGCCGCCTACGGCGGCCAGGGCTTCGTGCGCTACACCGCGCAGGGCGCCGACGCGCGCTTCCCGGGCAACAGCGACTTCGCCGGCGAGAACCGCCCGGGCGGCGCGCCGCTGACCTTCTGGATCGGCGCCGACGACGTGCCGCACCCGGACGCCGAGCGCGAGAGCGCGCGCCGCATGGCGCTGAAGCCCGATGCGTCGGCGCCGAAGCCACCCGGCGACGACAAGGTCCGGATCGTGATCCGCGACGCCGCGGGCGCGGTGGTTCGCACGCAGGAGATCGACCCCAGGCAGGGGCTCAACCGCTGGTGGTGGGACCTGCGCCGCAACGCCGTGCGCTCGCCGCTGCCGCCCTCGCCGTTCGGCGGCCCCGCCGGCATCGAGGCGCTGCCCGGCACCTACGAGGCGACGCTGGCGTTCCGCGGCGCGACCGCGAAGGCCACGCTCAGCGTCGGCTTCGACCCGCGCGTGGCGCTGGACCTCGAGGCGCTGAAGGCGCGCGACGCGGCCCTCGCCCGCGCCGCCGCGCTGCAGGACACACTGGCCGTGGCGGTGGCGCGCATCGCCGCCGCGCGCGCCGACATCGAGCGCCTGAAGGCCATCGCGCAGGCGCGCCTCGACGACCGCCAGCGCGCCGATCCGGCCAACCCGATCGCCGACACCGACCCGCTCAAGGCCTTCGGCAAAACCGCCGACGAGGCGCTCAAGGCGCTCGACGAGGCCGACCGCGGCCTGTGGAAGGACCCGAAGAAGACCAAGGGCTACCTGCCGGACACCGACGCCTTCGGCCAGGTCGGCGAAGCGCAGTGGCACCTCGGCAGTTCGTATGGCGCACCGACCGAAGCGGCGCTGCGCTACCTCGCGCGCGCCGAGGCGACGACGACGTCCGCGCTGGAAGCCGCCAACGCCGCACTCGCCGCGCAGCGCGCCAAGGTCGCCGAAGCCGCCGCCGCGCAAGGCCTCGCCCTGCTGCCGGAGGAGCCCGCGCTGGCGGTGCCGCGCTGATCCACGCCGCGATCCGCCGCGAGCCCGGAAAGCTCGCGGCGCGCGCGCCGCTCCCACAGAGTCCCGCGCACGCGCTGATGCCTCGACGCCGCGAACGCGATGTAGGAGCGCTGCGTGCAGCGCGACCGGTCTGCGGCAAGATCGAACAGCATCGCGGCGCACGCGCCGCTCCCACCGGGCCGCGGGTACGCCGCGCGGTTTCGGCGCCGCGAAGCCGATGTGGGAGCGCTGCGTGCAGCGCGATGGCGTGGCGACCGCGTCGAACCGCACGCGATCTGGTGGGAGCCGCTTCAGCGGCGACTGCGGCCTCCCGCGGTGCTGCAGTCGCCGCTGAAGCGGCTCCCACCATTCCCGCGCGATCAATCGCCCTTGATGAACGCCTGCTTCGCCGCGACGCCAAGGTCGGGATGGTCGATGAACACGCCGGTCGCGCCCAGCCCGAACAGGCGCAGCACTTCGGCACGGGCATCCATCGGCGTCCCGTCGGCATCGAGCGCGAGATAGCGGTCCTCGGCGCGCACCGTATACGGGTGCACGTCGAGGCCCGCGGCGCGCGCGGCGACCAGCATCGGATGCACCGCGCCGGTCAGCCGCGCCGCATACGCGCGGCCATCGACCGTCCGCGGCGGATCGAGCGCCACCCGCGGCAGCAGGTTCACCTTCCACGGCCCGATGCCGGCGGCGTAGTTGCGCGCCATCCACGACAGCGGGCCCGGCTCGACCAGGGCGGCCCAGCCGGTGGCGTCGTCGAGCCCGCCGGCGATCTGGTCCAGTTCGCCGTACAGCAGGCCGAGGTCGTCGCCGCGCCGCGCGTGGAACACCACGTCGTAGGGCTGCGAGAAGCCGTCGCCGGCGCGCGCGTTGGCGGGATCGGCGTTGCCGATCAACTGCACCAGCGGCAGTTCGATGCCCGCGGCCGGCAGGATGCGGCGCGACAGATCCAGCAGGTTGGCGATCTCGAAGCTCTGGATGAACACGCGCCGCGGGTCGGTGAAGCCGGCCGCGCGCAGCCGGTCGACCAGCGCCTGCGAGGTGTCGATGCCGATCGGCGTGCCGTCGAGCCGCCGGCCCTCGACGCGGAAGTAGGTGGGGTGCTTGGTCTCCGGATAGATCCCGACCCCGTGCGCAGCCGCCAGCGCGATCACCTCGTCGAAGGTCGGCACCAGCGATTCGCCGTCGAAGGCCGCGCTGTCGCGGCGCAGTTCGGGCAGCGGTTCGCGCGCACGCAGGGTGCGGATCTCGGCCAGCGTGAAGTCCTCGCTGAACCAGCCCGTCACCTCGACGCCGTCGATCCGCTTGGTCGTGCGGCGGTCGGCGAACGCCGGCCGCGAGGCGACGTCGGTGCTGCCGCCGAGCTCGTTCTCGTGGCGCGCCACCAGCACGCCGTCGGCCGTGGGTACCAGGTCGGGCTCGATGAAGTCCGCGCCCTGTTCGATCGCGAGTTCATAGGCCGCCAGCGTGTGCTCGGGCCGGTAGCCCGACGCACCGCGGTGCGCGATCACGATCGGCGCGGCGGTGGCGGTCATCACGACCGGCTCCGGCTCCGGCTGCGTTCGTGGCGGCGGTGCGCCGCAGCCGGACACGGCAGCGACGACGAGCAGGAGCGTGATGCGAGGCATGGCGAACATCCTGCGGCAAGGAACATGGCACGTTCGGTGCGGATCATGACCGCACGATGGCACACCAGTCGGCACAACGCGCGGCATTCCCCGACCGCCCCCTGGGCCCTGGGCCCTGTACACTCGGCCCTCGGAAGCCGTCGGTGCAATTCGCCGCGCTCATTGCGCCCTGCGACCGCGGGGCGTCAGTCCGCCGGCACCGTCCGCGACCGCGCCCACTCGCGCAGCCCCTGCACCTGCTCGGCCATCAGCACCGACAGCGGCCGCGTGTTGCGGATCTCGGCCAGCACGTGTTCGGGATCCAGCGCGCCGCCGTCGGCGTGCGCGGCGTACAGCGCGCCGACCACGGCCTGTTCGATCTCGGCGCCCGAAAACCCCTCGCTGGCGGCCGCCAGCGCGTCGAGGTCGAAGGCCTCCACCCGCGCCTTGCGCTTGCCGAGGTGGATGCGGAAGATCTCCGCGCGCACCGGCGCCGACGGCAGGTCGACGAAGAAGATCTCGTCGAAGCGGCCCTTGCGCAGCAGCTCCGGCGGCAGTTCGTGCACCGCGTTGGCGGTGGCGACCAGGAACACCTTGGCCTTGCGTTCGGCCATCCAGGTGAGCAGATAGCCGAGCACGCGCTTCGACACGCCGTCGTCGCTGGTCGAGGTGGCGAGCCCCTTCTCGATCTCGTCGATCCACAGCACGCAGGGCTGCAGCGACTCGGCGCTCTTGAGCGACTCGCGCAGGTTGCGCTCGGTCTCGCCGTGGAACTTGTTGTACATCGAGCCGAAGTCGAGCCGCACCAGCGGCACGCCGAAACCGCCGGCCAGCGCTTTCGCCGCGAGGCTCTTGCCCGAGCCCTGCACGCCCAGCAGCAGCACGCCCTTGGGCGGATCCAGCCCCGGCGGCGGGTTGTCGCCGAGGAACACCGCGCGGCGTTTGGCCACCCAGTCCTTCAGGCGCGCCATGCCGGCCACGTCGGCGAACTGCGCGGTGTCGTACTCGAAGTGCAGCACGCCGTCGCGGTTGAGCAGCTCGAACTTCAGCTTGGCCAGTTGGGGCAGGTCGGCCTGGCAGATCGCGCCGTCGCGGAAGATCAGCTGCCGCACGATGCCGCGCGCGTCCGCCAGCGACAGCCCGGCGAGGTTGCGCACGATGGCCTTCATCGCCGCGGCGTCGACTTCGACCCGCTTGCCCTGGTGCTCGCGCGAGTAGGCAAAGGCCTCCTCGCGCACCATCTTGGCCAGCGCCGCGGCGTCGGGCAGGCGCAGCGAGAATCGCGTGTGCAGCGCGGCGAGGTCCGGCGGCAGCTCGACCTTGGGGCTGATCAGCACCAGGGTGTGCGCAGCACTGCCCTGGCGCTCGACGATCTCGCGCAGCAGGCGCAGGGTCATCGCGTAGCGCAACTGGCCGTGGAAATCGAGCAGCAGGTAGACCCCGCGCTCGGGATGCTGCTTGATCGCCATCAGGGTGGCGGTGGCGTCCGGCGGCACCTCGGCGCCGTCGTCGTCCATGTCCAGCCGCTTGAGGCCGTCGGTCAGGCTCCAGCGCCACAGCGGGCGCATGACCTGGGTGAACACGTGGCGGAAGGTCTCCACTGCGCGCGTTTCCTCCGGGGTTTCGATCACGATCAACCCGGTCCCGGCCCGGATCAGGGTCGCGAGGTCCTTCACTTCCGACATCGATGGTGTCCTCCTGCGGCGGCGAGCGTAGCAGTTCGACCACCGGCGCTATCATCGGCCGGTGATCGACCCCGGCATCGACCTCGAGTACTGGCGCGCCGAGCTGGCGCGCCGCACCCGCGTGCAGGTCGCCGGTTGGCTGCAGCCGGCGCTCGCCGCCGAACTGCAGCGCTGCCTCGCGCACGACGTGCCCTGGGGGCTCGCCCACCGCACGGCCGAGGGTTCGGTGACCACGCGCCCGGAGGCCCTGGCTGCGCTCGATGCCGCCGGCCGCGCGGCCCTGCTCGCCGACGCGCAGGCGCTGGCCGCGCGCGACTACGCCTTCGCCTACGACGCCTACCACATGGTCAGCGCCTACAAGGAGGGCCGCGACCTGGGGCTGCTGCTGCACCGGGTGCTGGAGTTCATGAACAGCCCGGACTACCTCGGTTTCGCGCGCGCGCTGACCGGCGAGCCGCGCATCCGGCGCGCCTCGGCCCAGGCCACGCGCTACCGGCCCGGGCAGTTCCTCAAGTACCACACCGACATCGACAGCCTCGAAGGCCGGCTGTACGCCTACGTGGTCAACCTGAGCGCGCGCTGGGAAGCCGACTGGGGCGGCTTGCTGCAGTTCATCGACGAATCCGGCGCGGTGGTCGACACCTTCGTGCCGCGCTTCAACAGCCTGTCGCTGTTCAAGGTGCCGCAGGGGCACGCGGTGTCGATGGTCGCGCCGTGGGCCGGCGAGCCACGGCTGGCGATCACCGGCTGGTTCATGGCCTAGGGCCTGGCACCGGTGGCCGATCCCGCGCTCCGGATGGCGCTGCGCGATGCGGCCGCGGCGCTCGCGCGCGGCGACGCGCCCGCCGCCGAAGCCGCCGCGCGGCGCGCGCTGGCGATCGACGCCGCCGATGCCGACGCGCTGAACCTGCTGGGCCTGGCGCGCTTCAACGGCGGCGATCCGGCGGGCGGGATCGCCGCGCTCGAAGCCGCGGTGGCGGCGCGCCCGGGCTACCGCAACGCCTGGGACAACCTGGTCGCGATGCTGGATGCCGCCGGCCTCGCCGCGCGGGCCGCGCAGGCCGCCGCGCGCGCGGTCGACGCGGCACCGCCGGCCACGCCGGACCGCCTGTGCGACGCCGCCGCGCGTGCCTTCGCCGCCGGGCTGCTGGCGCTGGCGGCCAGCCTCGTCGAGCGCGCGTTCACGCTGGCGCCGACCCATCGGCGCGTCCTGCACCACCTCGCCATCGTGCGCGACGCGCAGCGCCGCCCGCACGAGGCGCGCGACCTCGCCGCGCGCGCGCTGGCCGCACCCGGCGCCGGCAGCGTCGAGCGCGCGGCCTTCGCCGCCGTGTGGTCGAAGGCCACCGAGCCCGCCGACCTGTCGCGCGCGCTGGCCGAGGCGCTGCGCGTGCTGGCATCCGAGCCCGCCCACGTCGGCGCCCGCGACTGCGCGGCGATCGTGCTCGGCAAGCTCGGCCGCCGCGACGAGGCGCGCGCGATGGCGCGCGAGGCGGTGCGCCTCGCCCCCGGCCATGCCGACGCCCGCTTCACGCTGGCACGCCTGCTGGAGGAAGACGGCGCGCTCGACGAAGCCGCCGCCGTGCTGGCCGACCCGGCGGCGCCGACCGACCTGCGGCTGGCGCGGCTGTCCGGCACCGTGCGGCTGCGGCGCGACGATCCGCGCGGCGCGGCCGCGGCGTTCGCGCAGGCCCTGTCGCTGGCGCCGCACGACCAGTCGGCGATCGCGCAGCGCGGGCTGGCGCTGGCGGTGGCGGGCGAGGGCGATGCCGCGCGCGCCTGGCTCGGCCAGCAGCGCTTCGTGGCGCGGACCCGGCTC
>Ga0209450_10001354_pt1 | contig 12237 bp, 15 predicted proteins | sample FrelakmetLWP11LW_FD_187149 | JGI IMG/M metagenome (GOLD analysis project Ga0209450, IMG submission 187149) | Freshwater lake sediment microbial communities from the University of Notre Dame, USA, for methane emissions studies - LWP11 LW (SPAdes)... | ecosystem: Environmental > Aquatic >... | reverse complement strand
CGAGCCGTGCCTCGGCCCATTCGCGAGCGCCCGGCACGCGACCCTCGCTATTCGATCACGACCAGCTTGTCGAATTTCGCGAGCAGGTAGACGTTCGCGATGAAAGGCTGTTCGACGTCGTAGGCGGCCCGCATCTCGAAGCCCTCGCTGGTCTTCTTGATCTCGACTTCCCTCCAGCCGATGCTGTTGATGTCCTCGACGTCCCAGCGGCGCTCGAGGGACCGGCGGATCAGCTGCTGGTTCGTCTCGATCGCCACGTACTCGTCACGCACCTGCTCCAGCGCGCGCGCCACCTTCATGTACTCGAGGAATACCGGCACCAGCCGGATGCCGGCGTAGAGGGCCGCGCCGAGGATTACCAGGATCGTCACCATGCCGAGGAAAGTCGCGCCGCGCTGACGTTGTTTCATGTGGGACTCCGGGGGAAAAAGCGTTCAGTGGATCGATTTGCCGATGCGGCTCCACAGCGGAGCGTTCGGCAGGTTCCAGTTGAGCCAGATCACGACGGCCTTGCCGACGACCAGGTCCGCGGGCACGTAGCCCACCTCGGGGAAGCGGCTGTCGCGGCTGTTGTCGCGATTGTCGCCCATGAAGAAAAAGTGGCCGGCCGGGACGACGTCGTCGAAGTCGTAGGACGGACGGTTCGGAATGTACAGCACCCGGTGCTGCACGGCTCCGAGCTGCTCGACCGCCAGCTGCGCCCCGCTGTGCCCGAAGCCTTCGTACACGCCGTCGAGCGTGACCGGCTGCTCGACTCCGTTCACCCAGACGCGCTTGTCGCGCACCACGACGTGGTCGCCCGGCAGGCCGACGAGGCGCTTGATGTAGTTTGTCGCCGGATCGGACGGCAGCCGGAACACGACGACGTCGCCGCGCTGCGGCTCACCGAGCGCGACGACCTTGCTGTTCACCACCGGCAGGCGCAGTCCGTAGGTGAACTTGTTGACGAAGATGAAGTCGCCGTCGAGCAGCGTCGGCATCATCGAGTCGGACGGGATGCGAAACGGCTCGAACAGGAACGAGCGGATCAGCAGCACCACGAGGATGATCGGGAAGAACGAGCGCGAGTACTCGACCAGCACCGGCTCGGCCGGCAGGGTGCCCGCCTCGGCGCGGGCCAGGCGCCGCGGCTTGAGGTACCAGGCGTCGGCCGCCCACACCAGGCCGGTGATCACGGTGGCGAGCACCAGCACGAACGAGAAATCGAAAACCAAGCGTCACCTCATGAAGGCTGCGCGAGTATTGAGTATTTTCCGCGCAGCATCAATGCCTTGCGGAGCAGACCGGGACATTCGTTACGGTCATTCCTTGCGGCCGACCTGCAGCACGGCGAGAAACGCCTCCTGCGGGATCTCGACCTGGCCGAGCTGCTTCATGCGCTTCTTGCCTTCCTTCTGCTTCTCGAGCAGCTTGCGCTTGCGCGAGATGTCGCCGCCGTAGCATTTCGCGAGGACGTTCTTGCGCAGCGCCTTGACGGTCGAGCGGGCGATCACGTGCGCGCCGATCGCGGCCTGGATGGCGACCTCGAACATCTGCCGCGGGATCAGTTCCTGCATCTTGTCGACGAGCTCGCGGCCGCGCTGGTACGCGCTGTCGCGGTGGCTGATGATCGACAGGGCATCCACCTTGTCGTCGTTGATCAGGATGTCGAGCCGCACCAGCGGCGCGGCCTGGAAGCGGTCGAACTCGTAGTCGAAGGAGGCGTAGCCGCGGCTGCAGCTCTTGAGGCGGTCGAAGAAGTCGAGCACCACCTCGGCGAGCGGCAGCTCCCACTGCATCGACACCTGGTTACCGAGGTACAGCAGCTTCTTCTGCACGCCGCGCTTCTCGAGGCACAGCTTCATCACCGGCCCGACGTAGTCCGGCGGCAGCAGCAAGTTGGCGATGATGATCGGCTCGCGCAACTCCTTGATCTTGTCGACCGGCGGCAGCTTGGCCGGGTTGTCGACGTTGACGATCTCGCCGTCGGTCGTCAGCACCTCGTAGATCACGGTCGGCGCGCTGGTCACGAGCGACAGCTCGTACTCGCGTTCGAGCCGCTCCTGCACGATGTCCATGTGCAGCAGCCCGAGGAAGCCGCAGCGGAAGCCGAACCCGAGCGCGGTCGAGACCTCGGGCTCGAAGTGCAGCGCCGAGTCGTTGAGCTTGAGCTTCGCGAGCGCGTCGCGGAACTGCTCGTAGTCGTCCGAGCTGACCGGGAACAGACCGGCGAACACCCGTGGCTTGATCGCCTTGAAGCCCGGCAGCGGCTCGCTGCACGGCCGCGAGTCCAGGGTGATGGTGTCGCCCACCGGCGCGCCGTCGATTTCCTTGATCCCGGCCACCACGAAGCCGACCTCGCCCGTCTCGAGCGATTCTGCCACCAGCGACTTCGGGGTGAAGCGTCCGAGCTTGTCCACCTGGTGCCAGCGCCCGGTGGTCCAGACGCGGATCTTCTGGCCGGTGCGCAGCGAGCCGTTGACGACGCGCACCAGCGACACGACGCCCACGTAGCTGTCGTACCACGAGTCGATGATCAGCGCCTGCAGCGGGGCCTGCGGATCCCCCTTGGGCGGCGGCACCCGCGCGATCAGGGTCTCGAGCAGTTCCGGCACGTTCTCGCCAGTCTTGGCGCTGACCCGCACCGCGTCCTCGGCCTCGATGCCGATGATCTCCTCGATCTCCTTGATGACCCGGGCCGGGTCGGCGGACGGCAGGTCGATCTTGTTCAGCACCGGGACGACCTCGAGTCCCTGGTCGAGCGCCGTGTAGCAGTTGGCGACGCTCTGCGCCTCGACACCCTGCGCCGCGTCCACCACCAGCAGTGCGCCCTCGCACGCGGCGAGCGAGCGCGAGACTTCGTAGGAGAAGTCGACGTGACCCGGCGTGTCGATCATGTTGAGCTGGTAGGTCGCGCCGTCGCGTGCCTTGTAGCGCAGCGACACGCTCTGGGCCTTGATGGTGATGCCCCGCTCGCGCTCGAGGTCCATCGAGTCGAGCACCTGCGCCTGCATCTCGCGATCCTGCAGCCCGCCGCAGATCTGGATGAAACGGTCGGCCAGCGTCGACTTGCCGTGGTCGATGTGCGCGATGATGGAGAAGTTGCGGATCAGGTTCATGGGTGCGGGCCGACCGGCCCGGGCCCGGTGCAAAAGGCGGGATTATACCCCGAGCGCCTGCCGAACCCCGGCCCCGTCGTAAATGCCCTCGCAGAGGACCGTGCCGTCGAGTTCGAGGACGGGAACCCGCAGCCCGAAGCGCACGGCAAGGTCGACATCCTGGTCCACGTCCTGCACCTGCAGTCGCTCGATGCCGGTTCCCAGGTCGAGCGACAGCTCGAGCAGGAACTGCTCGCAGAGGTGGCAGTTCTCGCGCACGTACAGCACCAGCCCGCCAGGCGGCCTGCCGCTCATGTCACCCCCGCTCCGGCCCACGCAGCTCGACGAGTGGTGGCGAGCGCCGCAGGTAAGCTCGAGACACGGCCCAGCCCAGCACCAGTCCGGCGGCGGCCGCGGCGACGGCAATCCCGTCGCTCGCCGACAGGAGCGCTGCCACCATAGGACCGGTCAGCAGGCCGACCAGCGGCGGCACGTAGGCAGCGACCGCGGCGCGCAGCAGCTCGCGGTCGCCGACCTCGATCGTCAGCGCATCGCCCTGGGCCAGCAGCGTACCGCCCGGCCCCTGCGCCGGAACTTCGAGCAGCCTGCTGCCCGACGGACCGAGCAGGCGCAGCGCGCAGCCACGCCCGCCGGCACAGGAGGTGCAGGCGCCGGTAGCGGCCTCGCACTCCAGCCACGCGCGGTCTTCGCGGACGTCGTGGACGCGTGCTCGGGTTCGCATGGCGTCAGGGGTCTTTCGGCTCCGTAGCCGGCGCAGCCGTGGCCTCGAGCGGGGCAACGGACAGGGCGATGTCCCGCACCGTGGCCGCCGGTACTTCCCCCACGGCCGTGACCATGTGCCCGCCGACCTGGGTTGAAAAAGCATTGGCAGAGCCGATCGTCGCCGATTCGGGCGGACCCGGACCTTTGGCGGAGCCGGGCTCGATGAACACCGACACGGAAGCGAAGCCGTCCGAGAAGATCAGGTGCTGGACGGGAACGGGAACGCCGGGCACGACCTGCACGCGGCGGGCAACCAGCCGGAAGCCCGGTGGGGCCCGCCGTACCTGCCAACCGCTGCCGGCCACCCGCGGTTCGGTGCGTTTGCCGGAGCGGACCCACTGGAAGCCGGCCGTATCCACCGCCGGTTCGAGCTCGCCGGCGCCAATCCGGTCCCTGACGTCGAGCCGCGTGAAATGGATCGCCTCGACCGTCCGACCCTCCCCGTCGACGACCTCGGAGCGCAACGGCATGGCCGACTGCTCGTCCAGCCACAACCGGTAGCCGTAGCGGTAGGCGTCCCGGGGCTTGATGTCCAGCACGCGAACCTCGCGCCCGAGCAACCGGGTGCCCCGGCGCAGGTCGAGCGTGTAGAGCGCGTCGAGCTTGGGACCCGGGCTCGGCAGCGCCCGCAGCAGCGATCCGTCGTCAGAGCGCGGCTCCACCAGCACCACCCGCCGGTCCGGCATGTAGAAGTGCACCTCTTCCGGGGTGCGCACGATCTCCCGGCCGCTGCCGTCCAGGGAGACCAGCCGCTCCATGCTGCGCCCGTCTTCGACGCGATGGATGATGCGCATGGTCTCCGACTGCGCGCCGGAGCTGTGGGTGAACAGGCCGTCGTAGTTCAGCGAAGCGAGCGACTCCGTCATGCGCCGCAGCCAGGCACTGGCGTCGTCGGCCCCGGCATGGGCCGGCAGCGTCGCGAACGCGACCAGTGTGCAGGCGACGGCGGCGAACCCTCGCCGCATCAACGCGCCTCGACGGGCTCTGGGATTACGCGTGCAATGCCCGGGTCGGCGGCCAGGGCGTTCGACCAGGCGTTGCGACGGCCCATCGGCGTGGCGTATTGCCCATGGGTGACCAGGTAACCGGCCAACCGCTGGTTCTGCGCAGGGGTCGGACTGGCACCACCGACCGGCAGGGCGACCACTGGCACCGTGGCGGGTGCGCCGGATCGCTCGGCGAACTGCTGGCTGTCGCCGGAGTCCGGGCGGACCAGCAGGACCGCCGCCAACGCCGCGCTGGCCGCCACGGCGGTGGCTGCCAGCGGCCGACGCCAGCGCACCGGGGCACGCGCAGGGGCCGCCGGAGCAGCTGCGCCGACGACGCCTTCCCCCGCATCGATGGCGGCACTGACGCGCGCCGCGAATCCCTGGCTCGCCATCACGCCCCCGGGGGCGCGCAGCGACTCGCCCGCGAGAATGTAGTTGCCGAAGGCCCGCTTGAGTTCAGCGTCGCGCGCCATGCGACGCACCAGCAGGTCCACCTCCCCTTTCGGCAGCTCGCCGTCGAGCAGGGCGGACATCTGTTCTCGAATCTGGTCTGTCATCGGGTTTGGCTCAACCGTCATGTCGGGCAGTGGTCTCAATCGAGCAATGGCTTGAGGTTGCGGTCGATCGCCTCGCGAGCCCGGAAGATCCGCGAGCGCACCGTGCCGACCGGACAGTCCATCGCCTCGGCGATTTCCTCGTAACTCAATCCCTCGACCTCTCGCAGGATGATCGCCGTGCGCAGGTCCTCCGGCAGTGCCTCGATGGCTTTGTTCACCGTGGTGTGAATCTCTTCCGACAAGGCTGCGGCTTCCGGCGTGTCCCCATGCCGCATGCGGGACTCGACCACCGACTGCTCGGACTCGCTCAGGTCCGCCTCGTAGTCGAGCGGCCGCCGCTGCTTCGACGCCATGGTATTGCGGGCCGTGTTCACGGCAATGCGGTACAACCACGTATAAAACGCACTGTCGCCGCGGAAGGAACCCAGCGCCCGGTACGCCTTCACGAAGGCCTCCTGGGCGACGTCCTCGGCTTCCGCCGGATCACGCAGCATTCGCGCCACGAGCTTGACGACCTTGTGCTGGTACCTGAGGACCAGCAGGTCGAACGCGCCGCGCTCACCCCGCTGGACCCGCCTGACGAGCTCCAGGTCGCTCTGCTCGACGCCCGTTCCCGGCCGCCCAGCGTCGTCCCGCGGCTCGTGCGGTTCTGTAGACCCGTCGGATGGGGGAAAGTTCGCCATCGTCCTCATTGCCCGGCCGCCACGGGTCCCGGTCCCGTCATGGTGCGGCCAGGCGCCGGCCGGCGACCAGCCTGACCGCCCATCGGCGCAATGTCTCGCGCGGCACGTCGGCCGGGGTCAGCCAGAGTGCGCCCGACGGACCGTCGGACCGCCAATGCAGCAGTATGGTCGCGCCGAGCACGCGGGTGCCCCGGCCGAACTGGCATGGCACTCGCCGGCCGTCGCCCAGCGTCAGGGTACCTCCGTTCTGCGCCAATGCCACGGCGACCGGGCGCCGCATCCGCTGACTCCACTGCCACAGGGCCAGCGCGGCGGCCGCGAGCCCGCCGGCACCCGGCGGGACACCCGCCAGGCCGCCAAGGACCACCTCCAGCACGGCGCCGGCAGCCGCGAGGAGGCCGAGCGTGAGCCAGTCGGCCAACGCCCGACGGGGCAACTCAACGGTCACGGCGGAGCCGGGCGAGCACATGGCGCAGAGATTCGTCCGTGGCGACGGCGCGGCCGACAAGATAGCCGAAGATCTCGGGATCCTGCAGTTCGAGAATGCGGGCAAACGCCGCACGTTCGCCTGCCGGGGCCGACCCGTAATCGTGCTCCAGGTAGCGCAACAGGAGCACGTCGAGCTCCTTCATGCCACGCCGGCAGCGCCAGCGCAGTCTGGCCTGCTCGCGCTCTTCCGCGATCCCGGCCCCTGGTCGTGGCGCGCTCAGTGCTGCCGCTCCGCGATCATCCTCTTGATCTCCGCGATGGCCCTGGCCGGGTTCAAGTCCTTCGGGCAGGCCTCCGCGCAATTCATGATCGTGTGGCAGCGGTACAGGCGGAACGGATCCTCGAGTTCGTCGAGACGCTCGCCGGTCGCCTCGTCGCGCGTGTCGATGATCCAGCGGTAGGCGGCGAGCAGCGCCGCCGGACCAAGGTAGCGGTCGCTGTTCCACCAGTAGGACGGGCAGCTCGTCGAGCAGCAGGCGCACAGGATGCAGGCCGAGGGCCGGTCGATCTTCTCCTGGTCCTCCTTGGACTGCAGCCGCTCGCGGTCCGGAGGGGCCGGCGTGCGAGTCTGCAGCCACGGTTTCACCGAGGCGTACTGCGCGTAAAAGTTGGTGAGGTCCGGAACGAGGTCCTTGATCACCGGCATGTGCGGCAGCGGGTAGATCTTGACGTCGCCGCGGATCTCGGACGTCGCCTTGGTGCAGGCGAGCGTGTTCACGCCGTCGATGTTCATCGCACAGGAGCCGCAGATTCCCTCGCGGCACGAGCGACGGAACGTGAGCGTCGTGTCGACCTCGTTCTTGATCTTGATCAGCGCATCGAGAACCATCGGGCCGCAGGAGGCCATGTCCACCTGGTAGGTGTCCACGCGCGGGTTCTCACCGGAGTCCGGGTCGAACCGGTAGATGCGGAACGTCCTGACGTCCTTCGCGCCCGCGGGCGCGGCGTGGGCCTTGCCCGGCTGGACGCGGGAGTTCTCTGGAAGTCTGAATTGAGGCATGGTCAGTACGTCCTGGCCTTCGGCGGAACGGGCTCCACGTCGCCGGTGAGCGTGTTGAGGTGCACCGGACGATAGTCGATGCAGACGCGGCCCTGGCCGTCCACCCAGGCGAGCGTGTGCTTCAGCCACTCCTTGTCGTCGCGCTCCTTGTAGTCCTCGCGCGCGTGGGCGCCGCGGCTCTCCTTGCGGTTCTCCGCCGAGTACATGGTCGCGACCGCCTGACCGAGCAGGTTGTCGAGTTCGAGCGTCTCGATCAGGTCGGTGTTCCAGACGAGCGAGCGGTCGCTCACCTGCACCTCGGCGAAGGAGGCGTGCACCGCGCCCAGCTTCTGCACTCCCTCGGCCAGCGACTCGCCGGTGCGGAACACCGCCGCGTGATTCTGCATCACCTTCTGCATGTCGAGGCGGATCTCGGCCGTCCGCCGCGAGCCCTTCGCGTTGCGGAACCTGTCGAGGCGGCTCACCGCGGGGTCGCCGGCCTCCTTCGGCAACGCCCGGTGCGTCGTGGCCGGCTTCACCGTGCGCCCGCAGTGGTGCGCCGCCGCGCGGCCGAACACCACCAGGTCGAGCAGCGAATTGGACCCGAGGCGGTTGGCGCCGTGCACCGACACGCACGCGGCCTCGCCCACCGCCATGAGGCCGGGCACGACCGAGTCCGGGTTGCCATCCTTGAGCGTGACCACTTCCCCGTGCACGTTGCAGGGGATTCCGCCCATGTTGTAGTGCACGGTCGGCAGCACCGGGATCGGCTCCCGGGTGACGTCCACGCCGGAAAAGATGCGCGCCGTCTCGGCGATGCCCGGCAGGCGCTCCTGGATCACTGCCGCGCCCAGGTGCTCGAGGTGAAGGTGGATGTGGTCCTTCAGCGCGCCCACGCCGCGCCCCTCGCGGATCTCGATGGTCATCGAGCGGCTCACCACGTCGCGCGACGCGAGGTCCTTGGCGTTCGGCGCGTAGCGCTCCATGAAGCGCTCGCCGGCGGAATTGGTGAGATAGCCGCCCTCGCCGCGCGAGCCCTCGGTGATCAGGCAGCCCGAGCCGTAGATGCCGGTGGGATGGAACTGCACGAACTCCATGTCCTGCAGAGGCAAGCCGGCGCGCAGCACCATGCCGCCGCCGTCGCCGGTGCACGTGTGCGCCGACGTGCAGGAGAAATACGCACGGCCGTAGCCGCCCGTCGCGAGGATCACCTTGTGCGCGCGGAAGCGATGCAGCGTGCCGTCCGAGAGGTCGAGCGCGACCACGCCGCGGCATGCGCCGTCCTCCATGATCAGGTCGATCGCGAAGTACTCGATGAAAAAGCGTGCTTCGTGCTTGAGCGACTGCTGGTACAGCGTATGCAGCATGGCGTGGCCGGTGCGGTCGGCCGCCGCGCAGGTGCGCTGCGCGATGCCCTTGCCGTAGTGCGTGGTCATTCCGCCGAACGGCCGCTGGTAGATCTTGCCGTCCTCGGTGCGCGAGAACGGCAGGCCGTAGTGTTCGAGCTCCAGGATCGCGGCCGGCGCCTCCTTGGTCATGTACTCGATGGCATCCTGGTCGCCGAGCCAGTCCGAACCCTTGATGGTGTCGTAGAAATGGAAGCGCCAGTCGTCCTCGCCCATGTTGCCGAGCGCGGCGCTGATGCCCCCTTGCGCGGCCACCGTGTGACTGCGGGTCGGGAAGACCTTGGTGATGCAGGCCGTCGACAGGCCCTGCTCGGCGAGGCCGAAGGTGGCCCGCAGGCCGGCGCCGCCGGCGCCGACGACGACGACGTCGTAGGTGTGGTCCGTGAACTTGTAGGCGGTCATGCCGCGACTCCCGAGGCGATGCGCAGCACGGCGAGCACGCCGATCACGGCGGCCACGGCGAACGCGAACTTGACGATCAGCAGCACGGCCACGCGCGTGCCCTTGTCGCCGACGTAATCCTCGATTACTACTTGCAGCCCGAGCAGCGCGTGCCAGGCGCCAACGAGCACCAGCAGCACGGCGAACGCCGCGGCCACCGGCGACGACAGCCAGGCCACGACGTGCTCGTGCGAGGCGCCGCCCAGCGTGGCGAGCGATACGACCAGCCACAGGCCGAGCAGCACGAGCGCCAGGGCCGTGACGCGCTGGGCGTACCAGTGGCTCGAGCCGCCCTTGGCGGAACCGAGATAGGTCACGCGGCGCAGCGGACTCCTGAGGCTCATGCGACACCTCCGACGCCGGCGCGGACGACGAGCCAGACGACGAGGCCGAGCACCACCGCGCCGATTGCGACAGCCCAGCCGCTCTTGCGGGCGGTCTGGAGTTCGAAGCCATGACCCAGGTCGAAGAACAGGTGCCGCACGCCGTTCAGCAGGTGGTAGCAGAAACTGAATGCGGCGCCGAACAGCACGAGCTGCGCGGGCGGCGAGGCGAGGATCTCGAGGGCCGAAACATACGGTTCGGCGCCTGCGGCGGCGGCGGCGAACCAGTACACCAGCAGGAGGAAGCCGAGGCTCAACAACACGCCGGTGATGCGATGCAGGATCGACAGCGTGTTGGTGTATTGCCAGCGGTAGTGCAGGAACGGGGAAAGCGGCCTTGCGCGCTGGGCCATCTCATCTACCTCCAGTGGCTCGCCGCTAGAAATCGATGCAGCGTCCGGCCTTCTCCCAGTCGCCGTAGCGCGTGGGTTCGGGACCATCCCGGCCGCCGATTTCGCGCGGCCGGGCCGGCACGGGCTCGGCCGGTCGGGCGGCGGCTGGCGGATCGGGCTGCTTCTCTTGCGGGGCGTTCATGGCAACAACCGTAAAGTCTGCCAGATCCGTGACGCGTTCACCAACTTGATCCTGAGGGCAAACAGTTAACATCTGCGACCAGACAGCCATGAACGAACCTACCCAGAACATCCACGCGGCCCTGCTGCCCTTCCTCGGTGTCCTGCGCATTCACGGCGAGGATGCGGCGAAGTTCCTGCAGGGCCAGGTGACGCACGACACGCGGCTGCTGGCCGATGGCCGCACGCTGCTCACCGCCTGCAACAATCCGCAAGGGCGGGTGATTGCCCTGATGCGGCTGCGCCAGACCGAAGACGCAATTTACGCGCTGCTGCCCGCCGACCTCGTCGATCGGGTGGCAGGACACTTCCGGCGGTTCGTGCTGCGCGCCAAAGTGACGGTGCAGGTCGCCGCCGACCTGCAGGTCGCCTGGGTGGGCGGGCAACCGTTCTCCGACACGCTCGCGCCCGATGGCTACGACGCCACGCGCACCATGTCGGCGATTCCCGAGGCGGGGTCCACTCAACTCGTCTCGTTCGACTACTCCGCCGACCGGCAGATCGTGGCTGCGCCGGGTGCAGCCCTGCGCGCCATGACCGGGCTGTCGCTGTCGAAGTCGCTGCCAGGCATCGAGGACGAGTGGTGGGCTGCCGACATCGCGGCAGGCCTGCCGCAGGTGTTCCACTCGACCTCCGAGTCGTTCGTGCCGCAGATGCTGAACCTCGACCTGCTCGACGGCATCAGTTTCGACAAGGGCTGCTACACCGGGCAGGAGATCGTGGCCCGCACCCAGCACCTCGGCCGCATCAAGCGACGCACGTTCCGGTATCGGCTGGCGGACGGGCCCGCGGCTGCCCCGCTGGCTGGACTCTATCGCGATGGCACCAAAGTCGCTGAGGTCGTCATGAGCGCCCCACGCGGGCAGTTCGTGGAGCTGCTGGCCGTCACCAGTCTCGACGCCTGCGATTCGCCGCTCGCGACCGAGGACGGCCGCCCAGCGCACCGCCTGGCCCTGCCCTACGCCGTGGACGGACCTGCATCCGGTCAAGCGCCCGCGGCACCCTCGAATTGAGCCTCCAGGCCTCGGCCGCGGAGGCGTGCTACTCCGGCCGCATGTGCGGGAACAGCAGCACGTCGCGGATCGACGGCTGGTCCGTGAACAGCATGACCAGCCGGTCCACGCCGATGCCGAGCCCGGCCGTGGGCGGCAGGCCATACTCCAGCGCGCGCACGTAGTCCGCGTCGTAGAACATTGCCTCTTCGTCGCCCGAGCTCTTGCGGGCAACCTGCTCGCGGAAACGCGCGGCCTGGTCGTCCGGATCGTTCAACTCCGAGAAGCCGTTCGCGAGTTCCCGGCCGCCGACGAAGAACTCGAACCGGTCGGTAATGAACGGGTCGGCGTCGTTGCGCCGCGCGAGGGGCGACACCTCGGCCGGATAGGCGTACACGAACGTCGGCTGCAGGAGGCTCGCTTCGGCAGTGTGCTCGAAGATCTCGACCTGCAGTTTACCGGCACCGTCGCTTGCGTGCGGGTGGATCCCGAGCCGCTCACACACGCCGCGCAGGTATTCGACGTCACGCAGCCGCGCGCGCTCCACCCCCGCATTGAAATGCACCACGAGGTCCTCGATGGTGACGCGACGAAATGTCGAACCGAAGTCGTACGTCTCACCCTGGTAATTCACCTGGCGCGCGCCGAGCAGCGTGTCGGCGAGGCCCTGGAACAGCCGCTCGACCAGGTCCATCAGGTCGCGGTAGTCCGCGTAGGCCTGATAGAGCTCGAGCATCGTGAACTCCGGGTTGTGGCGGGTCGAGAGGCCTTCGTTGCGGAAGTTGCGGTTGAGCTCGTAGACGCGCTCGAAGCCGCCCACCACCAGCCGCTTCAGGTACAGCTCCGGCGCGATGCGCAGGTACATGTCGAGGTCGAGCGCGTTGTG
>Ga0209450_10001353_pt1 | contig 12240 bp, 8 predicted proteins | sample FrelakmetLWP11LW_FD_187149 | JGI IMG/M metagenome (GOLD analysis project Ga0209450, IMG submission 187149) | Freshwater lake sediment microbial communities from the University of Notre Dame, USA, for methane emissions studies - LWP11 LW (SPAdes)... | ecosystem: Environmental > Aquatic >... | reverse complement strand
TCGGCATGGGACGGCTCGGAAGTCGTAACGCCTTGAATTATGTACCGCTCATGTTGCGCTGCACAGGACGGGTTTCACGCGATGACGCCGCGGGCTGCGAGATCGGCCAGCGCCGCGTCGTCGAGTTTGAGGCGCTCGCGCAGCACCGCGGCCGTATCGGCCCCCAGCGTCGGCGGTGCCTGCCGGTACTCGATGGCGGTGCGCGAGAACCGCACCGGATTCGCGACGCCCGGGACGCTGCCGGCCTTCGGGTGCGGCAAGTCGATGCGCAGTCCGCGGTGGCGCACCTGCGGCTCGGCAAACACGGCGGCGAGGTCGTTGATCGGGCCGCACGGCACCTGGGCTGCCTCGAGTGCCACCAGCCAGTCGCGGGTGGCGCGCCGTCGCAAGAGGTCAGCCACCCGGGGCACGAGCTCCGCGCGGTGGGCGACGCGATCTTCGTTGGTCGCGTACCGCGCGTCCCGCGCGAGTTCGGGCACGCCGGCAACCGCGCAGAAGCGTGCGAACTGCGCGTCGTTGCCGACCGCGAGCATCAGATGACCGTCTGCGGTCGCGAAGGCCTGGTACGGCACGATGTTCGGATGCGCAGTGCCCTGGCGCCGCGGCGGCTGGCCGCCGACCAGGTAGTTCAGGTTCTGGTTGGCGAGCCAGGCCACCTGCGTGTCGAGCAGTGAGAGGTCGATGTACTGGCCGCGCCCGGAGCGATCGCGCTCGTAAAGCGCCGCGAGGATGGCCGACACGGCGTACATGCCGCACATCAGGTCGGCGACCGCGACGCCGACCTTCTGCGGCCCGGCGCCCGGCTCCCCGTCGGACAGCCCGGTCAGGCTCATCAGGCCACCCATGCCCTGGATCATCGCGTCATAGCCTGGCTTGGCTGCATCCGGGCCGTCCTGGCCGAACGCGGAGATCGAGAGATACACGAGGCGCGGGTTCGCGGCGGCAAGTTGCGCATGATCGAGGCCGTACCGGGCGAGGCCGCCCACCTTGAAGTTCTCGACCAGCACGTCGGCCTGCGCGGCCAGCTCGCGCACCAGCGCCTGACCTTCCGGATGGCTGAAATCGATCGCCAGCGAGCGTTTCCCGCGGTTGGCGGACAGGTAATAGGCCGACTCGCGCGTTTCCTGTCCGGAACGGTCGCGCAGGTATGGCGGGCCCCACTTACGCGTGTCGTCGCCTCCCTCTGGATGTTCGACCTTGAGCACCTCGGCGCCGTAGTCGGCGAGTACCTGCGTGGCCCAGGGCCCCGCCAGGATGCGGCTCAGGTCGAGCACCACGATGCCCTGCAACGGTCCGGCCATGCGACTGCCCTGTGCCCGTGACGCCGGGCGGCGATGGGGCGCTGCCGCGCTCAGAGCCCCAGGAACACGATCCCCAGCCCGCAGAGGCTGAGGGCGGCGCCGGCAAGCGCGTGCGAGTAGCGCTCGGCGGTGTCGAGCGGCAGGCGCTCGAGGCCGCGCATCCCAAGATAGACCACGGTGAGCATCGTGGCGATGGTGGCGGCGCTGAACGCCAGCACCACGGCGACCGTGCCCCACACGCTGTGCTGGGAGGCCGGATACATCAGGACCGGGATGAGCGGCTCGCAGGGCCCGAGCACGAAGATTACGAACAGCGCCCAGGGCGTGATGCTGCGGACCTGCTGCGGCGCGACGTGCGGATGCGGGTGGAGGCGCATGTGCGGGTGCGGGTGCAGGTCGACGTGCGGGTGCAGGTGCAGCCCCTCGTGTCCGTGCGTGTGTTCGTGCAGCGTGCCGTCACCGTGGAAGTGTGGATGGGTGTGCGGCCGTGCTCGCCAGGCCTTCTTGACGCCCCAAGCGAGGTACGCAAGGCCGAAGCCGGTCAGCAACCATGCGGCCGCGTCGCCGCGCAGGCCTTCGAACCACTCCAGCTTGTGCAGCGAGACGCCCACGCCGATGCCCACGAGACCGATCGCCACCGAACCGAGCACGTGCCCGAGCCCGCACAGGCTGGTGATCCACAGGGTCTTGCGCGTGGTCCAGCGCCGCGCCGCGCCCATCGCGACGAAGGGCACGTAGTGGTCCGGCCCGAGCAGCGTATGGATGCAGCCGATCGAGACAGCGGTCAGGATCAGCAGTCCGAGGTCGACGGTCATCCCGGCACGCCCCTGGCGTATGCAGAATTGACGGAAAGGTAATCACTCCCCGGCCGCCGCCACAAGATCGGTAAAGACGTATGCGGCTCGTCGTTTGGCGACGCCGCCGGGCGCCGGAGTCACAATCCCGCTGCGACCTCCCGCCAGTGGTGGCACGCCACCTGCTGGCCGTCGCCGGCGTCCTCGAGTCCGGGAGCCCGGACGCGGCACGTCGCATCCGCGTAACGGCAGCGCGGACTGTAGGCACAGCCGGACGGGGACCCGGTCACCGAACTGGGCGCGACATCCATCGAGCCGGGATGCCCGCGCGCGGCCCGGTCGGCGGTGGCGGGGTCGGGGTGGGGAACGGCCGCCAGCAGCGCACGGGTGTAGGGGTGCCGTGGCGTCGCAAACAACGCGTCGCGTGGCGCCCGCTCGACGACACGGCCGAGGTAGAGCACGACCACTTCGTCACAGAGATGACGCACCACCGCCAGGTTGTGGCTGATGAACGCCAGCGCCAGGCCGTGCCGGCGCCGCAGTTCGTCGAGGAGGTTGACGATCTGCGCCTGCACGGAGACGTCGAGCGCACTCACGGCCTCGTCGCAGACCAGCAGCCGGGGCCGCGCCACGATGGCGCGCGCGATCGCGGCACGCTGGCACTGCCCGCCGCTCAGCTCGTGCGGATAACGCCGGCCGAGCGTGGCATCGAGCCCGACCTCGCGCAGGCTCGCCGCAACGCGGGCAGCGATCGCGGCCTGGTCCTGCGGACCGGCGAGTGCCACGAGCGCCTCGCCAACGCTCTCGCCAACGGTCATGCGCGGGTCGAGGCTGCCGACCGGGTCCTGGAAGATGGCCTGCAGTTCGCGCCGCATGCGCTGCAGTCCGCGCGCATCGTCTCGCCGCACCGGCTGGCCGCGCCAGGCAATGGACCCCGCCTGCGGAGCAACCAGCCCGAGGACGGCGCGTGCCAGCGTGGACTTGCCGCAGCCCGATTCGCCGACGATGCCAACCGACGTACCCTCGGCGACGACGAGGTCGACGCCGTCGACCGCCGTGAGCCAGACGCGCGGGCTGAACAGTCCGACGCGTTGCCGCGGAAAACGCACCGTCAGGCCCCGTACCTCGAGCAGCGGTTCGCTCATGCACAGCCGCCTGGCCAGCCGCGCGGCACGTGGCAGGCGACCGTGCGTTCGCCCGCCCCGCGCAGGAGCGGACTCTCGTGCAGGCAGCGCTCGACGGCCGACGGGCAGCGCGGCGCGAATGCGCAGCCCGGGCGCTCCTCGGCGGGGTGCGGCGGCTGGCCTTCGATGCCGGCCAGTCGTGCGGTGACGGGCGTGTCGAGGCGCGGCACGGATCCGAGCAGCGCGGCCGTGTAGGGATGCGCGGGGGCGGCAAACAGCTCGCGTACGGCGGCCGACTCGACAATGCGGCCGGCGTACATCACGGCGACCCGATCGGCGATCTGCGCCACGACTCCGAGATCGTGTGTGATCAATACCAGCGCCAGGCCGCTGTCGCGGGCCTCGCACAGCACATCGAGCACCTGCGCCTGCACGGTGACGTCGAGCGCGGTAGTGGGTTCGTCGGCGATCATCAGCTGCGGGTGCGTCATCAGCCCCATGGCGATTGCCACGCGCTGGCGCTGTCCGCCGGACAACTCGTGGGGGTACTGCCGCAACCGTGCTTCCGGGTCGGGCATGCGGACGGCGCGCAGCACGTCGAGGCTGCGGGCGATTGCCTCGCGGTCGCCCAGCAGCCCGCGGTCGCGCACGACCTCGGTCAGCTGCGCGCCGATGGTCAGGTGCGGCGTGAGGGCATTCATCGGGTCCTGGAACACCATCGCGACGCGAGTCCCGAGCGCCGCTTGCCGCGGCGCGGGATCGGCGCCGAGCAGGTCCTGGCCGTCGAAGCGCACCGAACCGCGCGCGCTGCCACGCGCCGCGAGCAGTGCGAAGCTGCCGAGGAACAGCTGGCTCTTGCCCGAACCGGACTCGCCGACGACGGCGAGACACTCGCCGCGGCGCACGTCGAGTGACACGCCGCGCACCGCGCGCACCGTGCCGCGCGGTGTGGCGAATTCCACTGCAAGGTCCCGGATGGCGAGCAGCGGTTCGGCCGTCATCTCAGCCCTGCCTCGGGTCGAGCGCGTCCCGCAGTCCGTCACCCAGGAAGTTGAGCGCGAGCAGCAGCGTCGCAAGCACCGCGGACGGCGCGAGCAGCTGCCACGGCGCGGTTTCCATCTCGAGCGCGCCCTCCGCCACCAGTCGCCCGAGGCTGGTCAGTGGCTCCTGCACGCCGAGGCCGAGGAAGCTGAGGAAACTCTCGAACAGGATCACCTGCGGCACGGTGAGCGTAGCGTAGACCACCACCGTGCCGAGCACGTTCGGCACGATGTGCCGCGCGATGATGCGGTGGGCCGGCAGCCCGAGCGTTACCGCGGCTGCCACGAATTCGCGCTGGCGCAGCGCGAGCGCCTGGCCGCGCACGATGCGCGCCATCGTGAGCCAGCCCACCGCGCCGATGGCGAGGAAGATCAGCCACAGGCTGCGGCCGAACACCACGGTGAGGATGATCACGAAGAACATGTACGGCAGCGCGTACAGCACGTCCACGACGCGCATCATCCAGCCGTCCACGCGCCCGCCGAGGTAGCCGGCGGTGGCGCCCCAGGCCACGCCGATCACGACGCTCACGGCGGTGGCGAGCAGCGCCACCAGCAGCGAAACCTGCGTGCCGGACCACACGCGCGCGAACAGGTCGCGACCGTTGCTGTCGGTGCCGAACCAGTGGCCGTTACCGAGCGACGGCGGCGACGCGAGCGGGCTCAGCGTCCAGTCCACTTGATCGATCGCGTACGGGCTCAGCATCGGCCCGAGCAGCGCCGCCAGCACCAGCAGCACGACCAGCGCACCCGCGACGAGCGCCGCGTGATTGCCGCGCAGCCGGCGGCGCGCGTCGGCCCACAGGCCCCCGTCAGTCGTGGCGGATGCGGGGATCGAGCCAGCCATATGCCAGGTCCACCAGCAGGTTGAGCAGCAGGATCAGCGACGCGTAGAAGATCACCATGCCCATGACCAGCGTGTAGTCACGGTTCACGGCGCCCTGCACGAAGTAACGGCCCACGCCGGGCAGGCCGAACACCTGCTCGACCACGAGCGAGCCGGTCAGCAGCGTTGCGGTGGCCGGGCCGAGAAAACTCACGACGGGCAGCAGCGTCGGCTTGAGTGCGTGGCGCAGCAGGATCGCAACCGGCGCGAGCCCCTTCGCCCGCGCCGTGCGGATGAAGGGCGACTGCAGCACCTCGAGCAGGCTGCCACGCGTGAGCCGCGCCAGGTAGGAAACCAGCGGGAGCGCAAGCGTCACCACGGGCAGCACCATGTGGCGCACGCTGGCCTCCTCCCAACCCGCCACCGGCAGCCAGCCCAGATACAGGCCGAACACCAGCGCCAGCACGGGCGCGACGACGAAGTTCGGGACCGCGATGCCAACCAGCGCCACCGACATCACGGCGTGGTCCGCCCAGCCGTTCTGGCGCAGACCCGCGACCAGCCCGAGCGGTATGCCGAGCGCCAGCGCGAGCAGCAGCGCCGCTGCCCCAACCGCGAAGGTCACGGGCAGACCCCGGCCGATGAGCTCGGCCACGGTGAAATCCTTCATGCGGAAGGAAGGCCCCAGGTCGCCACGCGCCAAGCCGGCGAGGTAGCGACCGAACTGCACCGTCACGGGCTGGTCGAGGCCGTAGGCTGCCTGCAGGTTGGCCTCGATCTCTGGTGGCAACGCGCGCTCCTCGTCGAACGGGCCGCCGGGCGCGGCGCGCATCAGGAAGAACGCCGCGGCGACGATCAGCAGGAACGTGGGGACGACGCCGAGGAGCCGGCGCAGCGCATAGCCGAGTAGATTCACGGGGCCCGAGTCTACACGGCGCCGAGCCGGCGCCGGAACTCGGCCTCGTCCAGGATCGTCACGCCGAGTTCCTGCGCCTTGCGCAGCTTGGATCCCGCCTCGGCCCCCACCACGAGCAGCGTGGTCTTGCCTGAGACGGAGTCCGTCACCGTCGCGCCCGCCGCACGCGCCGCGTCTCGCGCTTCGTCGCGGGTCATCGTCGCGAGCGTGCCGGTAATCACAACCGTCTCGCCCGACAGAGGGCCCTCGCCCGCCGCGACCGCCGGACGTGCCTCCGGCCACGAGACGCCGCGCCGGCGCAGATCGGCGATCACCTTGCGATTGCGTTCCTCGTCGAAGAAATCGCGCACGTGGGCCGCGACGACGGGCCCGACGGCGCGCACCTGCTGGATCTCCTCGAGCTGCGCTGATTCGAGCGCTTCGAGCCGGCCGAAGTGCGTGGCGAGCGCGAGCGCCGTCGACTCACCGACGTCGCGGATGCCGAGCGCGAACAGGAAGCGCGGCAGCGTCGTGTGCTTGCTGCGTTCGAGTGCCTCGACGAGATTGGCGGCCGACCTCGGCCCCATACGCTCGAGCGCGGCGAGTTCGTCCGCGGCGAGCGAGTACAGGTCGGCCGGCGTCTCGACGCGCCCGGCCTCGACCAGCTGCTCGACCAGCTTGTCGCCGAGTCCCTCGATGTCCATGGCACGGCGCGACGCGAAGTGGCGCAACGCCTCGCGCCGCTGGGCGCTGCACACCAGGCCGCCGGAGCAACGGGCCACTGCCTCGCCCTCCGCACGCGCGACGTGCGACCCGCAGACCGGGCAGCGCTGCGGCAACACCACCACACGCGCGCCGCGGGGGCGTCGCTCGGGAATCACGCGCACGACCTCCGGAATGACGTCACCAGCACGACGCACCACCACCGTGTCGCCAATGCGCACGTCCTTGCGCGCCAGCTCGTCCATGTTGTGCAGCGTGACGTTGCTGACCGTCACTCCGCCGACGAACACCGGCTCGAGCCGTGCCACCGGGGTGAGCGCGCCGGTGCGGCCGACCTGGAACTCCACGTCCCGCACGACCGTCGTCTCTTCCTGGGCAGGGAATTTGTGCGCCACCGCCCAGCGCGGCGCGCGCGCCACGAAGCCGAGGTCCCGCTGCCAGTCGAGGCGATCGACCTTGTAGACGACGCCGTCGATGTCGTATCCGAGCGAATCGCGGCGCGCGCCCATGCGCTGGTAGTAGTTGAGCGCCCCGCGCACGCCGTCGACCACCTCGATCAGCGGGCAGGTGCGCAGGCCGAGCTCGCGCAGCGCGGCCAGGACCTCGCTGTGGCGGCGCGGCATCGTCCAGCCGTCCGTCGCCCCGACGCCGTAGCAGAACAGGTCGAGCGATCGGCTGGCGGTCACCCGGGGATCGAGCTGGCGCAGGCTGCCGGCGGCGGCATTGCGCGGATTGACGAAGGTCTTCTCGTCGCGCTCGGCCGCGCGGCGGTTCAGCTGCTCGAACGAGCGCCGGGTCATGTAGACCTCGCCACGCACCTCGAGCAGCGTCGGCCAGTGCCTGCCTCGCAGCGCGAGAGGCACGGCGCGGATGGCACGCACATTCGCGGTGACGTCTTCGCCCCGGGTGCCATCGCCGCGCGTCGCAGCCTGCACCAGCCGGCCGTGCTCGTAGCGCAGGCTGACGGCCAGCCCGTCGATCTTGGGTTCGGCCGAGTACTCGACCGTCGCGACGTCGAGCCGTTCGCGCACCCGGCGATCGAAGTCCAGCACGTCCTCCTCGCTGAAGGCATTCTCCAGCGAGAGCATCGGCACCGCGTGCACGACCTCCCCGAATGCCGAGGACGGCGCCCCGCCCACCCGCTGCGTCGGCGAATCGGGTGTGACCAGCTCGGGATGCGCCACCTCGAGCGCGCGCAATTCGACCAGCAGCGCGTCGTAGCGCGCGTCGGAGATCTCCGGGTCGTCGAGGACGTAGTAGCGGAAGTCGTGCCGCTGGATTTGCTCGCGCAGCGCGGCGATGCGCCTGGCGTCCTCGCGGGCGCTCATGCAGCCGGCCCGTCAGGCCCCGGGCGGCATGCCGCCCGACCGCTCGTATTCCGTCACTTCCTCACGCAGCCGGGTCAGGCGCTGCACGGTGAGCGGGCCACCGCGCTCGTCCTGCAGTTGCCCGCCGAGCTCGGTCGCCAGGGCGCGGGCGGTGACCACCAGCTCGTCGAATGCACGCAAGGCCGGCAGCGGGCCCGGCATGACCGCGAACAGCGCCACACCGCGGAACTCCATGCCGGTCATGCGGTCGGGGTCGAACGTGCCGGGCTCCTTGAGGCTGGCCAGGCTCACCAGCGGTCGGCCGGCCTCGTCGAGCCGATGGAAGATCTGATAGCGGCCGAAGGCGAACCCGTCGCCAAGCAACGCGTCGAGCAGCCGGCTGCCCTCGAAGTGCGTCCCGGGTGGGGCGACGACCCGCAGCGCGACGATCTTCTGCGCAGCCTTGCGCGGTGCATCGGGCGCGATCGGCGCGTGCTGCGGCTCGGCGTCGTCCCGGCCCGCCGCGCGCTCCGGCTCCAGTCGCGGCTCGAGCCTGGGTTCGACCCGGGCGGGACCGGCCTCCGGCTCGAAGCGAGCGTCGTCAAGACGTGGCTCGATGCGCGGCTCGCGTCGGCCGCTGCCGAGCGAGCGCAGCCGCTGGGAGTCTTCGTCGAACTCGGCCGTCAATTCCGCCGGGGACTCGCCGAATTGCGGCCCGTCGCCGCACAACTCGCCTCGATCCTCGAACCGGTCCTCCGACTCGTCACGTGCCAGCTCAGGCGCCACGGCCACGACCCGCGCCGGTTCGACGCGCGCCATCCGTTCGTGCTCCGGCGCCGCCGCGCGGCGGCGGGCGCGCACTCCCCAGAGGTAGACCCCCGCGATCAGCACCAGGCCGGCAGCCAGCAGGATCCAGCGCAGCTCGCTCATGGTCGTGCCTCAGACCGCTGCGAGGCGCATCGCCTCGTCCACGTCCACGGCCACCAGCCGGGACACGCCGGGTTCGTTCATCGTGACTCCGAGCAGCTGGCTGGCGAGCTCCATCGTGGTCTTGTTGTGCGTGACGAACACGAACTGTACGCGCCCCGACATCTCGCGCACGATGTCGCAGAATCGCCCGACGTTGTTCTCGTCGAGCGGGGCGTCCACCTCGTCGAGCAGGCAGAACGGCGCCGGGTTGAGCTCGAAGATCGAGAACACGAGCGCCACGGCCGTGAGGGCCTTCTCGCCGCCGGACAGCATGCTGATCGAGCTGTTCCGCTTGCCGGGGGGGCGCGCCATGATCGTCACGCCCGACTCGAGCACGTCCTCGCCGACCAGCTCGAGGTAGGCGGTGCCGCCGCCGAACAGCCTCGGGAACTTCTCCTTGAGCCCGGCGTTGACGCGGTCGAAGGTTTCCTGGAATCGGCTGCGCGTCTCGCGGTCGATCCTGCGGATCGCATCCTCGAGCGTCGCGAGCGCATCGGTCAGGTCGGTGAACTGGCGGTCGAGGTACTCCTTGCGCTCCGACTGTTCCTTGAACTCGTCGATCGCCGCGAGGTTCACCTGCCCCAGCCGCTCGATCTTCTCGGCAGTCTCGGCCAGCCGCTGCTCCCAGGCGGTCACATCGGCCTCGGGCGCCAGCGCCGCCACGACCTCGGCCAGTTCGAGCCGCGTGGCGGCGAACTGCTCGAGCAGCGCTTCGCGCCGCAGGCGCAGCTCCTGTACCGAGAACTTGACGTTCTCGAGCAGGTCGCGCGCGTCCTGCACGGCGGCCTCGGCCGCGACGCGCTTCTCGTCGATCTCGCGCAACCCGGCGTCGACCTGCTCGAGCGCGCGCCGCGCATTCCCGAGTTCGTCCTCCACGACGACCCGCTGCCGCAACGCCAGCTCGAGGGTCTCCTTGAGCCGCCCCTCGGATTCCTCGCTGGTGGCCAGCTGCGCGTCGAGGTCGGCGCGGCGCGCCTCGAATTGCGCGATCTGTCCGTCGAGCCGCTCGAGGCTCGCGAGCAGCGACGCGTGCCCGGTGCGCCGGGATTCGACCCGGATCGCGACCTCGCGCGCGCCGTTGCGAGCCTGCTCCGCTTGCTCCCGCGCGTCGGCCAGGGCCTGTCGCAGCGCGTCGCGCTCGGCCTCGAGCACGCGTCGTTGGTCCTCGAGTTCGCCCATTCGGTTCACGGCCTCCTCGAGCCGCGAGCGGGCGGAGCGATTGCCGGCATTCGCCGTCTCGAGTGCTCCCTCGAGCTCCGCCAGCTCGAGGGTGAGTTGCTGCATGCGCGCGCTGCGTTGCTCGGACCGTGCGCGCAGCGAGTCGAGCTGCGAGCGCAGGTTCATGTGCGCCGACCCGGCTCGCGACAGCTGGGCCTGCTCGTCGGCGAGCTGATCCTCGGTGGCACGCACCCGCTCGCGCACGGCTTCGAGTTCCTCGTCGAGTACGCAGCTGCTGGCCTGCAGCACCTCGAGCTCCGCCCGCTGGCGCCTGAGCGACTGCTCGCGCTCGATGACGCCTTCGTGGGCGTCCCGGTCGCGGCTCACGCGCAGCCAATCCGGACCGATCCAGATGCCGTCACGGGTGATCACCGACTGTCCGGCGCGCAGTCGCGGGCGTACCGCGAGAGCCTCGCCAAGCGTGGTGGTGGCGATGATGCCCTCGAACAGCGCGTCCAGGCCGGCGGGACCCTGTACGCGCGAGCGGAGGCTGTCGCCGCTGTGCCCGCTGCCGGCCGGCCCCTGCGCGCCGGCAAAGAACGTCACCGTGCCCGCCGAGAGGCTTTCGAGGATGCCGGCCACGTCGTCGATGGAATCGACGCAGACCGCTTCGAGATACGTGCCGAGCACCGTTTCTACGGCGCGTTCCCAGCCCGGATCGACGGTGAGCTGGCGTGCAAGGCGCGGGTTGCCGCCCAGGCCGCGGCCCTCGAGCCAGTCCACCACCTTGCCCTGGCCCTGGCCGAGCGCCGCGCGCTGCAAGGCCTCCAGCGAAACGATGCGGCCCTCCGCCTCCTGGGTCTCGCGACGCGCGGCGCGCGACGATTCCGCCAGCTCGCGCTCCCGCCCGCGCTCGGACTGCAGGGACGCGACCAGCCCGGCCATGCGCTCGCGCGCGGCCTCCAGCCCGGTCCGGGCCTCGACCTCGGACCGCTCAACCTCCACCAGCGTCGCCGCGACATCGGTCGCCGCCAGCGCCGAGTGTTCGCCGGTTGCGCGCTCGCGCTGCGCGACGAGCCGGCGTAACTGGTTGTCCATTTCCTCGAGGCGCGCCCGCTCGGCCCCGGCTGCCGATGACGCTGCACGCAGCGAATGGTTGAATTCCTCCCACCGCTCCTGCCAGCCGTGCATCGCCGACTCGGCTGCGGCGAGCGCCGTCGCCGCCTGTTCCTCGGCCGCACGCGCGGCCTCGAGGCCCGGCTCGAGCTCGGCCAGCGCCGCGGCCAGTTCTGCGGCCTGTGCGGCGTCGCGCACGCGGTGCGCGCCCGCCTCCTGCAGGCCGAGCGCGATGCGCTCGAGCTCCTGGCGCTGTTGTGCGCGGATCTGCCGTGCGTGCTCGATGGCCTGTTCGCTGCGCGAGATCTCGGCACCGACCTGGTAGTAGCGGCCCTGCACCTCGGAGACCACCGCGGAGCGGCTGTCGTGATCCTGGCGGGCGCGCTCTATCTGCGCCTCGAGCGAACGCTGCTCGGCGAGCGCCGCCTGCAGCGCGAGGTCGCGCTCGTTGAGGATCGCCTGGCGGGCACCGGACTCGCTCTCCACCTCGCGCAGCCGCAGCGCGAGCAGTTCGGCGTGCACCTGCCGCTCTTCCTGCTTGAGCGCCTGGTAGCGGCGCGCAGTGGCGGCCTGCCGCTGCAGGTGCCGCAGCTGCTTCTCGACCTCGTCGCGCAGGTCCGACAGGCGCGCGAGGTTTTCGCGGGTGTGCGCAATCCGCGACTCCGTCTCCTTGCGCCGCTCCTTGTAGCGCGAGATGCCGGCCGCCTCCTCGAGGAACGCGCGCATCTCGTCCGCCTTCGCCTCGATGACGCGCGAAATCATGTTCTGCTCGATGATCGCGTAGCTGCGCGAGCCGAGACCGGTGCCGAGGAACAGCTGCGTGATGTCCTTGCGGCGGCAGCGGACGCCGTTCAGGAAATACGACGACTGGCCGTCGCGCGAGACGACTCGCTTCAGGGACACCTCGGCGTAACTCGCGTACTCACCGCCGAGCTTGCCGTCGGAATTGTCGAACACGAGCTCGACCGAGGCCTGGCCGACCGGCTT
>Ga0209450_10001352_pt1 | contig 12245 bp, 8 predicted proteins | sample FrelakmetLWP11LW_FD_187149 | JGI IMG/M metagenome (GOLD analysis project Ga0209450, IMG submission 187149) | Freshwater lake sediment microbial communities from the University of Notre Dame, USA, for methane emissions studies - LWP11 LW (SPAdes)... | ecosystem: Environmental > Aquatic >... | reverse complement strand
TTGTAGTTGGTGCGGCCCGAGAAGAACAGCACCTTGGCGTTGTTGAAGAAGTCGCCGAGCTTGACCTGCACGTGGCGCAGCGCCCATTCCTGCAGGATGTCTGACAGGCGCCCGCCGGTGGTCACCTGGACCCGCGACACGGCGGCCTTCATGCGCGCGCTGTCCTTCTCGACGTAGCGGCGCGAGCCGACCGTGTAGCTGTCCTTGACCACGCCGAGGCCGATCGCGTCGGCGTGGCCCTGCCAGTGCCTGAGCAGCTTGACCGCCTTGGCCGTGCTGCCGTTGGTGCCGAGGCGCCGCACGCTGAACGGGTGCCCGAGAAAGCGCGCGTCGAAGGCGAAGTCCTGGTCGCCCGCGCCCAGGCTGATGCCGACTGCCGTCTTCATGCCTTCCTCCTCGCGGGGACGCTCGCGTTCGATCGAGCCGACCGCGTCCCTCGTGGTCGACAGGCGCGACGCGACGGCCGCCGTCGCGCGCCCCTATGTGGCTTGCTGAAATTGTACGGCCGCGCCACCCGGTCGCGCGCCGACGCAAATGCGCGTTGTTTGATCCTGATCGATGTTTTCGGGCGGCGATCCGGGTTCTCCCTGCGCCGCGCGGTGCAATCGGTTGCGCCGAGTCATTACACTAAAGGTCTTGACGATGGTGCGAGGCGGGCGATGATCGAGATTCCGGGCGTCGTGGGCGACGTGGTGCGGTCGGTCGGGTTGTCGACGGCCATGCGCGCGGCGGGCGTGGTGACGGGGCTGCTGCCCATTCCACAACCGATGCTGCTGGTCGGCCCGGGGTCGAGCGCGCGGCTCGGCCGGGCGATCGCCGCGTTCGGCCACCGCAAGGTCATGATCGTCACCGACAAGGTCGTGGCCGGCATGGGGCTCCTGGACGGGCTCACCGGCGCGCTCGCCGAGGGCGGCACGCGCTACGCCGTCTTCGACGAGATCACGCCGGACGCGCCGATTCCGCTGATCGAAAAGGGCATCGCGTTCTACGCGAAGCAGCGCTGCGACGCGATCGTGGCCTTCGGCGGCGGCTCGCCGATGGATGCCGCGAAGACGATCGCCCTCTCGGTCGCGAACAGGAAGCACCCGCGCAAGCTCGTTGGCTACTTCAGGGGCCTTCGCGCGCCGGTGCCCGTCTACGCGGTGCCCACGACCGCCGGCACCGGCTCCGAGGTCACGGTCGCCGCGGTGATTTCCGACCCCGACACCAACAAGAAACTGGTGATCGCCGACACGCGCCTCGTGCCGGCCATGGCGGCGCTCGACCCGGTGCTGATGACCGGGCTGCCGCCCGCGGTGACCGCCGCGACCGGCATGGACGCGCTGACCCACGCGGTGGAGGCGTTCGTCGGCCAGTGGGCAACCGCCCACACCGACCGCCTGGCGCTTGCCGCCGTGGGCATCGTCTACACGCAGCTGCGCGTCGCCTACCGCAGGCCGAAGGACCTCGAGGCGCGCGAGCAGATGGCGCTCGCGGCCACCTACGCCGGCCTCGCGTTCACCCGCGCCAACGTCGGCTACGTGCACGCGATCGCCCATCAGCTGGGCGGCAGGTACCACACGCCGCACGGCCTCGCCAACGCGATCATGCTGCCGCACGTGCTCCGCTTCCTCAGCCCCGCGATCACCAAGCGCCTCGCGCTGCTCGCGGTGCGCGCCGGCGTCGGCAAGCCGGGCGAGCAGCCGGCCGCGCTCGCGAAGAAATTCGTCGACTCGGTCGAGAAGCTCGGCCGCGACCTCGGCATTCCCGCGCAGCTGGATGCGTTGCGCGAGGAGGACATCCCCGAGCTCGCGAAGGCCGCGTGCTGGGAAGCGGACACCAACTACCCGGTGCCGCGCTACATGTCGCCCGCGACCTGCGCGAAGCTCCTGCGCCAGGTACTACCGTCGACGGCGGCGCCGAAGCCTGTCCGCAAGCGCAGCGCGCGCTGAACCGGTTTCGGCGCCCGCGACGCGCCCCGGCGCCACCGAAGGCTACTTGTCTTCCGGCGCTCCCTGCCAGAGCATGTCGTAGCCCAGCTCCTGCGTATCGCTGCAGAGAGCGGCCAGCGCCGAGAACTTGTCCTTGAACGTCCGGTCGGCGTGCGAGCGCTCGTGCTGCTCGAACGAGCGCCAGTAGGTGACGATGACCAGGTGATCGTCGGCGGGCTTGACCTCGCCGAGCGTGCCCTCCGGCGAGGCGAATCCCGAAAACCTGAACACCTGGCCACCGCAGAAGCCGCCGCTCTCGCCGCCGTAAGTGTCCTTGACGACGTTGCACATCTCGCCCAGGGCGAGCTCGACGTCCGCCATGTCGACGCCGGGCTTGAGCCGGACCGTGTTGAACAGCATCTTGGCGCCGAACGGAATCTCGATAGGACCGAACATTGGCTTACCCTTTCATTCGAACTCGACGATCGGCTGGTCGACGGCGAGGCTGTCGCCCGGCTTCGCGAGCAACGCCTTGACCCGCGCATCGGCGTCGGCGCGCAGCACGTTCTCCATCTTCATTGCCTCGATCACCGCGACCTTCTCACCGGCCTTGACGTCCTGCCCGACCTTGACCGCGAGCTCGGCCAAGAGCCCGGGCATCGGCGAGAGCACGTACCGGGACAGGTCCGGCGGCGCCTTGGTCGGCATCAGCGCGAGGAGCTCCGCCGCGCGCGCGGTCAGCACGGTCACGTCGACCTGCGTGCCCCAGTGGAACAGGCGGTACTGCATGTTGCGGCGCTCGACCTGCATGCAGATCTCACGGCCGTTGATCGTGCCCCGGAAGATCGGGTGGCCGAACGCCCAGTCGGAGAGAACCACGGACTCCCGTTCCCGGTAGATCACGCTCTGTCCGCCGGGGACCGAGCGGATGCTGACCGGGTGCAGCTCGCCGCCGATCATCACGTTCCAGTCGTTGCCCGGGACGTAGCCGTGGCCGGGCAGCTGCCCGGTGATGCCCGCCGCGCGGTCCATGTAGCGCCGGTGCACGGCCGCGGCGACGCAGATCAGGAGCGACGGATCGTCGTGGACGACGTCCTCGGCGCGGAAGCCCTTCGGGTACTCCTCGGCGATGAGGCCCGTGTGGAACTTGCCCGACACGAAGCGCGGGTGCTGCATCAGCGCCGCCTGGAACGGGATGTTGGTCGACACGCCGCGGATCACGAACGCGTTCAGCGCATCGCGCATCCGCTCGATCGCATCACCGCGCGTCGGCCCGTGCGTGATCAGCTTGGCGATCATCGAATCGTAGTACATCGGGATCTCGCCGCCCTCGCACACGCCGGTGTCGACGCGCACCGTCGCGTCGCTCTCCGGCGGCGGGATGTACTTGACCAGCCGGCCAGTCGACGGCAGGAAGCCGCGAAACGGGTCCTCGGCGTTGATCCGGCACTCGATCGCCCAGCCGTCGCGCCGCACGTCCTGCTGTCCAAACGACAGCTTCTCCCCGGCCGCGACGCGGATCATCTGCTCGACCAGGTCGAGCCCGGTGACGAACTCCGTGACCGGGTGCTCGACCTGCAGGCGCGTGTTCATCTCCAGGAAGTAGAACCGGCGGTCCTGCCCGACGACGAACTCGACCGTGCCCGCCGACTGGTAGTCGACGGCCTTGGCGAGCGCGACCGCCTGTTCGCCCATCGCCTTGCGGGTCGCCTCGTCGAGGAACGGCGAGGGCGCCTCCTCGATCACCTTCTGGTGGCGGCGCTGGATCGAGCACTCGCGCTCCCCCAGGTACACGGTGTTGCCGTGCGCGTCACCCAGGACCTGGATCTCGATGTGACGCGGTTCCTCGATGAATTTCTCGATGAACACGCGATCGTCGCCGAACGACGCCTTGGCCTCGTTGCGGCAGCTCTGGAAGCCCTCGCGCGCCTCGTCGTCGTCGCGCGCGACGCGCAGGCCCTTGCCGCCGCCGCCCGCGCTCGCCTTGATCATCACCGGGTAGCCGATCTCGCGCGCGATCGCCACCGCCTTGTCGGCGGTCTCGATCACGTTCGTGTACCCCGGGATCGTGCTGACGTTCGCCGCGAGCGCGAGCTTCTTCGAGGCGATCTTGTCGCCCATCGCCTCGATCGACTTCGCCTTGGGGCCGATGAAGACGATGCCGTTCTTCTCGAGCAGGTGGCAGAAGGCCGCGTTCTCGGAGAGGAACCCGTAGCCCGGGTGGACGGCCTGCGCGCCCGTCGCCCGGCAGGCCTCGAGGATGCGCTCCATGCGCAGGTAGCTGTCGCGCGACGGCGGCGGGCCGATCTCGACGGCCTCGTCAGCGAGCGCGACGTGGCGCGCGTCGCGGTCGGCCTCGGAGTGCACGGCGACGGTCGCGATGCCCATGCGCCGGGCAGTGCGGATCACGCGGCAGGCGATCTCGCCGCGGTTGGCTATGAGGATCTTGTTGAACATTTCGCTTCGTGCCGGGGGGGTCGTGACCACCGGGATCCCCCGCCTTTCCTCAGAGGGGGATGTTGCCGTGCTTGCGCCACGGGTTCTCGAGCTGCTTGTTGCGCAGCATCGCGAGCGAGCGGCAGATCCGCTTGCGCGTCTCCCGCGGCATGATCACGTCGTCGATGAAGCCGCGGCTGCCGGCGATGAACGGGTTGGCGAACTTGCTGCGGTACTCCTCGGTGCGCGCGGCGATCGCCGCGGTGTCGCCGGCGTCCTTGCGGAAGATGATCTCCACCGCACCCTTCGGGCCCATCACCGCGATCTCGGCGGACGGCCAGGCGAGATTGACGTCGCCGCGCAGGTGCTTCGAGGACATCACGTCGTAGGCGCCGCCGTAGGCCTTGCGCGTGATCAGCGTCACCTTCGGCACCGTCGCCTCGGCGTACGCGTAGAGGAGCTTCGCGCCGTGCTTGATGATGCCGCCGTACTCCTGCGCGGTGCCCGGCATGAAGCCCGGCACGTCGACGAAGGTGACGATCGGGATGTTGAAGGCGTCGCAGAAGCGCACGAAGCGAGCCGCCTTGATCGCGCTCCTGATGTCGAGGCAGCCGGCGAGCACCAGCGGCTGGTTGGCAACGAACCCGACGGTCGATCCCTCCATGCGCCCGAAGCCGGTGACGATGTTCTTCGCGTAGTCGGGCTGCAGCTCGAGGAAATCGGTGTCGTCGACGACCTTGAGGATCAGCTCCTTGATGTCGTAGGCCTTGTTCGGGTTGTCGGGCACCAGCGTGTCGAGCGATGGATCGAGCCGGTCGGCGCTGTCCGTGGTCGGCCGCACCGGAGGCTTCTCGCGATTGTTGGTCGGCAGGTAGTTGATCAGCCGGCGCACCATGCCGAGCGCCTCGACGTCGTTCTCGAACGCGCGGTCGGCCACCCCCGATCGGGTCGAGTGCGTGACGGCCCCGCCCAGCTCCTCGGCAGTCACCTCCTCGTGCGTCACCGTCTTCACCACCTCGGGTCCGGTGACGAACATGTACGAGCTGTCCTTCACCATCACGATGAAGTCGGTCATCGCCGGCGAGTACACGGCGCCGCCGGCGCACGGCCCCATGATCACCGAGATCTGCGGGATCACGCCCGAGGCGAGCACGTTGCGCTGGAACACGTCGGCGTAGCCGGCGAGCGAGGCCACGCCCTCCTGGATCCGCGCCCCGCCCGAGTCGTTCAGCCCGACCACCGGCGCACCGACCTTGATCGCGTGGTCCATGATCTTGCAGATCTTCTCCGCGTGCGCCTCGGAGAGCGCGCCGCCGAACACCGTGAAGTCCTGGCTGAACACGAACACCAGCCGACCGTTGACGGTACCGTGGCCCGTGACCACGCCGTCGCCGGGGACCTTCTGGTCGCCCATGCCGAAGTCGACGCAGCGGTGCTCGACGAACATGTCCCACTCCTCGAAGGAGTCGGGGTCGAGCAGCAGCTCGATGCGCTCGCGCGCGGTGAGCTTGCCCTTGGCGTGCTGCGCCTCGATGCGCTTCGTCCCGCCTCCCAGCCGGGCCGCCGCACGCATGTCGTCCAGCTGCTTGATGATGTCTTGCATCGTCGTCTTGTCGTCGGTGATGTCGAGTGGGGCGTTGCGTCCTGCACCGATCCGTGGCGCTCAGCCGCCGCCGGCGAGGGCGAGCAGGCGCGCGACCGCGCTGCCGGGGGTCATCGTGCCTTCGGTGACCGCGCGGGCGACCGCGTCGAACTCACGCCGCACCGCGGGATGGCGTTCGAAGCGCGCGCGCAGCGCGCGATCGAGCTCCGCGTGCATTGCCGCGAGCGCCTGTGCCCGACGACGGGCGTCGAGCGCGCCGTTGCACGCCGCCGCGGCCCGGAAACGCTCCGCCACCTCCCAGAATGCCGCGAGCCCCTCGCCGGTCGCGGCGGCGAGGGTCAGCGCCGGCGGCTTCCACCAGGCGTCGCGCGACCGCAGCATCGAGAAGGCGCTCGCCACCTGCGCGCGGGCGAGCTCGGCTGCGTTGCGATCGAGGTCGGCCTTGTTCACCAGCACGAGGTCGGTGAGCTCGACGATGCCGCGCTTGATCGCCTGCAGGTCGTCGCCGGCGTTGGGCAGCGTGAGCAGGACGAAGAAGTCGGTCATGGCGGCGACCGCGGTCTCGGACTGTCCCACGCCGACGGTCTCCACGATCACGACGTCGTAGCCCGCGGCCTCGCAGACGGCAAGCGCCTCGCGCGTCTTGCGGGCGACGCCGCCCAGCGTTCCGCCCGACGGGCTCGGCCGGATGAACGCGGCAGGATCGCGCGCGAGCCGCTCCATGCGCGTCTTGTCGCCGAGGATCGAGCCGCCGGAGATGGTGCTGGACGGGTCGACGGCGAGCACGGCGACCCGGTGTCCGCGGCCGGTCAGGAACAGGCCGAGCGCTTCGATGAACGTCGACTTGCCGGCACCCGGCGCGCCGGAAATGCCGATGCGAAAGCTCGTGCCGGTGTGCGGCTGCAGTGCCTGCAGGAGCGCCGATGCCCGCAGCTCGTCGTCGTGCCGCGAGGACTCGACCAGCGTGATCGCCCTGGCAAGGTCGCGCCGCCGACCGGCACGAACGCCCTCGGCGAGCGCGTGCAGCGCGGGGTCGACCATGGCGGGCGCGGCACGCGCCCGCGTGGCGGGCTCCGTCACGCCGGCGCGGCGCCCGCGCGCGCCTTGCGGATCGCGGCGAGCAGCGTGCGCGCGGCCGTCGAGATCACCGTGCCCGGCCCGAACACGGCCGCGACGCCGGTGTCCTGCAGGAAGCCGTAGTCCTGCTGCGGCACGACACCGCCGACCACGACGACGATTTCCGCGGCGCCCTGCTCGGCCAGCGCCCGGATGAGCTCCGGCACCAGCGTCTTGTGCCCGGCAGCGAGCGTCGAGACGCCGACCGCGTGCACGTCGTTTTCGATCGCCTGCCGCGCCGCCTCCGCGGGGGTCTGGAACAGCGGCCCCACGTCGACGTCGAAGCCCAGGTCGGCGAACGCGGTGGCCACCACCTTGGCACCGCGGTCGTGACCGTCCTGGCCGACCTTCGCGATCATGATGCGCGGTCGGCGGCCCTCCTCGCGCTCGAATGCCTCGACGTCCGCCTTGAGCGCAAGCCACTCGCCGTCCTGCCCGAATGCCGCGCCGTAGACGCCGGAGACCGTCTGACCGTGGGCCTGGAAGCGACCGAACGCGTGCTCGAGCGCGTCGCTCACCTCGCCGACGGTCGCGCGTGCCCGCACGGCCACGATCGCGAGCTCCAGCAGGTTGCCGCTGCCGTTCTTCGCCGCTTCGGTGAGCGCGGCGAGGGCCCGCTCTACCGCCTTGCCGTCGCGCTTCCCCTTCACCGCCGCGAGCCGCGCCAGCTGCGCCGTGCGGACCGCGGAGTTGTCGATCTCGCGGATCGGCAGCGGGTCCTCCTTGGCGAGCTTGTACTTGTTCACGCCCACGATCACGTCCTCGCCGCGATCGATGCGTGCCTGCTTCTCGGCGGCGCAGGCCTCGATGCGGAGCTTCGCCCAGCCGGACTGGACCGCCTTGGTCATGCCGCCCATCGACTCGACCTCCTCGATGATCGCCCACGCCTTGTCGGCCATGTCCTGGGTGAGGCGCTCCATCAGGTAGGAGCCGGCCCAGGGATCGACGACGTTGTCGATGTGCGTCTCTTCCTGCAGGATCAGCTGGGTGTTGCGGGCGATGCGCGCCGAGAAGTCGGTGGGCAGCGCGATCGCCTCGTCGAAGGAGTTGGTGTGCAGCGACTGGGTGCCGCCGAACACCGCGGCCATCGCCTCGATCGTCGTCCGGACGATGTTGTTGTACGGGTCCTGCTCGGTCAGCGACCAGCCCGAGGTCTGCACGTGCGTGCGCAGCATCATCGAGCGCGGGCTCTTCGGGCCGAACTCCTTCATGATCCGCCACCACAGGAGCCGCGCCGCGCGGAGCTTCGCGATCTCGAGGTAGAAGTTCATGCCGAGGCAGAAGAAGAACGACAGCCGCCCGGCGAAGTCGTCGACGTCGAGGCCGCGCGCGATCGCCGAGCGCACGTACTCGCGGCCGTCCGCGAGCGTGAAGGCGAGCTCGAGCGCCTGCGTCGCGCCGGCTTCCTGCATGTGGTAGCCGGAGATCGAGATCGAGTTGAACTTCGGCATCTTCCGCGACGTGTAGTCGATGATGTCGGCGACGATGCGCATCGACGGCTCGGGCGGATAGATGTAGGTATTGCGGACCATGAACTCCTTGAGGATGTCGTTCTGGATCGTCCCCGAGAGCCGGTCCTCGCCGACGCCCTGCTCCTCCGCCGCGACGATGTACCCCGCGAGCACCGGCAGCACGGCGCCGTTCATCGTCATCGACACCGAGACACGGTCGAGCGGAATGCCGTCGAAGAGGATCTTCATGTCCTCGACGGAGTCGATCGCCACGCCCGCCTTGCCGACGTCTCCCGCGACCCGTGGATGGTCGGAATCGTAGCCGCGGTGCGTGGCGAGGTCGAAGGCCACCGACACGCCCTGCTGCCCCGCGGCGAGATTGCGCCGGTAGAAGGCGTTCGACTCCTCTGCGGTCGAGAAGCCCGCGTACTGGCGGATCGTCCACGGCCGCACCGTGTACATCGTCGCCTGCGGTCCGCGCACGAACGGCTCGAAGCCCGGCAGCGTGTCGGCGTACGGCAAGCCGGCCACGTCGGCGGCCGTGTACAGGGCCTTGACGTCGATGCCCTCGGGCGTGTGCCAGACGAGCCGGGCAGGGGAGCCGGCGGCCTTCAGCGCCGCCTTCTGCCAGTCGTCGATCGAGGGCGTCCCCGGCGCGCGGTCGTTCATGGCGTCTCGCATTCCCTGATGGAAGATCCGTCGCGTAGCCCGGACGGGCGGTGCCGCATAAAATATCAATTCTACGCCGCGCCCGGCTTGCGGGCGGAATCGGCCGGCCGGCCCCGCGCCACGCGGGGGAGCGACGGCCCCGTGCGGCGGCGGACGGAAACCATGGCAACCGCTCTCCGCACAGGCTTGACCCAGTTCCCGCCCGGTGGCTGCGCATGAACGCCAACCTCTACGCGCTCTTCGCAGCGCACGTCGCCGACCCCGCGGCGCCCTGCGTCGTGGTGCCCGGCGGACCGACGCTGTCGTACGGCGACCTCGACGCGGCATCGGCGCGCTACGCGAACGCGCTGGTCCGCGCCGGTTGCCGGCCCGGGGACCGCGTCGCCGTGCAGGTCGACAAGCACTGGCAGGTGCTGCCGCTCTACCTCGCGTGCCTGCGTGCGCGGCTCGTCTACCTGCCGCTCAATACCGGCTACCAGAAGGACGAGCTCGCGTACTTCTTCGGCGACGCGACGCCGCGCGTCATCGTCTGCCGTCCCGATGCGCTCGGCGTCATCGCCGCCCTGGCGCGCGACGCCACCGTGCTGACGCTCGATGCGCACGGCGGCGAGCTCGCCGACCGCGCCGCCGCCCTGCCCGGCGCGTTCGAAACCGGATGGTGCGGCCCCGACGAGCTCGCGGCGATCCTCTACACCTCGGGCACCACCGGACGCTCCAAGGGCGCGATGATCACCCACCGCAACCTCGCGTCGAACGCGCTCGCGCTCGTGCAGTCGTGGGGCTTCACCCGCGGCGACGTGCTTCTGCACGCGTTGCCGATCTATCACGTGCACGGGCTCTTCGTCGCGATCCACTGCGTGCTGATGTCGGGGAGCCGCGTGCTCTGGCTGCCGCGGTTCGAGCCGAAGGAAGTCGTCGCGCTGCTGCCGCGCGCCACCGCGATGATGGGCGTGCCGACGTTCTACACGCGGCTCCTCGCCGAGACGTCGCTCACGCGCGAGGCGTGCGCTGCGGTGCGCCTGTTCGTCTCCGGCTCGGCGCCGCTCCTGCCCGAGACGTTCCGCGCGTTCGAGGAACGCACGGGACAGCGCATCCTCGAGCGCTACGGCATGACCGAGACCGGCATGAACACGTCGAATCCGCTCGCGGGCGAGCGCCGGCCCGGCACCGTCGGCCCACCGTTGCCGGGCGTGTCGGTGCGCATCGTCGACGGGCAGGACATCCGCTGCCCGCCCGGCGCGGTCGGCGGGATCCAGGTGAAGGGCCCGAACGTCTTCGCCGGCTACTGGAACATGCCGGAGAAGACGCGCGAGGAGTTCACCGCGGACGGCTGGTTCCGCACCGGCGACGTGGGGAAGATGAGCGAGGACGGCTACGTCGAGATCGTCGGACGGGCCAAGGACCTGATCATCACCGGGGGCCTCAACGTCTACCCGAAGGAAATCGAGGAGCGCATCGACGCGATGGACGGCGTGCTCGAGTCCGCGGTCGTCGGCGTGCCGGATGCGGATTTCGGCGAGGCGGTCGTCGCGGTCGTGGTCGCCGCACCGGGCCACCGCCTGTCCGAAGCCGGAGTGATCGGCGCGCTCAAGACCGAGATCGCCGGCTTCAAGGTGCCGAAGCGCGTGATCTTCGCGACCGAGCTGCCTCGCAACGCGATGGGCAAGGTGCAGAAGAACGTGCTGCGCGGGAAGCTCGCGCCGCCCGCGGCAACCTGACGCGGAGCGCCACCACCCGCCGGCCCGGCGCTAGCGTCCGGAAACGCTCCAGGCCTTCCAGAGCATGTACGCAGCGAGGAGGTACAGGAGCAGCGCGAACGCGCGCTTCAGCTTCTTCACCGGCCAGCGGTGCGCGGTGCGCGCGCCGATCGGCGCGACCAGCATGCTCGCCGCGACCACCGCGACGAGCGCCGGCAAGTAGATGAAGCCCAGCGTGTGGGGCGGCATCCCCTGCACCGACAGGCCGGCGACGATGAAGCCGACCGTACCGGCGAGCGCGATCGGCAGTCCCAGCGCAGCCGAGGTTGCGACGGCATTGTGGATCTTGACGTTGCACCAGGTCATGAACGGCACCGAGAGGAAGCCGCCACCCGCGCCGACCATGCTCGAGACGAGCCCGATCGCACCACCGACGCCGAAGAGGCCGACCTTGCCCGGCAGCTCGCGCGTCGGCTTGGGCTTGCGGTCGAGCAGCATCTGCGTGGCCGAGAACGCGACGAACGTGCCGAAGAACGCCGCCAGCCAGGCGGTCGGCATGCGCCCGACGATCTGCGGGCCGACCAGCGAACCGGCAATGATGCCCGGCGCGAGGCCGAGCACAATGCCCCACAGCACGGCGCCGTGGCGGTGATGCTCGCGAGCCGAGGAGATCGCGGTGAACACGATCGTCGCGGTCGAAGTCGCCACCGCCATGTGCACGACGTGGTCGAGCGGGAAGCCCTGTCGCGTGAAGATCAGCGTGAGGAACGGCACCAGCGTCATCCCCCCGCCGATGCCGAGGAGCCCGGCGAGGAAGCCGACGACGGCGCCGAGCGCGACGAAGACGGCGATGAGCACGGGATCCACGTCAGCTTCTGTCGCGCGCGAGCCGCTCGACGACCTTCCACTCGGAGGCGGTGACCGGCGTGATCGACAGCCGGTTGCCGCGGCGCAGGATCACCATGTCGGCGAGCGCGGGGTGGGCGCGCAGCTCGGCGAGCGGCACGAGGCGAGTCCTGGCGACGAGCCGCACGTCGACGCCCACCCATCTCGGGTTCTCGCGCGTCGACTTCGGGTCGTGATACGGACTCTCCGGATCGAACTGGGTGGCGTCCGGATGCGCGGGTGCCGACACCTCGACGATGCCGGCGATGCCGGGCTCGGGGCAGCTCGAGTGATAGAAGAACGCGCGGTCGCCGACCTTCATCTCGTCGCGCATGTAGTTGCGGGCCTGGTAGTTGCGCACGCCGAACCAGGCGGTCTCCTGCCGCGGCGAGCGGACGAGGTCGTCGATCGAGAACTCGTCCGGCTCGGATTTCATCAGCCAGTGGCGCATCGCGGAAGCGTGCCGCATGAAAAAGCG
>Ga0209450_10001351_pt1 | contig 12245 bp, 9 predicted proteins | sample FrelakmetLWP11LW_FD_187149 | JGI IMG/M metagenome (GOLD analysis project Ga0209450, IMG submission 187149) | Freshwater lake sediment microbial communities from the University of Notre Dame, USA, for methane emissions studies - LWP11 LW (SPAdes)... | ecosystem: Environmental > Aquatic >... | reverse complement strand
GAGCCGCTCGCGCCCGGCGCGCTCGGCGCGGCGGTGCCCCGCCCGCCGCGGCTCTATTCCTGGTTACGCGCCGCGCGCGCCGCGCTCGGCTGGCTGGCGCTCGCCGCCCTCGCGTGGGCGCTTCGCTCGACGTTCGGGATTCGGCGTCCCCGATGGCGGGGGCAGCCCGGCGAAGCGGATGGCCGCCCGTCCCGGCGTGCCCGGCTCGCACGGTCGCTCTCATGGGCGGCCCTTGCCGTGGTCCTGACGCACGGCGCGCTGCTTCGTCTCGACGCGATTACCGGGCAGTACGGCGTGGTCTCGTCCCCCGGCTGGCTCGCCGCCCTCCAGACGCGTCAGTTCGCCGCCCCCGAGCGCATCCGGCCAGGGTCCATCACCTGGGAGCCGGAGCCGCTGTACCCGCATAAGGACGGCCCCCCGACGCACTACCGCAGCGATCCGTACACCTACCTGGAGGCGGCGCGGGGGATGACGTCGTTCTACGAGCCACACTGGCGCGAGCCGGTCTTCCCGTTCGTCACGCGCGAGTTTCTCGGCCTGCTCGACGGCCGGGATGTCGCGGTGAGTTTCGCATCGGCCTTCTTCTCCGTTCTCGCGATCTGGTTCACCTACCTGCTTGGCGCCGCCGCGTGGTCGCGGCCGGTTGGACTGCTGGCCGCGCTGGGCCTGTCGCTGGACTACGACGTGCTCACGCTCGCCAGCCGCGGATGGCGTGATGACGCCTTCGTGGCCGCGGTGGCGCTCGGTGCGTTCCTGATGCTGCGCTGCTGGCGAATCGGACAGGCACCCGTGCGACTCAGGCGGCTCGGTCGCGTCGGCCTGGATCCGCTGTACGTCGAGGCTGTCGTCCTCGGCGTCGCTTCAGGCCTCGCCGTGCTCACGCGCATCATGGCTGTGCCGTTCCTCTTAGCCGGCGGAGCCTGCCTCGTGTTCGGGCTTCGCACGTCGTGGCGCCGGCGCTCGGTGATGGCGGGAATCGGTGTGTCGACTGCGCTGATCGTCGCAGGGCCGTACTTCGTCAACTGCTGGCGCGTGCACGGCGACCCGCTCTACACGTTCAACGTGCACGGCAACATCTACAGCGTCCGTCAGGGCGAGGGGGAATGGAAGGGGAGTACCGCCGCCTACGTCGCTCGCCGGGTCGCGGAACGGCCGGTCGCAGCGGTCGACACGGTCCTCCAGGGGGTGACGATCTATCCCTTCTCGAACAAGTGGCACGGCCTCGACCGCTGGTTCGCCGGGCTTGGCCATTGGGCGTCGGTCGCCGCGATCGGGGGCCTCCTGGTTCTCGCCGCGTTCGCCTCCGGCCGCCTGATGCTGATCGCCACATGGGCGTCCCTGCTGCCGTTCTCGTTCACCTGGCCGTCGGATCCCGATTTCCGTTTCACCGTGCACGTGTACCCGGCGCTCCTGATCGCTGCCGCCGTCGGCGCCGCTGCGGTCCTCCGCGCCGCCCGGGCAGTGCTGGTGCCGACAGGGTGGCCTGAGGAGCGGTCCGAGTGGGGCAGGCGGGCGCTCGCCTGGGCGGGCGTGGTCGGCCCGGCGGTCGTGATGCTCTGGATCGTCCTGCGCGTGTCGCCGCCGTGGACGTTTGCGGAGGCGCTGCGCGCGGGCGAGGCGGCGATGGTGACCGCGGGCGACCGAGACGGGGCGTTCGTCGGGTCGGGCTGGTCGGAGGTCACGGGAACAGGCAACGTCCGCATGCGCGTCGCGACGGCAGAGGGCACGATCTGGCTCCGGCTCCCGACGGTGGCGGACTACGCGATGGTGCTTCGGGCGGATCCCTTCCCGCGACCGCTCGCCGCGGCGCCCGGACGGCTGCCCGTGGTGGAGGTGGTCCTCAACGGAGAGCCGCTCGAGGCAGTCACGCTCGGTTGGACCCCGGGTCGAGTCGGCTCGTACACCGTCACGCTGCCGCGGACCGCGGTGCGGCGCGGCCTCAATCGCCTCGCGCTTCGCATGCGGCGAGCCGACCCCGTTGTTGCTCCGCGAATCCGCCCGGGCCTCAGCGATGGCGATGCCATCGGGCTCTGGTACGTGCGGGTTCAGCCCGCCACCCCGGACCCTGCGGCACGCTCCACGCCCGGTCGCCGGTGACGCCCCGTCAGACGTTCGTTCGCGTCCCTGGATGACCCGCATCAGAAGGTCGATGCGTTTCGGTGGGACCATAGTGAGCACCGTCCTCACCGAGCTCTCGCAGGCCTCAGCCCCCAAGAATACGCCCAGCGAGTGACCATGATCGCCGCAGACTCACCTTTGTAGTGGACCGAGAATCCCGGGCCCGCCACCGAGGGGCGGCGGACCGCTCAGGGCGTACACTCAGGTTCGGCGGCCAGGCCGACGGGCCGAATAGCATGATTACGCCACGCGTGCCGCGTCCGGCCGGATGCACAACCGGAAGCCGGGTCTGCTGCCCGCGGGTGTAGAATGTCTGCGATTCTCGCAAAAGGGGGCCGCATGCGTGGATGCTCGGGAATCGCCGTGGGACACGGTGGCCTGCAGCCCGTGACGGTTGTTGCCATGACGCTCGTCTGGGCCGCGATCCGGGGCACCTTTGCAGCCACGCCTCAGCTGCCGGCACCTTACGAGGTGTTCGTTCGTGGCGATTGCGAGCTGCAATCAGCGTACTCGGCCGAGAAGGACACCACCACGGTCCAGCTCGCGCTCACGCCGCCCGGTCCGGATGGCTCACCATCGGGGGCGTCACTGATTCTTCAAGCCCGGTACGCAGGGACGCAGCCATCCGGTTCGCCTTCGGACATCGCGATCCTGGCGCTGCCCGTCGTGCATTCCAACCCGACTCTGGAGCGGGGTGTCGAGCTCGAGGTGACGATTGAACTTGCCGGGGCGCGTTCGCTCAGGCTGTTCTACTTCGGGGAGTCCTTTGGCGATTACGGGTTCGTCCCTCCCGGGGGAGAGATCAGGCGGGTCAGCTTCAGGCTCAGCGTGGCCGAACTCAGGGCGCTACTCCTGGCGGATCGGGTGGCGGGCCGCGTGATGAACTGCGATTTCGTGTTGGCCGACAGGCACCTCGCAGCGCTGCGCCTCTTCGCGCTCAGAATCGGCGTTCCTGATCCGAGGGACACCTCATCCAAGCGCTGAGGTTCCGCCGTCAGGCGGATGTGCCCGAGCCCTCCGGGCACCGGGGGTACTTCGGGCATCCGGTTCCGGGCTCTGGGCCTTCCGACAATCGGCGTGGCGCCAACTCGGACCCCGCGAGTGCTTCCTACTGCCGCGCGATGACATCGTCGGGCCCGCTATCGGCCGAGGCATCCGTTGAGGCCGCTGCCGCGCCGTTGCCGGGGAGGCGCGAAGGCAGGGCGCGGCCGAGGTCAGCGGTTGCGCTTGACCCGCGTGAACACCAGCAAGAGCACGGCGGCGATGACGACGTAGATGGCGTTGCCCTCGCCGACGTAGAGTTCGACGCGATAGCGGGCGCTCGAGATTCCCGCCGCGATCGAATCGAGCAGGCCGCGCTCGACCATCGCCTGGGCCAGCATCAGCGAAACGGATGTGTGGGTCAGCACGGCCCATGATGCCCCCGGGCCGGGGGGCCTGTCAAAGGCGAGCGCGAGGCTAGCGTGCCTCGATCTGGGCGATGGCCGCGCCGACGGGATCGTCGGAGAGGACAGTGATTCTCGTCCGCGCGTCGAACCAGAACGCGTCGCCAGCCCGGACGCCGAAGCGCCGCCGGACGCCCCGGTTCGCCACCTCGACCCAGCCGTCCGAGAGGAACGTGGTCACCGACGGGAAGGCGCCGGTGCCCTCGCCGTAGCGCATCGGCTCGAAGACCGTCACGAGCAGCCTGCCGCTATCCCATCGCATCTGATCGACCGTGCCCCGAGGCGGATCGGCCTCGGGATCCCTCAGCGATGACACAACCGGCGGGCGCTTCAGGATCTCAATGACGACGCCGAGGGGCGCCGCGCCAGAACGCCAGGAGAGCCGGCCGCCACGGGGCGCGTCGAGCAGGGTCGTGCTCTCGGGCCCGGACTCCGGCCTGACCTTCACGTAGCGCACCACCGGCCTCGCTTCCGCCACCGCCCGCTCGGCCGCGGGGTACTCGAGTAACTGGTGCCGGACCCGGACGTAGTCGTTTTCGAAGACGACGGATTCACCGATGGACTTCGCGACGCCCGTGAGGCCGGCTGCGGCCTGCCCCCGCGGCGTTGCCCCGGCGGCGAACGTCAGTATCGCAACCGCGGCGATCCGCACGGCCAGGCCGGAACACTCTCGCATGCTCAGTATCAAATAACGGTCCCGAATCCCAAATCCCGAATCCCGAATCCCGCTTGCCACGCCGAAGCCCGGCGAGGTCGAGTCGGGCGAAGGCGGAAGTCCCGCGCCTTACACGCCCGGCAGCGGCTTCTCGGCCATCAGCTTCTCGAACCACAGGCTGGCGAGCTTCTCCTTCACGGTGTTCTGCCGGAGGCGCGCCGACAGGTTCGGGAAATCGACCCGGTCCATGTGCTGGTCCTGGTTGAAGCACGTGAAGATGATGGTCTCCTTGCCGGTCTTCGGATCGACGTGGCGCTGCAGGCACTGCGCGCAGACTTCCTTCATCATGCATTGCATGGGCGAGTTGATGCTCGCAATCGCCACGTGGTCTTCCTTGAGATACGGGTCGAGCGTCGTGAGCCGCGCCAGCTTGATGGCCGACATCATGCGATCGGAGCCAATCGCGATGATGCGGTCCACGGTCTTCAGGGGCACCAGCACCTCGCCGAGCTCGCCCTTCGCATAGGCGATCATCGCCTGGACGATGTTGCCGCGGAAGTGCGCGTCCTGCGGCCGGCTGGGGGGAATCTCCACACCGGTGTCGGTGGTCCAGATGACCTGGTCGGTGGCGGCCTCGACTTCCTCGCGCTTGAAGAGATCTGCGCCGTTCTTGTACCCGGCGAAGTAGAGCACCTTGTTGCCGTTGGCACGCAGGGCCTTCGCAATCGAGAACAGCACCGCGTTGCCCAGGCCCCCTCCGGCGAGCAGGACGTTCTCGCCGTGCGGAATCTCGGTCGGCGCGCCGGTCGGGCCCATCACGAGCACGGGCTCGCCGGGCCTGAGATACGCGCACTGCCGGCTCGACACGCCCATCTCGAGGGCGATCATCGAGAGCAGCCCCTGCTCCTTGTCCACCCACGCGCCGGTCAGCGCCAGGCCCTCCATGAGCATGCGAGGCCCGTTCTCGCCGGCCCCGAGAACGGGCGCCGTCGTCTCGAAATTCTGCAGACGATAGAACTGGCCCGGCTGGAAGTGCCTGGCGGCGGCGGGCGCCTTGACGATCAGCTCGACAATCGTCGGCGTCAGCCGAATCACGCGCTCGACGCGGGCGAGGAAGTCGTCATCGAGACGGGTGGTGAACCGCTGCCACTCCGCCGTGCGCGCCGCCGCCTCGCTCGCCGGCGCGTCCTTCGCGGCCTCGGGGAACAGCCGAGTCACGTGCGGGAATCCGTCCCGCGCCGAGGCCATCGCCTTGACGACGTTGCCGGCGTACTTGGGATGATTGTCGCCGTAGTACGTGACGTACTTGCCGTCCCGGCTGTACGAGGTGAAGAACCCTTCCGACGCCGGCACGAGCGTGATCGAGCCGTCTTCGCCCCGCTCGGCGACGTGCGGCTTGAAGAACCGCCGCCGCTCGTCCATCTGGAACGTGCCTGGGTACTCCCGCTCGTACGTCACGTTCGGCGTGGTGCCGGCCGCCACGAACACGGATCGCGCCGGCAGCGTGACGACGGTGTCGCCGTCGCGCCATTTGCCGTTCTCGTTGATCTGCTCGCGGAAGCGCACGGCGGACACGTGCCCGAATGCGTCCGGGATGGCCTCCTCCGGGTTCATCCGCTCGACAAACGCGATGCCCTCCTCGAGCGACTTGGTGATCTCCTCGTGGTTCAGCCGGTAAGCGGGGGAGTCGAGCATGCCCTTGCGGTACACGAGCGACACGCCGCCCCATCGCCGCATGAGCGGCACGAAGTCGGGCTTCTCTCCGGCGGCCGCGGCCCGTGCCCGCTCCGCACGCACCTCGTGCCCGTGCGCGAGGAACTCGTCGAGGAGCGCGAGTTCCTCCTCGTCGAACACCTTCCGGACGGCGAACTCGCCTGACGAGGCGCCGAGCGCTCGGTAACGGTCGAGGATCTTCTCCACCTGCAGCGGGTAGAAGGCCATCACCTCGGTGGCCGTGTCGATGGCGGTCAGGCCGCCGCCAATGACGACGCAGGGCATGCGCACCTGGAGGTTGGCGAACGCGCCGCGCTTGAAGGCGCCGGTGAGCTGCAGCGCCATCAGGAGATCGCTGGCCTGCCGGATGCCGCGCAGCAGGTTGTTCTTCATGTCGACAATCGTCGGCTTGCCCGCGCCGGCCGCGATCGCCACGTGATCGAACCCGTACCCCCACGCATCGTCCATCGAGAGGGTGCCGCCGAAGCGGATGCCGCCGTACATGCGCAGTGCGGACCGCCGCGCGAGCGTCAGGTGAAGCAGCGTGAGGAAATTCTTGTCCCAGCGGACCGTGATGCCGTACTCGGACACGCCGCCGAATCCTTCGAGCGGCCGCTCGTCGAGCGGGCTGTAGATGGCCGCCCAGTCGCGGACCGGCTCGGGAGGCGCGGTGTCGCTGCCCGTGAGGGCCTCCGGGAGCGGCTCGATCTTCAGGCCGTCGACGCCGATCACGCCGAAGCCCTCGTTCACCAGGTAGTGCGCCAGCGTGTAGCCCGCCGGCCCCATCCCGACGACGAGCACTTTTCTGCCGTTGTAGGGCAGGGCATAGGGCCGCCGCACGTTGAGGGGGTTCCAGCGGGTGAGCAGGCCGTAGATCTCGACGCCCCAGGGCAGGCGCAGCACGTCGGTGAGGATGCCCGTTTCAATCTGCGGGATGTCGACCGGATCCTGCTTCTGGAAGATGCAGGCCTTCATGCAGTCGTTGCAGATGCGGTGGCCCGTGCCTGCGCACATGGGGTTGTCCACCGTGACCAGCGCGAGCGCGCCGACCGCGTCGCCGCGCTTGCGGATCATGTGCATCTCGGAGATCCGCTCGTCGAGCGGACAGCCCTCGAGCAGGATGCCGAGCGGGTTCTCCTGGACCTTGCCGTCTTTTCCGAGCAGCCCCGTGGAACAGGAGTCCTTCTCGCGCTCGTGGCACAGCACGCAGTAGTTGATGTCGCTCAGCACTTCGCGGCCCGTCTTCCGAGGGTCGGTGAGCGTGAATCCGTCGCGCCGGCGGAGGTGCGACTCCGGCCCTTCCATGGCAGTCGGAAGCTCCGGATGGCGGTGTTCGACCTCCACCAGCCTGAAGTAGTCGACGTTGCCGGCAAGCTTGAAGACGACCCACGAGCGGTACGGCTCGTCGCGCAGGCGGACGCCGCACCACTTCCTCAGGGCGTCGATGGCCGACGCGACGGCGTCTCTCTCTGACTCGTCGCCGCTCTTGCCCGCCGCAATCTCGCGGTCGAGCAGCAGGCAGCCGGCACGGGACAGGGCCATCTCGCCGTCGCTCGGGTACTGGCCCCGGACGAGCGACTCGGCCAGCTCACGCTCGGCGCCCGTGAGGGTCACGGGCTGCCCGCCCTTGAGCAGGGGCATCACGCGCCGCCTCACGAAATCGGCCTTGAAGCGGAACAGCACGTCCTGCTCGGCCGTCGCGGCGGCTAGGCCGCGGACTTCGTCGCCGATGCCGAACAGCCTGGCGAGGAAGCCGCTGAGATAGGGAGCCATCCGCACGTAGAGCAGCGACACGTCCGGCGCGGGCCGGGGCGCGCCAGGATCCGCTCGGTACTCGTCCCAGCGGCGGAGCAGGTCCGGGTCGGCGTTGCCCACCTCGCGCAGAAAGACCTCGTGCAAATCCCGCAGGCGCTCGGGCAGGTAGAGGTCGGCGTAGTTGAACCCGGGGACACCGAGGGTCAGTGCGGACGGCTTCGCGGGATGGCTCATAGCCTATCAACGTACTTCCGGGGGCCGAAGGGGAGCAAGTCCCCGCCTTCGCGGCGGTCCGGCCAGAGTCCTGCCTCCCGCCGCTTCGGCGCGGCAGGGTCGCGAGCTATAATCGCCGGGCTCCGCCATTTCGGCGCTGACGCATGACCGAATCGCGCACCTACCTCATCGCCGGCCGCGTGCAGGGAGTCGGCTTCCGCTGGTTCGCCTGGGAGGCGGCCAGGCAGGAAGGCCTGACCGGCTTCGTGCGCAACATGCCGGACGGCAGCGTCGAGGCCGTTGTCGAGGGCGATCGCGACGCGCTGGACCGCTTCGAGTGGAAGGTCTCGAGCGGGCCGCGAGGCGCGCGCGTCGATCACGTGAACCGCGAGGCGGGGCCGGCGTCCGGGCGTTACAAGGACTTTTCCATCAAAGGATGATTGCACGCATGGCACAGCAGGGCACACCGGCCGGGTTCCTCAAGAGCCGCATCCGCGAGGTCCCGGACTTCCCGAAGCCGGGCATCAACTTCTACGACATCACGACCCTGCTGCGCGACCCGGAGGGGTTCAAGGCGTCGATTGAGGGCCTCGCGGCGCCGTTCGCCGGCGCGGGCATCGAGATGGTCGTGGGCATCGAGAGCCGCGGGTTCATTCTCGGCGGGGCGGTGGCCGACAGGCTCGGGGCGGGCTTCTGTCCGATCCGGAAGCCCGGCAAACTGCCCGCGAAGACGCTGCGCGAGTCGTTCAGCCTCGAGTACGGCACCGACGCCATCGAAATTCACACTGACGCCATCCAGGCGGGCCAGCGCGTGCTGGTCGTCGATGACGTGCTCGCGACCGGGGGAACGGCGAAGGCCGCCGCGGCGCTGGTGAAGCGCCTCGGCGGGACGCTGCACGGCCTGGCCTTCCTGATCGAACTGGACTTCCTGAACGGCCGGGAGAAACTGGCCGGCGAACAAGTGACCAGCGTGTTGCACTACTGAGCAGATCAGGGCAACCCGCCAGTTTCGCGCGCGATCCGCCGATAGGTACGGCGTGATGAGGACACGAACGCTTGTCGCCATCGCTGCCGCCGTCCTGCTGCTCGTGGCGCCTGCACGCGCCGCGGGCGGGTTCCGGGCGTTCGTGTTTCCCGACCGCGCCAACCCGGATCTCGTGGTGGCCGTCGCCGACTTCCGCATCAACGAGACCGTGTGGGATTTCGGCGGCGTGCAGCATGTCTGGGTACGCGGGCCAGCCGGGAACTTCCAGCTTCCGTTCAGGCGGATCCGCCAGATCGAGTTCGTTCGTCACATCGGGCGGGACTACTCGCGTGCCGACTGGACCTGGTACGAAGTGAAGGTCACCGGCGTGAATCCCGGCGAGTCGTACACGGGGCGCATGGAGATTCGCGTGCTGCGGGGCGTTGCGACGGGCATCCCGTGGTATCTGTTCCCGTCAACCGACGTCGATCGGGGACGGGCTCTGTACCGCATCGTGATTGGCGACGTGCTCGTGCCGCCGACGATTCCCTGGGAGCCGCCGGCGGCCGCTGCGGCGCCTCTTCCGATCGAGGTCGTCGTGCCTCCGCCCGCGCGCCCGCCGCAGCCGCCTGCGCCGCCGGCCCCGAGCGAAGAGGAGCTGTTCGCCTCGATGAGCCTCGACGAGCTGAACCGGCAGAGGCCGCTCGACGATGTCTACTTCGACTTCGACAAGTCGGAGATCCGCCCCGATGGCGAGGCCGCGCTGCGCCGGAACGCCGCATGGCTCCGGAAGTGGCCGTCCGTGAAGGTGCGGGTCGACGGGTGCGCGGACCCTCGCGGCACCAACGAGTACAACTTCGGCCTCGGGATGCGGCGCGCGGATACGATTCGGGCGTTCCTGGTGTCGCAGGGCATCGCGCTCGACCGTATCGAGGTGGTGGCCGTCGGAGAGACGCAGCTCGTTTGCACCGAGCAGACCGAAGCGTGCTGGGCGCGCAACCGCCGGGGCAGCTTCCTCATCACCGCGAAGTAGCAGCGAGGGCCACCGCGTTGGCGGCCCTCATCTGCTTCGGACGTGCTGCGTCCGGGCGCCGCCCTCACGGCAAGATGGGCACGCGCAGGGCGTTATCTGTAATTGGGAACCTGAACATCGGCGTTGCACCCGGGTCGGGCATGCCGTCGCCATCCGCGTCGGTTGCGGCTGGATAGACGTTGACCCAGTAATGCAGGACAGCGTGCTCGGGGTCCTGGAACTCCCACGTGCCGAAGCCCACGAAGATGAGTTTGATTTCTGGAGCAACTCCCAGTTGGGACCGCTTCAGCGCGTAGCCCACCAGGGTGAACTGCGCCGTGGTGCGGTCGAGCATCCGGGTTTCGCCGACGAAGTCACTGAAGGCGTCGGCGCCAGCCGACCCGATCAATCCCGCCATCTGGGGGCTGTAGACCGTGAAGTTGACGTGAAGCGTCGCGTGCCGGGCCGCCGAATCCAGGGGCGCCTGTATGCAGGTCCAGCGGTGACCTCCGTCCGACTTGATGCCGATCCACGCGCCCCCTGTCTTGTACTGCCCCTGGCCCTGGCCGGAATCGGCCGCGAGAGGTAGCGTGAGGAGAGCGATTAGGACCGCGCCAACCGCTGGCGTGAATAGCAGCTTGTTGCCTCGCATGCCTTGGTTCCTTTCTTGCCTTCTCGGTGGTGTGCGTGTGCGAGTCAGACGCTGGACGCGGGAGCCAGGGGCGGAGCCCGGTTGAGTGCGCGGCGGTGGCAGCGCATGGTGCCGGCTTTCCTTACGCCAAGTTGCCGAGGGAAGACAGATCAATGGCAATCTACGCGCCGTGAGCCGCGCGTCAAGACCTTCGGCGGCATGGGCAGGAGAATGTGTGTCCGGATTGCGACATCGAGCCGCAGCCGACGGACGCCACATCGCGCTAAGTCCCACTCCGTGCTAGCATTGAGAGTTGCTGCCCGTGTAGCTCAGGTGGATAGAGCAACGGTTTCCTAAACCGTAGGCCGCCTGTTCGAGTCAGGCCACGGGCACCATAAATACCGAAGGGACTGCAAGGGCATGAAGCGCACGGAACGCCATCACCTCAAGGAAAACGAGTTCGCCGAGTGGCTGCTCGGGGCGAAGAACTGGTACGAGGCCAACAGCAAGACGGTCGGCTACCTCGGCATCGCGGTCGCGCTCGCCCTCGCGGCGGTCATGGGCACGATGGCCTACCGGCAGATGAACCAGGGGAGGGCGAGCTCGGCCCTGGCCGCGGCGCTCGCGGTTGCCGAAGCGCCCGTGCTGCCGCCCGCGCCCGCGGAAGCGGGCAAGCCGCCCGTCCAGCGCCCCGGCACGTACCCGACGGACCGCGCCCGCCTCGAGGCGGCGCTCCCGAAGCTGCTGGAGGTGGCCGACGCCTACCCTGACAGCGACGCCGGCCTCATGGCCCGCTACCGCGCCGCGTCCGCGCTCGTCGCACTCGGACGCACGCAGGACGGCGCCGCGCGCTACAAGGAAGTCGTCGACAAGGGCAAGGGCGCCTACCAGGTGATGGCGCGCCTGGGCATCGCCGAGGCCCACCTGATGGCAGGCCAGTTCGACCAGGCCATCGCGTCGTTCAAGGAAGTGGAGGCGTTGAAGTCGGACGACGTGCCGGTGGACGGCGTGCTCATGCAGCTCGCGCGCGCCTACCAGCTGGCGGGGAAGAGCGAGGACGCGAAGAAGGCGTTCAAGCGCGTCGTTGACGAGTTCCCGCAATCGCCCTACGCGCCGGCCGCCCGCCGGGGAATCGAAGGAGCGGGGGCGTAGCTACCGCGCGAAGAACCGGTAGCCGATGAGCTTGTAGACCAGCCTGGCGGCCAGGAAATTGGGGGCCACAAAACCCGGGATGGGGCAGAGCTCCACCACGTCGGCCGCCACGACGGTCCTTGCCTCCATCACCCGCCTCAGGAGCGTCAGCGTCTCCCGCCAGCTCAGGCCTCCAGGCTCCGGCGTGCCGACGGCGGGCATGATGGCCGGGTCCAGCCCGTCGCAGTCGATCGTGACGTAGACCTTCTCGCCGAGCGCCTCGACAACGCGCGTGATCCACGCCGGATCGTTCCGCATGTTCCAGTCGTAGAACACGGTGGTCTCGAGCCCCGGAATCGCTTCGGCTTCTGGCGCTGACAGGTTGCGGATGCCCACCTGCACGGTCGGCGCGTACTCCAGGACGCGTCGCATGGCGCTCGCGTGGCTGTGCCGATCGCCCATGTAACTCTCGCGCAGGTCGGCGTGCGCGTCGATCTGCAGCACGGTGACGCCCGGGTGCACGGCGGCCACCCCGGCGACAAGCGGAGCGGTGAGCGCGTGTTCGCCGCCCAGAGCGACGAAGAACTTCCCGGCCCCGGCCAGCCACT
>Ga0209450_10001350_pt1 | contig 12253 bp, 9 predicted proteins | sample FrelakmetLWP11LW_FD_187149 | JGI IMG/M metagenome (GOLD analysis project Ga0209450, IMG submission 187149) | Freshwater lake sediment microbial communities from the University of Notre Dame, USA, for methane emissions studies - LWP11 LW (SPAdes)... | ecosystem: Environmental > Aquatic >... | reverse complement strand
TCCCGTCCGGTATAAAATACGTGCTGATTATCTTTGGATTTATAGGCATTTCCTATGCGACTTTTAGCACAACTGGCGAGAATGATTTCACCGGCGACCTTTCGCACGAATTCCTCGGACAGATTGGCCGTCGAGCCGTGATGGGGCAGGACTAAGACATCTGCTTTTAAATCGGGATAGAGCTCAATCATTTTTTGCTGGGCAACCGTCTCAATGTCTCCGCACAGCAGAATTGTCTTGCCGGCATACGCGATTAAGAACACTTCCGAGCGGTCATTTTCCGACAAGGGCTGCCTGATTTCATCTGCTGTCGGCCATAAGGTTCGCACCACAAGCGGGCTGCCAAGCGGGAAAGACTCCTCGGTAGATTTTAGAGGAACATTGTATTTTTTTAGTATTTCAAGCAACATTGCCGGGGCTTTGCCCTGCCCAGCTCTGTCGAGGAATCCGCTGTTGGCATAGACTGTTTTGATCCACCCTCCTTTAGCGATTTCCGGCAGGGCGTTAAAATGGTCTAAATCGCCGTGACTAATAAAGACCGCATCCAGCTTTGAAATGCCGCCGTATTTCAGATAGGGGATAATGGTCCGTGTGCCGGGGTCTTTGTTGGTAATCGAGCCGCCATCGAATAGGAACGCTTTGCTGTCGGGGGTATGGAGTACGATAGCCTGCCCGTGGCCGACTGCCAGAGACGTTAAAGTCAATTGTCCCTGTCGATTGATGTGGTTCGAATAAAAGCCAAAAATGAGCAGCATTCCAATTGCAATTGGTGAGAACCTGACCCATTTTGGCAGGCGGCGTTTGGCCAGCCATAAACCCAGCATCATATAATACGCAAAGCTGATCCATCCCGGCGTTGGCCCCAGACGCAGGGAAGTAAAATCCCATTGGGCAAAAAGCTGTACCGCCCAGATAAAAACTGCGGAGCACTGGGCGACAATCCAGCCGAAAATCGCAGCAACGGTCGGGAACAATCCTGTCAGCAGAATCTTGAAAAAGCCAAGATAAAGAATCACCGGCACAATCGGTGAAACAAGAGCCGTCCACAGGGGGCAAAGCGGCACGATGGAACCAAAATGCCAAAGCAGTATGCCCGCTCCGCCAGCCCATGCGGCAAAGCCCACCGCAAAGACCTCAACAAGAAGACGAACGGTAACGTATGCAGCACGAACAGTCCATCGCCCTTCGATCGGGGAAGGCATTTTCTCAAGCGTATATTGCCGCATCCATCGCAGCACTGGACGGTAAAGAACCAGAATGCCCAATATTGTCCCATACGACAACTGCCAGTCGGGATAGAACAAATCGGTCGGACGGAAAAATAGCAATCCAATTGCGGCGATAGCCAAACTGTTAATTGGATGAGGTTTTCGTCGAAAGAGCATCGCTGCACAGAACACCCAGCAAATAATCACCGACCGCAATGTCGGCGCTCGCGGCGGGATGACGACAGCGTACAGAGTAATGACCACGAAAATCATTACCGCCCGCCAGCGTTTATTCAGTCCTGCAAGTCTGGCCATCCACCAGACCATCCCGGCGATAATCGCCAGATGCATTCCCGATAGGCTGATGACATGCGATAGTCCAGTTCTGATAAATGCTTCGTTGGTCGCAGAGTCGATGTTTTGCTGAAATCCAAGAAGCAGCGCCGTTGCCATAGCCGACCGCTGGTCAGCCTGATCGGGCATTTCTACCAGCAAGGCATTCCAAGCGAACTGCCTTAGCCAAAAAGCGACCTTGTGGAAACTAAATCCGACAGGACGATTCAAAACACATATCCCATCGGCAGTTTCCACCATCGCTCCCAGATAGACGCCGCGATTGTGCATATAGCTTCGAAAGTCGAATTGTCCGGGATTGGCAGGGCGCTCAAAGCCGCTAAGAGTACAATAAAACTCAACCTGATCCATGGGTCGGATGTGGGGTGAAGGCTGGGCTACCTGTACCCGGATGCCACCGCGAGTTTTGGCCCAATGACCAGTTTGGGTACGATAGGCTTCAAGCTCAAGATAAAAACTTCGCGATGGCTCAGTGAATTGATATTCGCCGAAAACCCAGTTTTGGCGGTTTTCTTTGATGATGTCGCTGATGATGGTTCCGCGAAGCGTCGCAGGATATGGCTCAGGGCGTAACAGAAGACGGGCGTCATTCGGATAAGGCGAATAGAAATAGTCCAGCCGCAGTATTCCAAGGCAGCCGAACATTAGCACAAGAATAACGGTAACCCACACGGCACGGCGATGGACAGGTTTATCACTATAGAAAAAAAGCCCTGCAACAAGACAAGAAAATGCAATCGCAACAGGCCAGTAGTATGCGAGGTTGAATATCTGCTGAATTGAAATGCCGAGGATAAGTCCCATCGCCGCAGGGACAGCCGGACAGGACAGCAAAATCGTCTCAATTAAGGGCGGCGGGGCGACAAGCTGCTCATCCAGCCGCCGGAGCTGTTCCTGAATCGGATCGAGTTTGTGTATCCGCATCGATGCCGTACTCCTTCACTCACGGCCGCATCCGTCTAATTTTTGGGTTCGATTCGCTCCCGGTTGCCCATATAAGGCCGCAGCACCTTCGGAATGGTAATCGAACCGTCGGCGTTCTGATAAAGCTCCATAATGGGTATCAGGACACGCGGCGAAGCGATAACGGTATTATTCAGCGTGTGGCAGAACAGATTTTTCTTCTGCTCGGATTTATATCGTAAATTCAGCCGGCGTGCCTGGAATTCATAGAATCGGCTTGCAGAATGCGTTTCGCCGTAGCTTTTACGCGAAGGCATCCAGGTTTCAATGTCGAATTTCTGGACTTGCCCTCGGCCAAGGTCGCCGGTGCAGACATTGACCACGCGGTAGGGCAGCTCGAGAGCCTGCAGGACAGCCTCGGAATTAGCGAGAATTTCCTGATGATATTGGCGGCTTTTTTCTTCATCGTTTTCGCAGATCACCATCTGTTCGACTTTGTCGAATTGGTGGATGCGGTACAGGCCGTAGGTATCTTTGCCCGCAGCGCCCGCTTCCCTGCGGAAACAGGAGCTTAACGCTACAAACTTGACGGGAAGCTGTTTTTCGGCCAGAATTTCGCCCATATAATACGCCGTCAGCGGTACTTCCGCTGTCCCTGCCAGATTCAGTTCATCACGTTCCATTTGATAGGTCTGCTCTTCAGAGCCGGGGAAATAGCCTGTTCCACGCATTGCCTCATTACGCATCAGAAGCGGCACAACCATCGGCGTATAACCTCGTCCAACCATAAAATCCATCGCAAAGTTCATTACCGCCCGGTGGAGAAGGGCCCCGTCACCTTTGAGGAAATAGTTGCGTGTGCCGGCCAGTTTAACACCGCGTTCCATGTCGATCATATCCAGCAATTGCCCTAATTGAATATGGTCTTTGGGATCAAAATCAAACTTGCGAACTTCGCCGTTTTTGTACATCTCGACATTCTGGGTGTCGTCAAGACCATACGGCACTTCCGGCGCCGGCGGCTGAGGAACTTGCAGCATCAGGGCGTCAAATTCCGGCTGGAGGGTTTTAAACTGCTCATTGATGGCAGCTTCTTTTTCTTTCAACTTAGCCATTTCGGCCAAAACCTGCTGCTTCTGTTCACCCTGAAGCTTCGGGACTTCCTTGCCGATGCGATTTTTCTCCGTAGCAATATCCTGCAGGATTTGCTTGGCCGACAGAATCTTGCTGTCTAAGTCCAGCAACCGGTCGATATCAACGTCAAACCGTTTAGCCTTCGCCCCATCCTTGTACAGTTGCGTATTTTCCCGAACGTGCTTAATATCGATCATGGAAAGTCCCTTTCGAAAGCCGTTGTGCAAATAATGGTATTAGTCCTGAAACCGTTTGATAATCACAACATTATTTTGTCCGCCAAATCCAAAAGACTCATTTAATGCCACGTCAACTTTGGCTTTGCGGGGTTTGTTGGGAACATAGTCCAAATCCAATTCCGGATCTGGATCGTTATAATTCATGGTCGCAGGCAGAGTGTTTTCGTGAATGGCCATAATGCAGGTAATCAATTCCGCGCAGCCGGTGGCTCCAATCAGGTGTCCGAACTGGCTCTTAGGCGAGCTTAGCGGAATTTTGTACGCCTGCTGGCCGAACACTGTTTTAATCGCTTTGGTTTCAATCGAGTCATTTTCCGACGTGCTGGTGCCATGCGTGCTGATATAATCAATATCATGAATGGTCAGTCCTGCGTCGGCGATAGCCATCTTCAGCGACTGTACTGCGCCGCGGGCATCTTCGTGCATATCGGTTACACGGAAAGCATCGCTGCTGGAACCGAACCCGACTATTTCGGCCAAAATTGTCACGCCGCGTTTTTGGGCGCTTTCCAGCGTTTCGAGAATCACAATTGCTGCGCCTTCACCAATAACAAAACCATCCCGTGTCGAAGAGAAAGGCCGTGAGGCTGTTTGCGGACTGTCATTGCGGGTCGAAAGGGCGGTTAGACGGTTAAACCCGGTAATGCCAAGCGGGTGAATCATCGAATGACATCCGCCTGCTATGACAACATCAGCTTTGCCGTGCCGAACGAGCATCATTGCTTCGCCAACAGCCTGTGTGCTTGCGGCACAGGCCGTCAGGCAGCTTCGACTGACACCGCGAGCGCCGGTCAGAATTGCCACATGTGAAGCGGGCAGACTGGGTTCCTGTTCCAATTCCTGCCAAGCCCGCATTTTCTGTGCGGCGGTCTTAACCCATTTCGTCCAATCGGGACCGTTCTTGTCCTCTTGCCACGAATCAACTAATGCCGAAAAGAACGCATCATCATTAATGGCACCTTCGCCGGCGCCAAGGTAAATACCCATCCGTTTACGGTCAATCCCGTCGGCGGGCGAGTCAGTTTCGAAGTCGATTCCAGCTTGCCTGCAGGCCTGGGCGGTAGCGCCAATGACAAATTGTGAGCCGCGACTGCTGTTGGCATGCTGTTTGACGTTTTTAATAAATCGGCTTAAATCATAGTTTTTGACTTCCGCATCGAACTGGGTTGGGAATGTTGAAGCATCAAACAGAGTGGTATAACCCATCCCATTTTTACCGGTCATTAGTCCATCCCACATGGTCGGCACATCGTTTCCGAGCGGACAAACAATTCCCATGCCAGTAATAACAACTCTATGTCTCATTCCTGCTTAATCCTCAATTGCTTTTAACAAAACTGCCGCACTCTGTCCGCCAAACGAATATCCGCAGCACAGAACGTACTTGAATCTCTTTTCAAGGGGCTGTTGCAGGATATTCAGTTTGCATCCGGGCATTGCAGACTGAAAATTCATAGCCTTGCCGCATTTGCCGTTTTGAATTGCCAGCGTCGCAGCGATAATGTCCAGCGTTCCGGCTGCTGAGCCGGCGTGTCCGAGCATGCTCTTGATCGGCCAGACTGGAACCGTTGTTGCCGCTGCGCCAAGGGCATTTTGAATTCCTGCTGCTTCCGCCGCATCGTCGCAGGCAATACCACTGCCGCAGGGAATAATCAGGTCAATCTTGTCCGGACCGATGCCCGCCTGCTGCAAAGCCATCTCAATGGCAATCTGCACGGCGTTGCCATTCGGCTCAAGATGGACATAGTCGACGTTTAAGCTATGACTTGAACCCCAACCAACCATCTCCGCCAGGGGCTTGGCCCCGCGGGCTTTGGCCGCCTGCATTTCTTCAAGTACGATCGTCCCAGCCGCTTCGGAAATAATCGTTCCGGCAGCTTCGGCGTCAAATGGCCTGCACGCTTCGGCGGGATTATCATTTGAAGAGCAATTGGTGCGATTCATCAGGTACTGACGAACAACACCAATGGGATTGATTTTGGTTTCGCCTCCGCCAGCCAGTGCCGCGTCCGCACTATCTCGCTGAATCACTTCTGCCGCCTCTGAAATAGCAAGGTATGACGCCGCGTCGCCGCAGGTGATGGTATTGCTGGGGCCCTGAATATCGTGGATAATGGCTACATGGCAGGGCAGCATATTCGGCAGGTACTTAAGCAGCCACAGTGGTGTCAGCGTCTGCATTCCGACATTGCCCCATTTGTGGATATCAAATTTGCCATTAGTAATGCAATGCTTGACGGATTGAGCCATCTCCGTCAGGTCACAGGTAATAAGTCCCGCTCCATAGTTGATGGCCGTTCGCGTTGGAACCAGCGTAGGATGTTGCCCCTCGTGAGCCTTGGTAACAAAGCCGCTATTTTGTACTGCTTCGTGTGAAGCGATCACTGCCAGTTCAATATCCCGGCTCATCAGCTTGGTTGCTTTGCGATGACTTTTGGGAACATAGTCGCGCAGATTGTACTCAGGAACTTCACCGGCGATATTGCAGTCAAAAGCGCTGGCGTCAAAAGCCCGTATCGTCCCCAGCCCACAGCGTCCTTCCAGAAGTCCATCCCACATCTGTTTGCTGGTTAGCCCCAGCGGCGTAACGGCGCCGACACCTGTAATGACAATCCGACGCCTCATTAGCGTGCTCCCTCCGAAGGATTTCGCTCGACAAAGCCGGTTAGCAGAGAATTAAACATTTCCGTAAAGACAAAGTTTTCTTCGGGGAATTTCTTACCGGCCAGATTTTTATCGACGTGGCTGAACATCAGATTGATCTGTGCGATGACAGTGTCGCCGCGTTTGATGATGCCGGTCGTGCTGGCAGCCTCCGGAGCGATCGATTCGATTTCTGCATGGAGGGTAATCGTATCGCCCGGGCGGACATAATGATGAAAGGCCGCATTTTTGATCTTGGCTAAAACAACTTTCTCCTGAAACTGCCGAGCTTCGCCAACGAGAATCCCCGCGGTCTGGGCCATCGCCTCGATCATCAGGCATTCCGGCATAATCGGAAAACCAGGAAAATGGTCGTGCAGGTGCTCTTCGGCCAGGGTAACATTCTTCAGCGATACTGCTCGCTTCCCGCTTTCAAATTCCAGAAATTTATCAATCCATATCCAACGCATCGTACGATTCTCAAAACGGTTATCGGCAGACGCGCCCCTAAGCGGCCTGCCGATTGTCTGTTTTAGTTAAAAAGTATTCGTTTCACATTCCCACATCGTTTTTCCACAATGGAAAATTGAAAATGGAAAAATAAAAAATTACTTTAGTTTGCCTTCGATAAAGTTCACAATTGCGCTGACGGTAAACAGGTCGGCAATCTTGTTGACGTCCGGATTTTTCTCGAACTCCGAGAAATTGGTGTGAGGCATCTTGGCTTTCAGTTCTGCAAGCCCCTTGGCGGTAACCTTGCCGCCGCTGACATAGTCGGGATTGTTCATCACAGCTTCGGCGGGAAATAGCTCTTCACGCGGAACTTTGATACTAAACGCTTTTTCGAGGCGGAACACAATATCCAGAAAATCGATACTCTCGGCGCCGAGGTCGCCCATCAATGTGGCGTCTTCGGTTACATCGTCGTCATCCAAACCCAGTGCGTCAACCAAAACATCTTTGACCTGATTGAAAATCTCATCGCGGCTTATTGCCATAATTAATACTCTCCGTACTTTTATATCGCCGAAGGCGAATCCTTAATTTTACCTGTTTACCTTTTTACTTTATTTATTCCTGCCAGAGCAATTTCCAGCGTTTTTTCATATTTTCCACAACTTGCCCATCCACATGCGCCAGTTTTGGGTTGTCGTCGCCAAGATTAAAGTGCCGCAAGGTGAACTGGGCGGCCACAATTTCTTCATCGCCGCAGACGCCAACGCCGCTAAAACTGCTGGCATTGTCTTCCATCGCCTTAGCGGTTACGTTATATCGAATCTGCATTCCTGGAGCGGCAAAGCTTTTATACCGTACATTGCGCGCATTTTCCAGTAAAACCATGCTCTGCGCAAAGTTATTCTTCTGCCGCACCAGCCACGAGGCCGACTCGACCAATCCTTCCAACAGCAATACTCCCGGCAAAACTGGGAATATAGGAAAGTGGTCAGCCAAATATTCCTCAGCCAGCGAGACACTTTTGATCGCCGTCAATGTTTTTCCCGACTCGAAAGCCGTAACCTTGTCTATCAGTACAAATTTCATAGACAGCGGATTGTAGTGAAAAACTTACAATTTTCCAGCTTTTTTTAGACTTTTTTAACAATTTATACAAAATAAGAGACAACTCGTGTCCTGAAATTTTTATCCACAGAGACTATCTCTTTGTTTTGGTCTTAATTGAGCCTAATATGGCTTCTTATGGGGCTTTGGGCAGTTTTATAAGCAGATTCATATCGCTTGGCTTGGGTATTGCCGGGATAGCCAATTCGCCCTCGTGGGAGATGGGGACATTGATGATACCTAAGGCCGGGGCGTCAAAGGATAGCCCAACAGTGGCATGGTAGGGGATGCTTGCTCCGGGCTTGAATGACTTTAATGCGTTAAACGCATCGAAATAGGCAATTTTAACCGGCAGCGTTATGGCAGCCTTGTTTTTGGCGGGGATTAACGTTTGGATATTGGCTTTTCCATTGAAGAGATTGCTGCCGCCGGAATCCACAGCATAAGCCATATTGAGCAACGGCAGATCGATGGGATAGGGATTTTTGATCTCGACATCGAAGAGTAAACCCGCCGAGTCGAGTGAAACCTTATCAAAGCGTACGCCTTGCAAACTGGCGGTAGGGCGTTCAACCTTAAGTATATTTTGAAGATTTGTACACCCGCCCAAGCAAATCATGTAAACCAAAACGCACAGATGTATGCCGCAGCGATTCATTTTTGAGTCTCTTTCCGGAACATCCCTTGTTCCATAGGCTGCCTACTGAACTGTTGACCATTCAGTCAAATAACGTTTCCATACGTGCCACTGACTTTTAAGTGTTTGCAGACGGTTTAAGTCGGGGCGAATCGGGGAGTTGCCTGTTTCTGTTTCGAACCATTGTGTTCTATTGTGATCAATTAAAAAATAGATCAACCGGTCATCATTGTTTACTTTTCCATCGTTATTGAGGTCGTACCAAAAAGGATTGTCTCCATTCTTTTCCAAATTAGACATCCAGGCAATCGCATACGACTGGGGATTACTCGCCTCGTTGCTGAACCTGACAATCAATCGATAATGGTCAAACCGTTTATCGGCCGCAATATAAATATGTTCCACATTATCATTGACGCTGTCGCTACTGTCGACCAAGACGCCGTTTTGAGGATCGTTGAGGTCCACGCCCCACAGTTCAAGCCTTAAATTAGTATCTTTTTCATACGCGGGCAGATATGGATATAGCGGCTGATAGTTTCTATTCCAGCATAATGTAGCGGTGATCATCGTGTTGGCGTCATTGCATTCGAATTCATATTCTGCCTGCACATTATTGGGGTCCAAAATGCTATTATCCCAACCGGTATTGCGAGTTTGTCCGCGGAATTGCTGTCCATCAAGCATCAGGTCGTAGGCATCAATGATATTGAGCATTCCAGCCCCCTGCGTATAGTCCAGAGGAACGACATTGTCATCGTCTGATTCAGGCCGGCCTTTGTGCCAGTAGGGGAGTTTGTCAGCCGAAGTCAGCAGGATCGCCTTAATCACACAGTTTGTATTGGAACCAAACATTGGAAGGGCAATATTCGGTTCATTTATGGCTTTTTGAATCAACAGCGATGCGGCGCCTGCAACCATAGGCGCTGCAAGACTTGACCAGTCGCCTTCGATAGCATAATCGTGCTGTGAATTGACCACTGGAATCAGACACCGTCCTGGAGCGACGATGTCGGGTTTGCATCGGGTATCTGCAGTCGGACCGGTACTGGAGAATGCGGGATTGACAGATCCAAAAAGGCTGAGGCTCTTGCTGTTGCTGTTGGGGTCTATCGCAGCGTTGACAACGCCCACAGCGATAACGTTTGAACCGGCGGCAGGATACAAAACCGGATCGCCAGCGTCGCGTCCATTCCCGGCGGCGGCGAAAACAACAAGATTTTTTTGATTAATCAGATTCTCAATGCCGCGAGTCCACCATGAAGGGAAGATATCGCCAAGACTGAAAGTCAAAATATCTGCATTAAAATTATGTCCGCCATAGATATATAAGCTTACAAATCTCCAGAATTCAACTGCCTCTACTGTCGCATCGGGACATGTGCCGCGATACGTAAACGGACCGGTCTGAGCGAAGAATGCATTCGGGTCATACCCAAGCAGTACCCCTGCAATTGCGGTTTCATGGTTGGAATATCCAGCCGTTTTGTCTATCCCGTCTTCGAAAAACGCTCTTGCCTGACCCAATGCGGAATGGCGGGTATCCAGTCGATAATCGCCCTGGGGCGTGCCATTTTTATAGGTTTCGCTTCGTCCGACAGCAACAATACGAACACCCAGCCCCGTCAAATTAGGATCCGTTTCAACCAGTTCTCGCAAACCGATTGTTTCCAGAGCCTGAGGTTCATAAACGGCTCCTGCGGCGAAGGAGACACAGAAAAAGCACGCCGCCATCACTATGCAGTGAAATAGGGGAAATAAAAAACTCAATTGTCTTGTGTCTTTATTCACGCAATAACTTTCTATATTAGTTATTATACACATTTGATACATTTTTACAAGCGTCAGAACCTCGCCCTTCTCTATCGTCAATTTCGCCAAGCGAATAAACTGCTCGAAGAAACTTTTTTACCCAAAAGGATGATAAGACTTGAAACCTTTCTCTATTCGTGTAAGATGAGCAAATAGGCTTTCAGCAGGGCCGTACAGGCTGCTTAATGAAAACTGTAATCCATTATAATTAAGGCAGTTATGAATTCGTCAATAATAGAAAACAAAACGAAGCCAACCGTTCTTGTGGTAGATGATAACCCCCAGAATCTGGAACTGATATTAGCGTATCTTGAGGAGATTGAGTGCAGTACGCTATCTTCAACCAATGGTCAGGAAGCCCTTGAAATCATTCAAAGGGATATGCCGGATCTGGTTTTGCTGGATGTAATGATGCCTAAAATCAGCGGATTTGAAGTGTGCCGTCAGGTGAAAAACGAACCCAAAACCGCCCATATTCCTATTATTATGGTAACAGCCTTGACCGAATTGGCGGATATTGAAAAAGCTATCGACTCTGGCACAGATGATTTCCTGAGTAAGCCTGTCAATAAATGGGAATTAGTGACGCGCGTTAAGACTATGCTGCGACTTAAACATTTAACCGACAAACTGGAGCGCACTCTTGCCTACCTTAGCGAAGTCGAAAAGGCGGGTTTCTCTAAATAAAGACACAGTTTGACTGTTTTATTAAATAATTTTGAGTATTTGGCGTATATTGGTCCGAACAATTAGAATTCCTTTGTCCGCTTTAAGAATGTAATAGCACAAAAAACTTCCTTTCCCCCAAACAATCGTTATATCCCGCACATCCGGCGAAAATAGCCTCCTATGGTACCTTAATCACCTGTTTTTTTCCCGTTTGCGATTAATCTTTTACCGCCTTTCGTCGATACGCACAGCATAGGTGTGTATGTAAAAGACATTATTATGGTAAGCAGGAAAAACAGGGGATGAGTAAGCTCCTTGAAATCTTTGGTAAAGGCATCACGATAGACAATATAGAGCTGGTATGGAACTGGCTTGCCGCCCAGCAACCTCAGCAAGAGTCCCAGGATGCTGCCGCCCAGCAGCTCGGCAGGGTGATCGATCTTTTATCGGACCGAAAGCTCGACCAAGCCGAGGAGCAATTGCGGTTTTATCTTTTTGAAAAGCCGGACTGCGCTAAGGGCCGTATGGCAGCTTCAGCGATATGCCTACAGCGCAACGACATCCGTGGCGCCATAGAACAAGCCCAGAGCGTCTATCTGCGCCAACCGAATAATACCCTGGCATTGTATATGTTGGGTTTTTGTCATGAACGTCTCGGACAGCAAGCTGAAGCCGTTGAATTTTATCAGGACTGCCTGAAATTTAAGCGTTATTTACAACTTCCAAGCCAGCGAATCGCTGCGATTTATCTGCGTCGCGGACGGATTGACAAATGTATCGAACAATATACGATACTGACTATCGAACACCCCGAAGATATTGAGTCCCTTGTTTTGCTGGGTTATTTACATCTTGCTGCCGAGCAATACACGCAGGCTATAGATACGTTTAATCTTGCCATCCTTTCTCACCCGGATAATTTCAATCAGGACGGCAAGAATGATGAACTCGCCGAGTGGCTCGAACAGGGTCTTTACGATCAGGCAATGGAACATGTTTATGGCATTCTTGACCGACTTGGCCCCATGTCCGAATGTTACATTCAGCTTGGCGATATTTGCCGACATGCCGGCAGGGGAGATCAAGCCATTTCG
>Ga0209450_10001349_pt1 | contig 12257 bp, 9 predicted proteins | sample FrelakmetLWP11LW_FD_187149 | JGI IMG/M metagenome (GOLD analysis project Ga0209450, IMG submission 187149) | Freshwater lake sediment microbial communities from the University of Notre Dame, USA, for methane emissions studies - LWP11 LW (SPAdes)... | ecosystem: Environmental > Aquatic >... | reverse complement strand
TTGCGCTCGGCGATGATCGCCGGGCCGTCGATCGCATCGCCCGGCCGCGTGTCCTCGCGCACGTATAGCGGCGTGTCGTGCCAGCCGCCGTCGAAGTACGCCTGCACGAGACGCGCCGCCTGCAGGATGCCTGCCCGCGGCGGCGGCGCCGCGGGCCGCTCGTCGCTGGCGTCGCCGGCTCCGATCGCCTCGACCGACACCGCCTCGATGATCAGCCTGCGCTCCGGCATCAGGAAGGAGAAGCGGCTGCGGTAGGAGGTCTCGAAGGCCGCGCGCATCGCTTCGGCAGCGCCGAAGTCCACCGCCAGCGAGGTGTCCGTGCCCTCGTACTTCAGGTGAGCGCGGGCCACCGTGCGCAGGCGCGCCGCCGGCACGCCCTGTCCCATCAGTTCGCCGCCCGCAGCAACGCCCAGACGTTCGACCGTCGCCGTAACCTGCGGCATCGCCGTCTCGGCCAGCGGCAGCTCCACCGTCGTCTCGCGCATCGCCGTCTGGTCGGCCAGGCCCATGCCGTAGGCCGACAGCACGCCGGCCAACGGGTGCGCAAGGATGCGGGTCATCGCCAGCTGGTCGGCCACTGCGCAGGCGTGCTGACCGCCGGCGCCGCCGAACACCGTGAGCGTGTACTTCGTCACGTCGTGGCCGCGCTGCACCGAGATCTTCTTGATCGCCTCGGCCATGTTGCGCACGGCGATGTCGAGGAAGCCTGCCGCGACCTCCTCCGCCGTCTTCTGCCTGCCGGTGGCCGCGGCAACCTCTTCGGCCAGGGCGGCGAAGCGCCGGAGCACCACCTCGCGGTCGAGCGGCTGGTCGGCGTGCGGGCCGAAGACGTGCGGGAAGAACTCCGGCTGGATGCGGCCGAGCATCACGTTGGCGTCGGTCACCGCCAGCGGGCCGCCGCGCCGGTAGCAGGCCGGCCCGGGGTTGGCGCCGGCCGAGTCCGGGCCGACGCGCAGCCGCGCACCGTCGAAATGCAGGATCGAGCCGCCGCCGGCCGCCACGGTGTGGATGCTCATCATCGGCGCCCGCATCCGCACGCCGGCCACCAGCGTGTCGAACTCGCGCTCGTACTCGCCGGCGTAGTGCGAGACGTCGGTGGAGGTGCCGCCCATGTCGAAGCCGATCACGCGCTCGAAGCCGGCCATGCGGCTGGTGCGGACCATGCCGACGATGCCGCCGGCCGGACCCGAGAGGATGGCGTCCTTGCCCTGGAAGCGGTGCGCGTCGGTCAGCCCGCCGCTGCTCTGCATGAACAGCAGCCGCGTGTCGGGCAGCTCGCCGGCGACCTGCGCCACGTAACGGCGCAGGATCGGCGACAGATATGCATCGACCACCGTGGTGTCGCCGCGCGCCACCAGCTTCATCATCGGGCTGGCCTCGTGCGAGGCCGAGACCTGGGTGAAGCCGGCCGCCCGCGCAAGCAAGACCGCCCGCGCCTCGTGCTCGGTGTAGCGGTAGCCGTGCATGAAGACGATCGCACAGCAGCGGAAACCCTCGTCGAACGCCGCCTTCAGCTGGCTGGCGAGCCTCGCCTCGTCGAGCGGCGCGACGAGCTCGCCGCGCGCGCCGATGCGCTCGTCAACCTCGATCACCCGCGAGTACAGCAGCTCGGGCAGCACGATCTGGCGATCAAACAGCCGCGGCCGGTTCTGGTAGGCGATGCGCAGCGCGTCGCCGAAGCCGCGCGTGATCAGCAGCACGGTCGGCTCGCCCTTGCGCTCGAGCAGCGCGTTGGTGGCCACCGTGGTGCCCATTTTCACCGCGTCGATCGCCGCCGCCGGCAGCTTCGCATCGGCGCCGATGCCGAGCAGGCTGCGTATGCCGGCAATGGCGGCGTCGGCGTACTGCTCGGGGTTCTCCGACAGCAGCTTGTGGGTGGCAAGCCGGCCGTCGGGGCGGCGGGCGACGATGTCGGTGAAGGTGCCGCCGCGGTCGATCCAGAACTGCCAGGCGGCGGCTTGGGCGGGAGTGTCCATGACAGGAGCAGGCCGGGAGCGGACCGCAGTATGCCCGCTTTGCGCCGGCGCGACGGCGGTTGCCGATGCTGCCCGCTCGGCCGCTGCAGGCGCCGGCCGCCCGCGGTACAGTGCGCACGCCCCACCCAGACACCGATCAAGGAGGAACCATGAAGCTCGTTCGTTCGCTCGCCGCGGCGCTGCTGGCGGTCGTGACGCTCGCCGCGTCGGCGCAGACGAAGTGGGACATGCCGACCGGCTACCCGGTCGCCAACCCGCACACCGTGACGCTGTCCCAGCTCGCCAAGGACATCGAGCTGGAGACGAAGGGCAAGCTGAAGATCGTCGTGCACCCCGGCGGATCGCTGTTCAAGGCGCCGGAGATCATGCGCGCGGTCGAGACCGGGCAGGCCCAGACGGGCGAGATCCTGATGAGCCTGATGGTCAACCAGAACCCGGTCTGGGGCCTCGATTCGCTGCCCTTCCTCGCGGTGAGCTTCGACGACGCCTATCGCCTCTGGCAGGCGCAGCGGCCGGTGGCCGAGCAGATCCTCGCCAAGCGCGGACTCAAGCTGATCTACGCCGTGGCCTGGCCGCCGCAGGGCATCCATGCGAAGAAGGAACTGAAGTCGGCGGCCGACATGAAGGGGCTGAAGTGGCGCGCCTACAACCCGGCCACCACCAAGATCGCGCAGGTGGTGGGCGCCACGCCGCTGACCATCCAGGCGGCCGAGCTTTCGCAGGCGCTGGCCACCGGCGTGGTCGACTCGACGATGACCTCGGGCGCCACCGGCGTCGACTCGAAGATCTGGGAGTCGCTGACCCACTATCACCGCGTCAACGCCTGGCTGCCGAAGAACATGCTGGTGGTCAACCAGAAGGAGTTCGACAAGCTCGACAAGGAGACCCAGGCCACCGTGGTGCGGCTCGCCGCCGAAGCCGAGAGGAAAGGCTGGGAGCGGATGCGCGCCTACGACGACGAGTCGGTCGGCATCCTGCAGCAGAAGGGCATGAAGATCGTCACGCCGACGCCGCAGCTGATGGGCGAGATGAAGAAGATCGGCGACGAGATGCTCGCCGACTGGGTCAAGCAGGCCGGCGCCGACGGCCAGAAGATCCTCGACGCCTACCGCCGGTCGACGCCGGTCAGGAAATAGGCGCCGCGCCGGTTCCGATGACGGGCCCGCGCGCCGGCGCGGGCGCGACTGCCACGTGACATGAAGACGCCGCTGTCACCGCTGTTCCTCGCCTTCGGCGTGGCGGGGGCCCTGTTCATCCTCGCCACGCTGCTGCTGCAGGTGTTCGCCATCTTCGGTCGCCTGGTGGGAGTAACGCTCGGCGGGCACGACGCCTACGCCGGCTACTTCCTTGCCGCCGGCAGCTTCCTGACGCTCGCCTACGCGCTGCGTCGCGGCGATCACATCCGCGTCACGCTGATCATCGGCCGGTTCGAGGGCGGCGCGCGGCTGGCGACCGAGATCTTCTGCCTCGCGGTGGCGACCTTCCTGTCCGGCTACTTCGCCTTCTACTCCGGCAAGCTGGCCTGGGGCTCGTGGCAGTTCGGCGAGGTCTCGACCGAGATCGACGCCACGCCGCTGTGGATCCCGCAGCTTTCGATGGCGCTGGGCGTCACCGCCCTCGCCCTCGCCTTTCTCGAAGAACTCGTTTACGTCCTGCGCCATCGCCGCCTGCCGCCGCAGGACGACACCGGTCCGGCGAACGTCGAATGAGCGGCGACCTCCTGCCCGCGGTCCTGCTGATCGTGCTGATGCTGGCGATCCTCGGCGCCGGCGTGTGGATCGGCATCGGCGTGCTCGGCGTGGCGTTGCTGGCGCTGACCCTTTTCACCGATCGACTGGCCGGTGACAGCCTGGCGCTGACCGTCTGGGGCTCGCTGTCGAGCTGGACCCTGACCGCGCTGCCGCTGTTCATCTGGATGGGCGAGATCCTGCTGAAGACCCGCCTTTCGGAAGGACTGTTCCGCGGCCTGGCACCGTGGCTGCAGAGGATCCCCGGCCGGCTGCTGCACTCGAACATCGTCGGCTGCACGATCTTCGCGGCCGTGTCGGGATCGTCGGCCGCCACCTGCGCGACGATCGGCAAGATGTCGTTGCCGGAGCTGCGCCGGCGCGGCTACCCGGAGGTGATGTCGGTCGGCTCGCTGGCCGGTGCCGGCACGCTCGGCCTGCTGATCCCGCCGTCGATCATCATGATCGTCTACGGCGTGGCCGCAGATGTCTCGATCGGCAAGCTGTTCATCGCCGGCATCATCCCCGGGCTGATGCTCGCCGGCCTGTTCATGGGCTACACGGCCGTCTGGTCGATGCGTAACCCGGGGGCGATCCCGCCGGCGGACGCCCCGCTGAGCTTCCGCGGAAAACTCGCCGAGTCGCGCCACCTGATCCCGGTGATGCTGCTCATCATTGCCGTACTTGGGTCGATCTACGCCGGCATCGCCACCGCCACCGAGGCGGCGGCGCTCGGCGTGCTCGGCGCGCTGGTGGTGGCCGCAGCCCAGCGCACCCTGACCTGGAAGGGCTTCTGGGACTCGCTGATGGGCGCCACGCGCCTGTACTGCATGATCGCGCTGATCCTCGCGGGTTCGTCGTTCCTGTCGCTGGCCATGGGCTTCATCGGGCTGCCGCGCCATCTCGCCGAGGGCATCGGCACCCTGGACCTGTCGCCTTTCGCCCTGATCCTGCTGCTGATGGTCTTCTACATCGTCCTCGGCTGCTTCCTCGACGGGATCTCGATGGTGGTGCTGACGATGGCGGTGCTGCTGCCTACGCTGCAGACGGCGGGCATCGACCTGCTGTGGTTCGGCATCTTCATCGTCATCGTGGTCGAGATGGCGCAGATCACGCCGCCGGTCGGCTTCAACCTGTTCGTGATGCAGGGCATGACCGGCCACCAGATCAGCTACATCGCGCGAGCCGCCTTCCCCTACTTCCTGATGATGGTGGTCGCGGTACTGCTGATCTGGTTCTTTCCGCCGCTGGTCACCTACCTGCCGAGCCAGATGAAGCTCTAGGCCGGGCGCACGGAAGATCGCGGATGCACGTGCTCGTCATCGGCGCCGGCGTGATCGGCGTCGCCACCGCCTTCGAGCTGCGCGCGCGCGGCTTCGACGTCACCGTCGTCGATCGCCACCCCGGCGTGGCGCAGGAGGCCAGCTACGGCAACGCCGGCGTGATCTCGACCGCCTATGCCGGACCGTGGGCGCAGCCCGGGATGCCCGGCAAGATCCTCGCGCACTTGCTGCGCAGCGCCTCGCCGGTCATCTTCCGCCCGAGCATCGACCCCGCCCAGTGGCGATGGCTGGTGCGCTGGCTCGGCGAATGCCGGCTCGAGCGCTTCCGCGTCAACAAGCGGCGGATGCAGCGGCTGGCCGAGTACAGCCGCTCGGTGCTGCACGAGCTGCGCCGCCGCCATTCGATCGACTACGAGCAGTCCCAGGGATGGCTGCAGCTGTTCCGCACCGAGGCGGACCTCGCGCGCGCCGGTCCGTCGATCGAGCTGCTGGCGCAGGCCGGGATGCCGCACCGCCTGCTCGGCGCCGACGCGTGCCGCGCGCTCGAGCCGGCGCTGGTCGATGGCACGCCGCTGGCCGGCGGGCTGCACCTGCCCGAGGAGGAGACGGGCAACTGCGCCTACTTCGCGCGACGGCTCAAGGACCTGGCGGCCGAGCGCGGCGTCGCCTTTCGCTTCGACACGCCGGTCACCGCGCTGCACATCGACGGCGGTCGCTTCAGGCAAGCGAGGACGGCCTCGGGGGCCATCGGCTCCGATGCCGTGGTCGTGGCGGCAGGCGCCGACAGTGGCCGGCTGCTGGGCCGCGTCGGCCTGCGGCTGCCCCTGTATCCGGTCAAGGGTTACTCCCTGACCGCGCGGCTGACGCGGCACGAGTTCGCGCCGCTGATGTCGGTGATGGACGAGGCCTACAAGGTCGCCATCACGCGCATGGGCAACCGCCTTCGCATCGCCGGCATCGCGGAGCTCGGCAACCGCAGGCTGGGGATGCGCGACGCCGCGCTCGGCACGCTGCTGAGGGTCGCCCGCGACTGGTTTCCCGGCGCTGCCGACTATGCGCAGGCGCGCCCCTGGGTGGGCGCCCGGCCGATGCTCCCCGACGGCCCTCCGGTGCTCGGATCGACCCCGGTGTCCAACCTGTACGTCAACCTGGGCCACGGCTCGGCCGGCTGGGCGATGGCCTGCGGCTCGGCGCGCATCGTCGCCGATGTCGTCGCCGGCGCGCCGCCGCAGATCGACCTCGAGGGGCTGACGCTCGAGCGCTTCGCGCGCAAGGCTTAGCATTCGGCCATGGGCGAGCCTCTGTACCGGGTGGATGAGCTGCGGGCGCTGGAGCAGGCCGCGCAGGCGACGCTGGCGCCTGGCACGCTGATGCAGCGCGCCGGAGTCGCGGCGGCGACGCTGCTCGCAAGGCGACTGCCGCAGGGTCGCGGCCGCGTGCGCGTGATCTGCGGCCCGGGCAACAACGGCGGCGACGGCTACGTGTGCGCCCTGGAGCTGATGCGGCGCGGGGTCGACGTGCAGTGCATCGCGCTGGGCGCGGCGACTGCCGAAGACGCGCGCGACGCCTTCGCGCGCTGGGCCGGCGCCGGCGGAGTCACGCTCACCTCGCTTGCCGTCGATGACGGCTGCGACGCCGTGATCGACGCCATGTTCGGCATCGGCATGACGCGCCCGCTCGGCGGCTCGTACCTTGCCGCCACCGATTGGATCAACCGCCAGCGCGCTGCCGTGCTGGCGCTCGACGTGCCCAGCGGCCTGGATGCGGACAGGGGCTGTTGGGTCGGCGACGTGCCCGGTGTGCGCGCTGCCGCCACCGTCACCTTCATCGGCGGCAAGCCGGGCCTGTTCACCGGCGAGGGCTGCGAGGCGGCCGGCCGGGTGGACATCGAGCCGATCGGCGTCGCCGCGGGGCCGTGTTCCGGCGTACTGGCCACACCGGCCGACTTCGCCGAGCTGCTGGTCCGGCGATCGCGCAACACGCACAAAGGCAGCTTCGGCAGCGTGGCCATCGTCGGCGGCAATGTCGGCATGGTCGGGGCGCCGCTGCTGGCGGCGCGCGCCGCGCTGCGCCTGGGCGCCGGCCGCGTCTACGTCGACTGCGTCGGCGCGCCGGAGCTGCGGCTCGATCCGCTGCAGCCCGAACTGATGTTCCGCCCTGCGGCAGGACTCGACGCACTGGCCTCGTGCGTGGTCGGCTGCGGTCTGGGCGAAGACGCGACGGCGCGCAGCGCCCTCGCCTCGGCGCTGGACCGCCGCTGCCCGCTGGTCATCGACGCCGACGCGCTGAACCTGCTGGCCGCCGACGAAGCGCTGGCCGCCGCCTGCGTCGGGAGGACGGCGGAAACGGTGCTGACGCCGCACCCGCTCGAAGCGGCCCGCCTGCTGCGCACCGGCCCGGCCGACGTGCAGCGCGACCGGGTCGCTCATGCGCTCGAACTTGCCCGCCGCTTCGCCGCCCTGGTCGTGCTGAAGGGGGCCGGCAGCGTGGTGGCTGGCGCCGACGGGCGCTTCGCGATCAACCCGACCGGATCTCCTGCATTGGCCACCGCCGGCACCGGCGACGTGCTGGCCGGGATGATCGGCGCGCTGCTCTGCCAGTGCGACGACGCGCGTCAGGCGGTCTACGCGGCGGTCTGGCTGCACGGCGCAGCGGCCGACGCGTTCGGTGCCGATCTCGGCCTGGTGGCGGGAGACATCGCGCCGATGGCGGCGCGACGTCTGGCCGAACTGCGCGACCTGCGCTGAGGCGCCGCGGCGGGCCTCAGCCGGCCACGATACGGCCGGCCTGGATCTCGATGCGCCGGCCGCAGCGGGCGGCGATCTGCGGATCGTGCGTCACCAGCACGAGGGTCGAGCCGCGCTCGCGGTTCAACTCGAACATCAGTTCGATCACCGCGTCGCCGGTGCGCGCATCCAGGCTGCCGGTCGGCTCGTCGGCCAGCAGCAGCGGCGGCCGCAGCACGAAAGCACGCGCCAGGGCGACGCGCTGCTGCTCGCCGCCCGACAGCGTCTTCGGGTAGTGCGCCAGCCGCTGGCCGAGCCCGACCCGGGCCAGCATGTCGCGGGCCGCGGCTGCCGCCGGGATCCCGTCGGGCGTGCGGCCCGACAGTTCCATCGGAAGCAGCACGTTCTCCAGCGCGCTCAGGTGCGGCAGCAACTGGAACGACTGGAACACGAAGCCGATGTTCTGCGCCCGCAGGCGCGCGCGGCCGTCCTCGTCGTTGGCGAACAGGTCGGCGCCGAACAGCGCCACCTCGCCGCGGGTCGGCACGTCGAGGCCGGCCAGCAGGCCGAGCAGCGTCGACTTGCCTGAGCCGGAAGCACCGACGATCGCGACGGTTTCCCGGCTGGCGATCTCGAGGTTGATATCATCCAGGATCGTCAGGGTGCCGGTGGCATCCTGCACGAGCTTCGTCAGACCTTTGGCCCGGAGCGCCGCTACCGGCGTTTTGACGGGTTGTCCTGCGCTCATCTGCTGTGCTGAACCTGACTGCCGCGTGGCTGCGCATCGCGCTGCTCGCCGCCGCACTTCTCGCCGGCGGCGCGGCGAGCGGCAAGCCGGCCACGATCCTGGTATTCGGCGACAGTCTGTCCGCCGAGTACGGCCTGCCGCGCGGCGCGGGGTGGGTGACGCTGCTTGCCGAGCGGATCGCCAAGCAGGCGGCGCAGTATAGCGTCGTGAACGCCAGCATCAGCGGCGAGACCACCAGCGGCGGCAGGACGCGGCTGCCGCAGCTGCTGCAGCAGCACCGGCCCTCGGTGGTCGTCTTGCAGCTCGGCGCCAACGACGGCCTGCGCGGGTTGCCCCTGGCGTCGATGCGCGAGAACCTGGCGGCGATGATCGCTGCCGCCCGCAAGGCCGGCGCGCAGGTGGTGCTCGTCGGCATGCGCATCCCTCCGAACTACGGCCGCGACTACGCCGAGCGGTTTGCCGGCGTCTTCGCCGGCCTGGCGCGCGAGGAGAAGGCGGTGCTGGTGCCGTTCCTGCTCGACGGCTTTGCCGACGACCTCGCCTACTTCCAGGCCGACCGCATCCACCCCAACGAGCGGGCGCAGCCGCGCATGCTCGAGACGGTGTGGAAGCAACTGGCACCGATGCTGCGCGCGGCGAGGAGCTGACGTGCTGCGCACGACGATCGCCTGCGCGCAGGCCGTGGCCCAGCTTGCCGCGTTCGACACCATCATCGACGTGCGCAGCCCGGCCGAGTTCGCCCTCGATCACCTGCCGGGGGCGATCAACTGCCCGGTCCTCAACGACGAGGAGCGGGCCTGCGTCGGCACGATGCACAAGGTCGACTCGGCGTTCGCCGCGAAGCGGCACGGCGCGGCGCTGGTGGCGCGCAACATCGCCCGCCACCTGGAGCAGCAGTTCGCCGAGCGGCCGCGTCAGTGGCGGCCGCTCGTGTACTGCTGGCGCGGCGGGCAGCGCAGCGGCGCGCTGGTCCACGTTCTGTCGGCGGTCGGCTGGCCGGCGCGTCAGCTCGAAGGCGGCTACCGCGCCTTCCGCCGCCACGTCGTCGAGGATCTGGCCCTGCTGCCCGGGCGGCTTCGGCTGCGCATCGTCTGCGGGCCGACCGGCAGCGGCAAGAGCCGGCTGCTGCGGCAGCTGGCGAGGTGCGGCGCGCAGGTCCTCGACCTGGAGGAGATTGCCCAGCACCGCGGCTCCGTGCTCGGCGCGCTGCCGCAGGCCCCGCAGCCGTCGCAGAAGAGCTTCGAGACCCAGCTATGGTCGGCGCTGCGTGCCTTCGATCCGGCGCGAGCCGTCTTCGCCGAATCGGAGAGCCGCAAGGTCGGCCAGCTGCGCCTGCCCGACGCGTTGATCGAGCGCATGCGGGCGGCGGAGTGCGTTCAATTGCAGCTGCCGACCGCGGCGCGCGTCCGGCTGCTGCGCGACGAGTACGCGCACTTCGAGGCCGATGGCCCGTCGCTGATGCGGCAGCTCGACTGCCTGGTCGCCCTGCACGGGCGCGAGCGGGTCGAGGCCTGGAAGCGGCTCGCCGCCGAGCGCCGCTGGGACGACATGGTGGGCCGGCTGCTCGAGGAGCACTACGACCCGGCTTACCACCGGTCGATCAGCCGCAACTTCAAGGGCGCCGATGCCGCCGTGCGGCTGGCGATCGACAGCGAGGCCGAGGCCGACTTCGCGCGGGCCGCCGGCAGGCTCGCCGACGGCTGAGCGGCGCCCAGTGTTCCAGGCTACTTCTTCTCGCCGGCCGCGCGCCGCGCGTCGACGACCTGCGCCTTGAACTTGCGCTTGAGCTCGGCCACGTAGGCCTGGTCGTCGGCGGCGGCCTGCTGCTGCTCCGCCGCGCGGCGCAGCTGGCCCATCGCGTTCGCGTCGGTCTTGTCGGGCCGCCTGGCGTCGAGGACCCAGAACACAGACTGCGCGCCCATTCCGGAGTCGGCGACGACGAACGCCGGCAGCTTCTCGGCGGGTATGCGCATCACTTCCTTCAGCGAGTCGGGGCTCATGGCCTGCGCCTGGCCGCGGGAAACAGTCTGCGGCGGCGAGAAACCGGCCTCGGCCGGGGCCTTGCGCAGGGCGTCGGCGGCAGCGCCCGCGGCCTCGCGCGCCAGGCGCGCTGCCTGCTCGCGCACCAGCCGCTCGCGGATCTGCGCGCCGACCTCCTCGATCGGCCGCAGCCTCGCCGGCCGGTGCTCGCTCACCCGCGCCGACACGAGCGTGCTGCCGCCCACCTCGACTGCGGCGATGTTGCGCTTCTTGTTCAGCGCATCGTCGGCGAAAAGCGCCTGCACGGCGGCGGTAGGCAGCAGCGCGGCGCCCGGCGCGCCGCGCGGAGCGCCGTCGCGAGTCACGTTGGCGACCGTCTGGATCTTCAGCCCGAGCTTCTCGGCGGCCGGCTGCAGGCTGTCGGACTGCTCGTAGACCACGTTGGTGAACTGCTCGGCCGCCTCGGCGAACTTCTTCTGCGCCTGCTGCTGGCGGAAGGTCGCCTCGATCTTGTCCTTGACCTGCTCGAACGGCGCGACTGCGCCGCCCTTGATCTCGGTCAGACGGATCAGGTGCAGGCCGAACTCGCTCTCGACGATGTCGCTGATCTCGCCCGGCTTCAGGGCGAAGGCAGCCTCCTCGAACGCCTTGACCATCATGCCGCGACCGAAGAAACCGAGGTCGCCGCCGGCGGCGGCGGAGCCGGAATCCTTCGAATGCTCCTGCGCGAGCCGGGCGAAGTCGTCCGGTCTGGCCCGCAGTCCCGCCAGCAGATCCTGCGCCAGCTTGCGCGCCGCCTGCTTGTCCTTTGCCGAGCCGCCCTCGCCGACCGTCAGCAGGATGTGGCTGGCCCGCCGCTGCTCCGCTTCGCTGAAGCTCGACCGGTTCTGCTCGTAGTAGGCCCTGAGCTCCGACGGCGGCACGCTGACCTGGCGGGCGATGTCCTCCAGCGTCAGCGCCAGTACCTGCGCGTCGATGCTCTCCTTGGTCTCGAACTGCGCCTTGTTGGCGTCGTAGTAGGCGCGGATCGCGTCGTCGCCGACGGTCACTTGGGCGAGGAAGTCCTCGGGGCGGAAGCGCCGCTCGCGGACCGTGCGCGTTTCCTGCAGCAGCGCGGCCAGCGTGTCGGTCACCGCTGCCGGCACCAGCGCCGAGCGCGCGACGCCATCGAGCAGCGCCTGCCGCGCCAGGTCCTCGCGCAGCCGCTGCTCGAAGACCGCCTCGTTCATCCCCTGCGCGGCGAGCAGCGTCCGGTAGCGCTCGTAAGAGAACCTGCCCTCGTCCTGGAAGGCGGGAATCGACGCGATCACCTGCCGCAGGCGGTTCTCGCCGACCATCACGTGCGAATCGACGGCTTCCTTGCGCAGCGCGCGCTCGCCCAGCAGCGCGTTCAGGCTGGCCTCGCGGGCGGCCGGCGTGTCGAACACGGCCGGGTCGAAGTTCTCGCCGAGCGCCTGGCGCACCTGCTCGAGCCGCTCGCGGTGCGCCGCCTCGAACTGCTGCGGCGAGATCGGCTCGCCACCGATGCGCGCCACCGCCTGCTCGTCCGACATGAAGCGGTTGTAGCCATAGATGCCGGTGGCGACGAACGAAGGAAACACCAGCAGCGTCAGGAAGATCATCAGCCAGCGGCGATGTGTGCGGATCGTGTCGAACATCGTGTCGTTCCGAGTCCAGGTCGCCGGCGAATGCGGCGCTCGCGAAAACAAAAAAGGCGAACTTGCGTTCGCCTTCGGAGATGCTGGCGGAGTGGACGGGACTCGAACCCGCGACCCCCGGCGTGACAGGCCGGTATTCTAACCGACTGAACTACCACT
>Ga0209450_10001348_pt1 | contig 12265 bp, 13 predicted proteins | sample FrelakmetLWP11LW_FD_187149 | JGI IMG/M metagenome (GOLD analysis project Ga0209450, IMG submission 187149) | Freshwater lake sediment microbial communities from the University of Notre Dame, USA, for methane emissions studies - LWP11 LW (SPAdes)... | ecosystem: Environmental > Aquatic >... | reverse complement strand
GGCGATCGACTTGCCGATGGACGTCTTGCCCACCCCGGGCGGGCCGATCAGCAGCAGGATCGAACCGGACATCTCGCCCTTCATCGCGCCCACCGCGAGAAACTCGATGATGCGGTCCTTGACGTCGTCGAGGCCGTCATGGTCGCGGTCGAGTATCCTGCGCGCGCGCTCGAGGTCGATCTTGTCCTGGGTCAGCACGCCCCACGGCAGCACGGTCAGCCAGTCGAGATAGTTGCGGGTGACGGTGTATTCGGGCGAGCCGGTCTCCAGCAGCGACAGCTTGTGCATCTCCTCGTCGATGCGCTTCCTCGCTTGCTCCGGCGGATTCAGCCTGGCGATGCGCTCGCGGAAGGTATCGAGTTCGGCGGTCTTGTCGTCCTTGGCGAGGCCCAGTTCCTTCTGGATCGCCTTGAGTTGCTGGCGCAGGAAGAACTCGCGCTGCTGCTCGGTCATCTTCTCGTCGACCTTCTCGCGGATCTGCGACTGCAGGCGCGCGACGTCGAGCTCCTTTTTCAGCAGCACCAGGACCTTTTCCATGCGCTTTTTCAGCGCCAGCGCTTCCAGCACATCCTGCAGCTCCTGCTTCGAGGCCGTGGTCAGGCTGGCGGCAAAGTCGGTCAGCAGGAAGGGCTCGTTGGGGCCGAAGCGGTTGAGGAAGAACTTCAGTTCCTCCGAATACAGCGGATTGAGCGGCAGCAGTTCCTTGATGGTGTTGATGATGGCGATCGAATAGGCACGGATTTCCTCGGAATCCGGCTTGCCGGGCTCGTTCGGGTATTCCACCCGCACGCGGTAGGGCGGCGTGTCGGATATCCACTCGACGATGCGAAAGCGGCGGATGCCCTCGGCGATGAACTGCATCTTGCCCTCGGTTTTCACCGGGTGATGAATGCGCACCGCGGTACCGATGCCGCGGAAATCCGAGCGTTTCACGTCGTCGGTGTTGTCCGGCTTGACCACCACCAGACCCACCATGTGGTGCGGCGTGTCGCCGATGGCGGACACCGTCGACAGCCACGGCGCCTCGTTCATCAGCAGGGGCAGCGTCTGCGCGGGAAAAAACGGTTTCTCCGTCAGCGGCAGCAGGTAAAGCTCGGCCGGCAGCGGCTGGGGGGTCGGAAGCTGCGGGTTGTCGGAAATGAATTCGCCTTCGAGCGGCGTGTCCTTGGGCATGGCTTGATCCGGTTTGGGCGTCCTATGCAGTATCGGGACGGAATCCCGATTTTCAAGCCATGCCCGCGATGGCAGCGGCGATCGGTGAGTGCAAAGCCACCCCGGGGATTGCCTGCAGCAGGCGTACCTGTTCACCTCCCGGCGAAAACTGCGGCATTTCGGCTGGTACACGGATAGTGCAGAATCGCTGAATACGGCCGCCTGCATCGACGCCGCTTGCCTCGAACGCAGCGGCTTGAACCAGAGACCCCCATGATACGTGTGACGGACTCCATCGAACTCGACGAGCGTGAAATCCACGAGGATTTCGTCCACGCGTCAGGGCCCGGCGGGCAGAACGTCAACAAGGTCTCGACGGCGGTGCAGCTGCGTTTTGACGTCGCCCGCTCGCCTTCCCTCCCCGAAGCCGTGCGTCTCCGGCTGATCGCCCTGGCCGGCCGGCGCCTCACCCGCGAGGGGGTGCTGATCATCGAAGCCGAACGATTTCGCAGCCAGAAGCGCAATCGCGACGACGCCCTGCAAAGGCTGCTGGAGTTGATCCGGACCGCCGCCACGTTCGATACGCCGAGAATCCCGACCCGCCCCACCCTGGCATCGAAAAAGCGACGGCTGGAAAGCAAGCTGCGACGGGGCCTTGCCAAGAAAGGGCGTCTGCCGATTCGCCCCGAATAGCAATAGGCTGGCTGCCCGCTCTAGGTCAGGCAGCCGATGGGAAGTGGTTACGACCCCAGCGCGTCCAGATAATCGTTGGCGATCTGGATCTGCTTCTGAACGATCTTGTTGTATTCGTCCTCGGCCTTGTCGAAATCGGGCCCCTCCTCTCCATGTGATATGGATGAGCAGGTCTGGGCCATGCGGCAGTAGTTGGCCACCTTATGTGCCAGATGCAGCGGTCCTGTCCCCGGCTTGACCGTAGCGCTGCAGGCCATAAGGGCCTGGGCGATGAAATGCGTCGCCTGGCAGTCGAACCTGACTTCGGAAATGTCGGATGCCGGACCATGCTCGACATAAACCGAACGGGCGATGTCGTGTGCCGTTTTCAGTTCATGCTCCGAGCACGATGGCCTTGCCAGCATGTCTCGCAAGGAATCCAGTCGCGGGTTGTTGGACAAGTGAACGACGCCGGCTATGAACCGTTTCGCCAACCCATGCTGGTGCTCAATGGGAAGGGAAGCCAGGACGATGGTGAAATCAGCATTGCTTTCAATGCGCTTCATGGTGTTCTCTCCTCTTTATTGAAATAAGAACGCTTATTAAAAGCCATTAACAAGGATACATTTCACTCTTTACTTATATCATTTATATTAATACTAATTTATCCACAATAGATGACAAGATGATGGACTAAAATTTTACGAAATTTTATTTTCGACGCCAGATCACCGGCCCCGATTTGGCAGCGTAAGGGCAACGGGGCGGCAATCGCGAATGGTGCAGCAAACCGCAAGGCCGCCTTGCTTTGCTCGCCGTCGCAAGCCGATAAAACCGGGGTCTGAGTGGCTTGTCTAACCGAAGGTCAGCCCCATCGCCTCGCGCACGTCGCGCATGGTGTCGCGTGCCAGTTCCTGGGCCTTTTCGCAGCCGTCGGCCATGATGCTGCGCACCAGGTCGGGGTTGTCCTCGTAGTGCTGGGCACGTTCGCGGATGGGGGCGAGTTCGCGCAAGACCGCGTCGACCACCGGCTGTTTGCATTCCAGGCAGCCGATGCCGGCGCTGGTGCAGCCTGCGGTCACCCACTGGCGGGTAGCGTCATCGGAATAGACCATGTGGAACTGCCAGACCGGGCAGTTGGCCGGGTTGCCGGGATCGGTGCGCCGCACCCGGGCGGGGTCGGTCGGCATGGTGCGGATCTTTTTGGTCGCCACTTCGGGATCTTCGCGAAGGGCGATGGTGTTGTTGTAGGACTTGGACATCTTCTGCCCGTCGAGCCCCGGCATTTTCGAGGCCTCGGTGAGCAGGGCTTCGGGCTCGGCGAGGATCATCTTGCCGGAACCCTCGAGGAAACCGAACAGGCGTTCGCGATCGTTCATCGACAGGTTCTGGGCGTCGTTGAGCAGCGCCTGGGCGGATTCGAGCGCCTCTTCGTCACCGTGCTGCTGGTAGGCAACGCGGCATTCCTCGTAGACCCGGGCCTTTTTCGAGCCGAGTTTCTTCACCGCCGCCTGGGCCTTTTCCTCGAAGCCGACTTCGCGGCCGTACAAGTGGTTGAAGCGGCGACAGATTTCGCGGGTGAACTCGATGTGGGGAACCTGGTCCTCGCCCACCGGCACCAGGTTGGCGCGGTAGATCAGGATGTCGGCCGACTGCAGCAGCGGATAGCCGAGGAAGCCGTAGGTCGAGAGGTCCTTCTCGCTGAGCCTTTCCTGCTGATCCTTGTAGGTCGGCACCCGTTCCAGCCAGCCGAGCGGGGTCATCATCGACAGCAGCAGATGCAATTCGGCGTGCTCGATCACGCGCGACTGCAGGAACAGGGTGGCCTGAGAGGGGTCGATCCCGGCGGCGAGCCAGTCGACCACCATGTCGCGGACATTGTCCTCGATCGACTGGGGCGCATCGTAATGGGTGGTCAGGGCATGCCAGTCGGCGACGAAGAACAGGCACTGGTATTCGTTCTGCAGGCGCAGCCAGTTCTTCAGCACGCCATGGTAGTGGCCAAGATGCAATCGCCCGGTGGGGCGCATGCCGGAGAGAACGCGGTCGGAATACATATCGGGGGTCAGGGGTCAGGAATCAGGGGACAGAGGTCCGGAAACAGGGTTCAGCCAAGGACAATCTGGATCAGTGCCAGCAGTTGCAGGGTTTCGAGGCCGCTCAGCAGCGCGATCAGGCCGATAAAAAGGGAAATAAGCGGCCACAGAACCAGGCCGAGCAGGCCGGTGAACAGCAATCCGAGCAGGATGAACAGCCCGTAGGGCTCGAGCCGGGAGAACTGCCAGGCGGCCTGGCGCGGCAGCAGGCTGACGGCGATGCGACCACCGTCGAGCGGCGGCAGCGGAATCAGGTTGAGCGCCATCAGGATGACGTTGATGAACACCCCCGCCGCGCCCATCAGGACCAGCGGCGTGCCGGCGAAGCCATTGCCGAGCATGAAGCCGAGCTGGATCGTCAGCGCCCAGAACAGCGCCATGACGAGATTCATCCCCGGGCCGGCTGCGGCGACCCAGAGCATGTCCTGCTTGGGGCGGCGCAGCTGGCCGAAATTGACCGGCACCGGCTTGGCCCAGCCGAACAGCAGCGTGCCGCCGCCCAGCAGTTTGCTGGCGACGAGTATCGTCAGCGGCACGATGATGGTGCCCACCAGATCGATATGCTTGAGCGGATTGGCGGTCACCCGGCCCAGCATCCAGGCTGTCTTGTCGCCAAGCTTCATCGCCGCATAACCATGCGCGGCCTCGTGCAGGGTGATGGCGAATATCACCGGCAGGGCAAAAATGGCGATTTTCTGAATCAGGGAGAGGTCCATCAGGAGCGCGCTCAGGACTCGAAATCGGTCGCGTCGCCCTTGCCGTAGCGCAGCACGGCCGGGGTGTCGGTGGTCAGGTCGACCACGGTGGTCGGCGTCAGGCCGCAGGCGCCGCCGTCGATCACCAGGTCGACCAGATGCTCCAGGCGTTCGCGGATTTCCCAGGGCTCGGTAAGCGGCACATCCTCACCGTAAAGCAGCAGCGTCGAAGACAGGATCGGCTCTCCCAGTTCGGCAAGCAGTGCCTGGACGACTCCGTGATCGGGCACTCGCAGGCCGATGGTGTCGTGCTTCTTGTGCAGCAGTCGCTTGGGCACTTCGCGGGTGCCGCGCAGGATGAAGGTATAGGGCCCCGGCGTATGCGCCTTGAGGATGCGGAACTGGGTATTGTCGACCTGGGCATACCGCCCCAGCTCCGACAGGTCGCGGCATACCAGGGTCAGGTCGTGCCCGCTGTCGAGGCCACGCACGCTCAGCAGCCGCATGGCCGCTTCCTTGTCGCCCGCCTGACAGCCCAGGGCATAGCACGAGTCGGTGGGATAAACGATCACGCCGCCCTGCTTCAGGATATGAACGACTTGCTGGATCAAGCGCGGTTGCGGATTGTCGCTGTGGATATTGAAAAACTGGGCCATGGCGGGGTCTGTTCAGGTCGTGGCAGGCGCGGCCTGCATTGCTCGTTGGGTCATGATTTCGGGCCACGCCTTCCACACCGGCTGGCAGTAGTGCGGCAAGGCCGGCAGGCGGCCGATGTCGATACCTTCGCCCGGCGCGTGGAAGTCGGCGCCGCGCGAGGCCAGCAGGCCGAAAGCGCGCGCCAGGTCGGCGAATTTGCCGTATTCGGAAGGATGATGGCTGCCGGTCACCACCTCGATGCCCTCGCCTCCCAGCGCGCGAAAGGCATCGAGCAGCAGGTGCAGTTCGCGCGCGTTGAAGGCATAGCGTCCCGGATGTGCGACGACCGCCATGCCGCCGCTGGCGCGGATCCAGCCCACGGCGTTCTCCAGCGAGGTCCATTGGTGTTCGACGTAACCGGGGTTGCCGCGGGTGAGAAAGCGCCGGAACGTGGTGCGCATATCCGGCGCATGCCCCCGCTCGACCAGCCAGCGGGCGAAGTGGGTGCGACCGATGATCTGCTTGTTGGCCGCGTAGGAACTGGCCCCTTCGAACGCTCCATGGATGCCGGCGGCGGCCAGCCCCGCCGCCATGCGATGCGCACGTTCCGTGCGTCCGGCACGGATGGTTTGCAACCCCGCCGCCAGGTCGGGATGCGCGGGATCGATGCGCAGGCCGACGATATGCACCGTCTGCCCGCCCCAGCTGACGGAAATTTCCACCCCGGGAATGAAACCCATTCCAGCCGCGTCGGCGGCGGCCCGGGCCTCGGCCAGGCCGGCAACGTCGTCATGGTCGGTCAGGGCGAGAATGTCGACGCCATTGGCCGCCGCACGTGCCACCACCTCGCGCGGGGACAGAACACCGTCGGAAATACTGGAATGGCAATGCAGATCGATATTGAGCATCAAACAGCTGCGCGCCGGGAAAGCGCTTGGTGAGGAACCGGAATCATAGCAAAATAAGCAGTCCATGAATTGCCGGGCGCGCTTCGCCCAGCCACGAATAATGAAAAAACTGCTGTTCGATCTGTTTCCCGTGATCATCTTTTTCATCGCCTACAAAATAGGCGACGCCAATGCGGAGGCTACGCGCGCCTTCATGGCCAGCCTGGGCCTGCCGCAGCCGGCGGGCTCGGGCGAGAAACCGGGCATCTATCTGGCCACCCTGGTCGCCATCGTCGCCAGCTTCGTCCAGATAGGCTGGGTCAAGCTGCGCGGCCACAAGGTCGAAACCATGCTCTGGGTCAGCCTCGCCATCATCGTGCTGTTCGGCGGCGCCACCCTGTGGCTGCACGACGAGAGCTTCATCAAGTGGAAGCCGACCGTGCTCTACTGGATATTCGCGGCCATCATCTTCGGCGCGGCCTTCTTTGGCCGCAACGTGATGCGCAGCCTGATGTCGGCCCAAATGGAACTTCCCGACATCGCCTGGAGTCGACTCAACCAGAGCTGGGGCGGGTTTTTTTCATTCATGGGACTTGCAAATCTGCTGGTCGCCTTCAATTTTTCCACCGATGCCTGGGTCAATTTCAAGCTGTTCGGCAGTCTGGGGCTGATGCTGGTGTTCGTGATCGGCCAGAGCATGATGCTGGCCAAATATATGGACAAGGAAGAAGACCAATAATGCTGTATGCCTTCGTCGGGCAGGATGTACCCGACAGTCTCGACAAGCGTCTTGCCGCGCGGCCTGCGCACCTCGATCGTCTCCACGCCCTGCAGAATGCCGGGCGTCTGCTGCTGGCCGGCCCTTTTCCGGCCATCGACGGCAGCGATCCGGGCGCGGCCGGTTTCACCGGCAGCCTGATCGTCGCCGAATTCGACTCGCTCGCCGACGCACAGTCCTGGGCCGATGCCGACCCCTATGTTGCTGCGGGCGTCTATGCTTCAGTGAGTGTCAAGCCTTTCAAGAAAGTCCTGCCCGCATGAGCACCGCCGACCTGATCCGCCAGCGTCTCGCCACCCTCGATCCGGAGAGCGTCGTGCTCGACGACGAAAGTGCGCAGCACAGGGGGCATGCGGGTGCTGCCTCGGGTGGGGGACATTTCCGCCTGACGCTGGTATCGCCCCGATTCCGCAATCTTTCCACCCTCGCCCGCCACCGGCTGGTCTACGAAGCCATGGGCGAACTCATGCAGCGCGAGATCCACGCGCTGTCGATTACTGCCTTAACCCCCGAAGAACTCTGAAAGGAAATTACATGCGTGTTGCCTTAATCCCTGCACTGATCCTGATGGCTTTCGCCCCTCTGGCGCAGGCACAAAACGCCGCCGCCACCAGTGCGCCAGAAGCCAGCGCTGCCAGCGTCAACAAGCCGCTTGCTGTGGTCAATGGCAAGGAAATCCCCGCCCTCTATGGCGAACTGGTCAAACGCGAAATGCTCGGCCAGGGACAACCTGACAGCCCGACTCTGGATGCCCGCGTGCGCGATTCCGTGATCAATCTCGAACTGCTGTCGCGTGCGGCGATGGACAAGGGCCTCGACAAGGACCCGCGCCTGACCGCCGCCATGGATATCCGCCGCAAGGACCAACTGGCGAAGGTCTACCTCGAGGATTACATCAAGACGCATCCCGTCACCGATGCCGAGATCCAGGCCGTTTACGACCAGGCCAAGGCTGAAGCGGCCAATGACACCGAGTATCGCGCCCGCCACATCCTGGTGAAAACCGAGGAAGAAGCGAAAAAAATCATCGCCGATCTGGGCAAGAAGGCCAAGTTTGAAGATCTGGCCAAAAAACTCTCGAAGGATGCCGGCTCGGCCAAAAACGGTGGCGAGCTCGATTGGGCGGATCCGGCGGCCTTCGTCAAGGAGTTTTCGACGGCGCTGACGGGGCTGAAGAAGGGCGAATACACCAAGACGCCGGTCAAGACCCAGTTCGGCTGGCATGTGATTCGGCTGGACGATACGCGCAAGGCGCAGATCCCCACCCTTGACGCCGTGCGTGGCGATATCGTCAAGCAGATTCAGCAGAAACGCGTTCGCGACGCCGTGAGCGAGGTTCGTGCCGGGGCAAAAATCGAATAATTCGGGCGACCGGTCCGCCCCCAATCCACCCAAAGGGAGTCATCATGGCCAAAGAATATAACCACCTGCAGGACATCTTCCTCAACACCCTGCGCAAGGAACGCATTCCCGTATCCGTGTTCCTGGTCAACGGGATCAAGCTGATGGGGCGGATCGAATCCTTCGATCAGTTCGTGGTCCTGCTGAAGGGTCAGGACCAGGCGGCGCAGATGATCTTCAAGCATGCCATTTCGACCATTTCGCCTTCGCGTGAAGTGGTGCTGCCCCCGCGCGAACCCGCCGAAGGCTGAGTCCCGGCAGGTTCAAATGGAACGCGGCCCGTAATCGGGCCGCGTGAAATAACTTGTTGTGGCGGAGAGGGGGGGGATTGCTCGAATGGGCGTTGCCTCCTCCCATCGCTCGGCCCTTCGGGCCCGCCAGGCTTGGCCTGGCGTCCTTCGCAAGCTTCGCTTGCTCAGCAAACCCCGGGGCTCTCATCCCCTGAATTCCGAATGCGCTGACGCGCGAATGTTGATCCTGGCGGAGAGGGCGGGATTCGAACCCGCGTTAGGATATTATCCTAAACACGCTTTCCAGGCGTGCGACTTAAACCGCTCATCCACCTCTCCGAAGCGGCGCCATCATACCGGAAGGCGTATCACGGGGCAAATGGAATTGCCCATGAACACGGCCTCTCCAGCGGCTTTTCGGCAAAAAATCTTTGCTTCCCCTATTGAAAAACCGTGAGGGGTCCCCAAATCCTCGCGAGAACAATTTGGGAGCCGACATGCAGGAAGAAATCAAGCACGATAGCGGGAACGCCCCGGTGGATAGCCCGGCGCAATCGAGCCACACCGACACCCTGCCCAGTCTGCAGGAGATGCTGAAGGCAGCGGAACTGGCCGCAGCCGAGCATCACGATGCCTGGCTGCGGGCCAAGGCGGAAACCGAGAACATGCGCCGCCGCGCGGCAGACGACGTCGACAAGGCACGCAAGTTTGCCGTGGAAAGCTTCGCCAGTGAATTGCTGGCGGTGAAGGACAGCCTGGAGGCCGCGCTCGCAGTGGAGTCACCGAGCGTGGAAAACCTGAAAGACGGTGTCGAACTGACCCTCAAGCAACTGACTGCCGCCTTCGGCAAGTTCAATCTGCACGACATCGATCCGCTGGGCGAAAAGTTCGATCCGCACCAGCATCAGGCGATTCAGGCGGTCGAATCGGACCAGCCGGCGAACACGGTGGTGACGGTGCTGCAAAAGGGCTATCGCCTCAGCGAGCGCACGCTGCGGCCGGCATTGGTGATGGTGGCCAAGAGCAGGGATTAAGCCGCCCAAACTGGCGGCAGCCTTGAAATGGACGCCTCCTCCCCCACATACGAATCAATTCAATCTCTTTCAGAAGGAACGCATCATGGGACGCATTATTGGCATTGACCTGGGTACCACCAACTCCTGCGTGGCGGTGATGGAAAACGGCACGCCGAAGGTGATCGAGAACGCCGAGGGCGCGCGCACCACACCGTCTGTCGTGGCCTATACGGAAGACGGCGAGATCCTGGTCGGGGCGCCGGCCAAGCGCCAGGCCGTCACCAACGCAAAGAACACCCTGTTCGCGGTCAAGCGCCTGATCGGCCGCCGCTTCGAAGAGAAGGAAGTCCAGAAGGACATCGGCCTGATGCCCTACAAGATCGTCAAGGCCGACAACGGCGACGCCTGGGTGGAAGTGCGCGGCCAGAAAATGGCGGCGCAGCAAGTGTCGGCCGAAACCCTGCGCAAGATGAAGAAAACCGCCGAGGACTACCTGGGCGAGGAAGTGACCGAAGCCGTCATCACCGTGCCGGCCTACTTCAACGACAGCCAGCGCCAGGCGACCAAGGACGCCGGCCGCATCGCCGGCCTGGAAGTGAAGCGCATCATCAACGAGCCGACCGCGGCCGCGCTCGCCTTCGGCATGGACAAGAAGGAAGGCGATCGCAAGATTGCGGTGTATGACCTCGGCGGCGGCACCTTCGACATTTCCATCATCGAGATCGCCGAGATGGACGGCGAGCACCAGTTCGAAGTGCTGTCGACCAACGGCGACACCTTCCTCGGCGGCGAGGACTTCGACCAGCGCCTGATCGACTACATCGCCGAGGAGTTCAAGAAGGAACAGGGCGTCGACCTGAAGAAGGACGTGCTCGCGCTGCAGCGCCTGAAGGAGGCTGCCGAGAAAGCCAAGATCGAGCTGTCCTCCGGGCAGCAGACCGAAGTCAACCTGCCCTACATCACGGCGGACGCGTCCGGTCCCAAGCACCTGGCGGTGAAGATCACCCGCGCCAAATTCGAAGCGCTGGTGGAGGACCTGATCGGGCGCACCATCGATCCGTGCAAGATGGCGCTGAAGGATGCCGGCCTGACCACCTCGCAGATCGACGACGTCATCCTGGTCGGCGGTCAGACCCGCATGCCCAAGGTGATGGACGCGGTGAAGGACTTCTTCGGCAAGGACCCGCGTCGCGACGTCAACCCGGATGAAGCGGTGGCTGTCGGTGCGGCGATCCAGGGCGGCGTGCTGAAGGGCGACGTCAAGGACGTGCTGCTGCTCGACGTCACGCCATTGAGCCTGGGCATCGAAACCCTGGGTGGCGTCATGACCAAGCTGATTCCGAAGAACACCACGATTCCGACCAAGGCTTCGCAGGTGTTCTCCACCGCCGACGACAACCAGAGCGCGGTGACCGTGCACGTGCTTCAGGGCGAGCGCGAAATGGCTTCCGGCAACAAGAGCCTCGGCCAGTTCAACCTGTCCGACATCCCGCCGGCGCCGCGCGGCATGCCGCAGATCGAGGTCACCTTCGACATCGACGCCAACGGCATCCTGCATGTGTCGGCCAGGGACAAGGCCACCGGCAAGGAAAACAAGATCAAGATCCAGGCAAGCTCCGGCCTGACCGAAGCCGAGATCCAGCAGATGGTGAAAGACGCCGAAGCCAACGCCGCCGAGGACCACAAGGCCTTCGAACTGGCGACCGCGCGCAATGCCGCCGACAGCATGATCCACTCGGTGAAGAAGTCGCTCGCCGACTACGGCGACAAGGTGTCGGCCGACGAGAAGGCAACGATCGAAGCCGCGCTGAAGGAAGCCGAGGAGGCCGTGCGCGAAGGCGACAAGGACACCATCGAAGCCAAGACCAACGCGCTCGCCACCGCCAGTCACAAGCTCGCCGAGCACATGTACCAGGCCGAGCAGGCCAAGGCACAGCCGGGCGCCGCGCCTGGCGGCAGTGCCGGCGCAGCGGACGACAACGTGGTCGACGCCGAGTTTGAAGAGGTGAAGGACAAGTAAAGGGGCCAGGGATCGGGATTCAGGGGTCAGGGAAGGTCGCGCACTGCGCGGCTTTTCCATTTCTGCTGAAGACCGATCTTCTCAAACCCCTGATCCCCGAATCCTGAATCCTGACCCCTGCCCCATGTCCAAACGCGACTACTACGAAGTCCTCGGCGTCGCCAAAAACGCCTCGGACGAAGAAATCAAGAAGGCCTACCGCAAGCTGGCCATGAAGCACCATCCTGACCGCAATCCGGACGACAAGGGCGCGGAGGAGAAATTCAAGGAAGCCAAGCAGGCCTACGAAATCCTGTCCGATTCGGACAAGCGTGCCGCCTACGACCAGTTCGGCCATGCCGGGGTCGACCAGCAGGCCGGCATGGGCGGCGGCGGCTTCGGCGGCGGCGGCTTTTCCGATGCCTTCTCCGACATCTTCGGCGACATTTTCGGCGGTGGCGGCAACCGCCGCGACCGCGTCTATCGCGGCGCCGACCTGCGCTACAACCTGGAAATCAGTCTGGAAGAGGCCGCCCGCGGCACCGAAACCAAGATCCGCATCCCGGCCCTGGAAGAATGCGAAGTCTGTCATGGCAGCGGGGCCAAACCCGGCTCCCAGCCGACCACCTGCACCACCTGCGGCGGCCATGGCCAGGTGCGAATCCAGCAGGGGTTTTTCTCGGTGCAGCAGACCTGCCCGCGC
>Ga0209450_10001347_pt1 | contig 12267 bp, 9 predicted proteins | sample FrelakmetLWP11LW_FD_187149 | JGI IMG/M metagenome (GOLD analysis project Ga0209450, IMG submission 187149) | Freshwater lake sediment microbial communities from the University of Notre Dame, USA, for methane emissions studies - LWP11 LW (SPAdes)... | ecosystem: Environmental > Aquatic >... | reverse complement strand
GGCAGCTCGCGATCGCGCGCGGGCTGGCCAACGAGAACCCGCACCTGTACTACGAGATCCAGCGCCTCAACGAACACGGCGGCGAGGCGCTGGCGGCGCTGGAGTCGGCGCTGTCCAAGGTGCTCGCGACGATCCGCGCCGGCGACGAGGCGGGCTTCGTGCGGCTGATGGACGCCGGTCGCGCCTACCTCGAACGCCGCGACGCGGCGCCGCGCTGAGGCCCACCCCATGCAGGCCGGACTGATCACCAACCTGCTGCTGCCGCTCGCGCTCGGCGTGGTGATGCTCGGCCTCGGGCTCGGCCTGACCCTGGCCGATTTCCGCCGCGTGTTCGCGATGCCGCGCGCGGTGCTGGTCGGGCTCGCCGTGCAGGCCGTGCTGCTGCCCGCGGTGGCGTTCGCGATCGCGGTCGGATTCGGGCTGGCGCCGGAACTGGCGGTCGGCCTGGTGCTGCTGGCGGCTTCGCCGGGCGGTGCCACGGCGAACATCTACAGCCATCTCGCGCGCGGCGACGTGGCGCTCAACATCACGCTCACCGCCACCAACAGCGTGCTCTGCCTGCTGACCCTGCCGCTGATCGTGAACTTCTCGCTGGCGCACTTCATGGAGGCGGGCCAGTACGTCCCGCCGCCGGTGCGCAAGGTGGTCGAGGTGGCGGTGATCATCGTCGGGCCGGTGGCGCTGGGCATGCTGCTGCGCGCGCTCGCGCCGCGGGTGTCGGAGAAGCTCGCCGGCCCGGTGAAGGTGTTCTCGGTGGCGGTGCTGGTGCTGGTGATCGGCGCCGCGCTGGCCGCGGAATGGAACCGCCTGCCCGAGTACTTCGCCGCCGTCGGCCTGGCCTGCCTGGTGTTCAACCTCGCCAGCATGGGCGCGGGCTACGTGGTGCCGCGGGCGCTGCGGCTCGACCGCCGGCAGGCGATCGCGATCGCAATGGAGATCGGCATCCACAACGGCACGCTGGCGATCTTCGTCGCCCTCAACGTGCTGGGCAACGCGACCATGTCGGTGCCGGCGGCGATCTACAGCCTGATCATGTTCGTCACCGCCGCGCTTTTCGGCTGGTGGATCAACCGCCGTCCCGCCGCGGCATGAACGCGCGGCCACAAACCGCCGGCGTGCGGATCGACGTCTGGCTGTGGGCGGCGCGGCTGTTCAAGACGCGCTCGCTGGCCAAGGCATCCATCGAGGCCGGGCGGGTGGCGATCGACGGCGTGGCCTGCAAGCCCTCGCGCCAGGTGCGCGTCGGCGACCGCCTAGTGGTGTCGCGTGGCGGCGAGCGCATCGAGTTCGACGTGCGCGCGCTGTCCGACCAGCGTGGCCCCGCGCCGGTCGCCCAGGGGCTGTATGAGGAAACCGCTGCCAGCCGCGCCGCGCGCGAGGCGGCGCGGGAGCAGCGCCGCCTGCACGGCGCCGGCTACCAGGCGCCGCCCGCGCGGCCCGACAAGCGCGCGCGACGCGAGATCCTGCGCCTGATCGACGAGGCCTGAGCGTGTCGGCCGCGGAAGCCCAACGCCAGTTCGAACTGGGGCTGGCCCTGCATCGCCAGGGCCAGGCCGGACTGGCGGAGAGCCACTACCTGCGCGCAGTGAAGCTCGATCCCGCGCTCGCGGACGCCTGGCACCTGCTCGGGGTAGTGGCCTTCCAGGCCGGGCAGTTGCCCAAGGCGGCCAAGCACTTCCGGCAGGCGGTGGCGGTGCGGCCCGGTTTCGCGCAGGCCTGGAACAACCTCGCGCTGGCGCTGAAGGCGATGGACGAACCCGAAGCTGCGCGCGAGGCCTTCGCGCGCGCCTTGTCGGTGCGACCCGAGTACGTCGAGGCGGCCTACAACCTCGGCATCCTGCAGCAGCAGGCGGGCGATGCGGCGGCTGCGGAAGCGAGCTGGCGACAGGCGCTGCAGTGGCAGCCCGCGCATGCGCTGAGCCTGACCAATCTCGGCAACCTCCTGCGCATGCAGGGTCGTTTCGACGAAGCGGCGCCGCTGCTGCAGCGCGCCGAGGATGAGGCGCCGAGCGGCGACAGCGCGCTCAACCTGGGCCTGCTGGCGCTCGACCGCGGCGATCCGGTCCAGGCGCGCGCGCTGGCCGCCGAAGCAGCGCGGCGCGATCCGTCGCTGGTCGACGCGCTCGAACTCGAGGGCGTGGCGGCGCGACTCGCGGAGGACGTGGACGGTGCGCTGGTCGCGCTTGAGGCGACGGTCGCGCGCGAACCCCGGCGTGGCGGCGCCTGGTTCGAACTGGGTCTCGCGCGCGGCGCCGCCGGGGACTGGCCCGGTTCGCGCGCCGCGCTGTCGAAGGCGCGCAGCCTCGACGGCAAGTCCGCCAAGCTGGCGTGGCATGCCGCGCTGGCGCTGCCGGCGCTGCCGTCCGACGAGGCCGAGGTCGAGGCCGCGCTGCGTGCCTTCGGCGAGGGCGTCGACCGCCTGCGCGCGCGGATCGCGAAGGCGCCGCCGGCGGAACTCGCCGAGCACTTCGAGGCGGCGGCCAGCGTCGCGCCGTTCCACCTCGCCTACCTGCCGCGCGATCCGCTGCCCGTGCTCGCGCCGTTCGGCGACCTGCTGGCGGCGCTGGTGGCGCGCGCCGTGCCGGCGCTGGCGGAGCCACCGTTGCCACGCGCCGCCATCGACGGGCGGCTCCGGGTCGCCTTCGTGTCCGCGTACTGGACCCGCCACACGGTGTCGCGCTACTTCGCCGGCTTCGCGACCGCGCTCGACCGCGCGCGCTTCGCGGTGACGGTCTGGCACACCGGCGCGAGCACCGACGCCGACAGCGCGGCCACGGCCGCGGCGGTCGAACGCTTCGAGCACGCGCGCGAGGGCGTGGTCGCGCTTGCGGACCGCATCCGCGGATCGTCGCCCGACGTGGTCGTGTTCCCGGATGTCGGCATGGATCCGCGGCAGCAGGTGCTGGCCGCCTGCCGGCTGGCGCCGCGGCAGGTCGTGCTCTACGGACATCCACTGACCACCGGCCTGCCCACGGTGGACGTGTTCGCCGGTGCGGCGGCGCTGGAGCCGGCCGGGGCCGACGCCCACTACCGCGAGCGCCTCGTGCGCCTGCCCGGCCTCGGCGCGATGCCGCGCCGTTGGGACGCGCAGCCCGAGCCCGCGCCGTTCCGGGCGCGTGCCGCGGGACGCCCTGCGGTGCTGTGCCCGCAGAACCTGTCCAAGATCACGCCGTCCTTCGACCGCGTGCTCGCGCGCATCCTCGCCGGCAGCGACGCCCGCCTGTTCCTGTTCGACCGCGAAGGGCCGCTGAGCCGCCGCTACCTCGCGCGGCTGTCGCGCGCGGCGGCCGCCGAGGGCGTCGCGCTCGACGGTCGGGTCCAACTGCTGGGCGCCTGTCCGTATCCCGAGTTCCTCGGCGCCCTGCAGGCCGCCGACCTCGTGCTCGACACGCCGTGGTTCTCCGGCGGCGGCACCAGCCTCGATGCCTTCGCACTGGGCGTGCCGGTGCTCACGACGCGCAGCACGGCGGCGCGCGGTCGGCAGACCGCCGGAATGCTCGACCTGATGGGAATCGACGGGCTGGTCGCCGCGGACGACGATGCCTTCGTCGCCACCGCGCTGGCGCTGCTGCGGGACCGCGCGCGCCATCGCGACCTCGGCGCGTTGATCGCGCCCCGCGCCGGCGTGCTGTTCGACGGCGCTGCGGCGCTGGCTGCCTTCTCCGACCTGCTCGCCGGCACCGTGGCGCCGCGCGGCTGAGCGTTCGCGGTCGCGTCAGACCAGCTTCTTGAGGCGGTAAAGCAGTTCCAGCGCCGCCCGCGGCGTGAGGCTGTCGGGATCGATCGCGCGCAGTTCGCCGATCGCGGCCGGCTCGGCGTCGAACAGGCCGAGCTGCGGCGGTGCTGGCGTGGGCGTGGCGGGCGCCGGCGCGGGCCCGAGGGCTGGCGCGCCGCGCTGCAAGGCGTCGAGGAACTCGCGCGCCTGGGCGATCACGGCGCGTGGCACGCCGGCCAGCGCCGCGACCTGCAGGCCGAAGCTGCGGTCGGCCGGGCCGTCCTTCACCGCATGCAGGAACACCAGGCTGTCGCCGTGCTCCACCGCATCGAGGTGCACGTTGGCCACGCCCTCGACCTGTCCCGCCAGTGCGGTGAGTTCGAAGTAGTGGGTGGCAAACAGGGTGAACGCACGATTGACGGTCGCGAGGTGCATCGCCGCCGCCTTGGCCAGCGCGAGTCCGTCGTAGGTGCTGGTTCCGCGGCCGACCTCGTCCATCAGCACCAGGCTGCGCGGCGTCGCGTTGTGCAGGATGCCTGCGGTTTCGGCCATCTCGACCATGAAGGTCGACGCGCCGCGCGCGAGGTCGTCGCCGGCGCCGATGCGGGTGAAGATGCGGTCGATCGGGCCGATCGTGGCCTCGTCGGCCGGCACCCATGCGCCGACGTGCGCGAGCAGCACGATCAGCGCGGCCTGCCGCATGTAGGTGCTCTTGCCGCCCATGTTGGGGCCGGTGATGACCAGCATGCGCCGCGTGGGGTCGAGGCCGAGGTCGTTGGGTTCGAACGGCTCGTCGCGCAGCGCCTCGACCACCGGGTGGCGGCCGCGGCGGATCGCCAGCACCGGTTCGTCGACCAGCACCGCCGGCGACCAGCGCAGCGCGCGCGCGCGCTCGGCCAGGCAGGCCAGCACGTCCAGTTCCGCCAGCGCCGCGGCGCAGTCGCGCAGTTCGGCCAGCCGCGCGTTCAGCGCATCGAGCAGCGACTCGTACAGCGCGCGCTCGCGCATCAGTGCGCGCTCGCGGGCGGAGAGCACCTTGTCCTCGAACTGCTTGAGTTCCTCGGTGATGTAGCGCTCGGCGCCCTTGATGGTCTGCCGGCGCGTGTACTCCGGCGGGACCTTGTCGGCATGCGTGCGGCCGAGCTCGATGTAGTAGCCGTGCACGCGGTTGTAGCCGACCTTCAGGGTGGCGATGCCGGTGCGCTCGCGCTCGCGGGTCTCCAGCGCGACGAGGAAGGCATCGGCGTCGGTGCTCAGCAGGCGCAGTTCGTCGAGCTCCGCGTCGTGGCCCGGGGCGATGACGCCGCCGTCGCGCAGCAGGGCGGGCGGCTGTTCGACCAGCGAGGCCGACAGCAGGGCCGCCATCTCGCCGTGCTCACCGAGCCCGCCGGCCAGCGCCGCGATGCGCGGGCTGTCCACGCCGGCGAGCAGCGCGCGCAGGCCGGGCAGGTCGGCCAGCGCGTCGCGCAGCGTCGACAGGTCGCGCGGGCGCGCCGAGCGCAGGTGCACGCGGGCGAGGATGCGCTCCACGTCGCCGAGGCGCTGGAAGCGCTCGCGCAGCGGCTCGTGCGCGCCGGCATCGAGCAGGGCACCGATCGCCTGCGAGCGCTCGCGGACCACGGTGGGCTGGCGCAATGGCCGGTTGAGCCAGCGACGCAGCAGCCGGCTGCCCATCGGCGTGACGCAGCGGTCCAGCACGCCGGCCAGGGTGGCGCGATGCTCGCCCTGCGGGTGCTGGTCGATCTCGAGGTTGCGCCGGGTGGCGGCGTCCATCGCCACGCTGTCGGCGGCGGCCTCGACCGACAGGCCGGCCAGGTGGGGCAGGGCACTGCGCTGGGTGTCCTTGAGGTACTGCAGCAGCGCGCCGGCGGCGCCGATCGCGGCCCGCAGCGGCGCCACGCCGAACCCGACCAGGTCGCAAGTGCCGAAGAACGCGCACAGCGCGCGTTCGCCGCTGTCGGTGTCGAAGTGCCACGGCGGGCGGCGGCGCAGGCCGGCCTGGTGTTCGAGCGCGGCGACCGGCGCCAGGTCCTCCGGCACCAGGGTCTCGGCGGGCCGCAGGCGCGCGAGTTCGGCCGCCAGCGAGGCCTCGTCGTCGATCTCCGACAGCACGCAGCGCCCGCCGGCGACGTCCACCCAGGCCAGCGCGAAGCGCGAGCCCGCGCGGGCGAGGGCCAGCAGCAGGTTGTCGCGGCGCTCGTCCAGCAGGGCCTCGTCGGTGACCGTGCCCGGGGTGACGATGCGCACGATCTTGCGCTCGACCAGCCCCTTGGCCAGCGCGGGGTCGCCGATCTGCTCGCAGATCGCCACCGACTCGCCGAGCTTGAGCAGGCGCGCGAGGTAGGCGTCCAGCTGGTGGTGCGGCACGCCCGCCATCGGGATCGGCGCGCCGGCCGAACTGCCGCGCTGGGTCAGGGTGATGTCGAGCAGGCGCGCGGCCTTGCGCGCGTCGTCGTAGAACAGCTCGTAGAAGTCGCCCATCCGGAACAGCAGCAGGGTGTCGGGCACTTCGGCCTTGGCGCGCAGGTACTGCCGCATCAGCGGCGTGTGCTGTTCCAGCGGATCGGCGGCGGGGGTCATTCAGGGAACCTCTGGACAAGTATCCGCGTCCGCGCCGGAGGTTGTGCGGCCAGCCAGCAAGGCGCGCGTCGCAGGGCGTGGTGGTTCCACGCGCAAGACGCGCAATGCCGCTGGATGGCCGCACAATCCCGGCCCGCAGGGTTGCCTCTGTGCGCGCCCGCACCCGCGTTGGCCGCCTTGGCCGTGGAACCACCACGCCCTGCAGCGCCCGCCTTGGTGCGGACGCGCACAGAGGCAACGCGGATGCGGATGCTTGTTCAGAGGTTCCCTAGACGGCGCGCGCTGTGTGGGCTAAAAGCGGAACTTTACCGGAGCGGCGACCGCCATGCCCGATGCCCCAATGCCCGACGACGCCCGCCTGCACGACCTCGCCGCCGACGTCGGCGCGCGGCTGCAGGGCGCCGGGCAGATGCTGGTTACCGCCGAGTCCTGCACCGGTGGCTGGATCGCCAAGACCATCACCGACATCCCGGGCTGCTCCGCGTGGTTCGAGACCGGGATGGTGGCGTATTCCTACGAAGCGAAGCAGGCGCTGCTCGGCGTGCGGCCGGAGACCCTGCTCAAGCACGGCGCGGTCAGCGAGGAATGCGTGCTGGAGATGGTCTCCGGCGCGCTGATCCACGCCGGGGCCGGCGTGGCGGTGGCGGTGACCGGCATCGCGGGTCCCGGCGGCGGCACCGCCGACAAGCCGGTCGGCACCGTGTGGATCGCGTGGAAGCGGCGCGGTGGCTACCCGCTGATGCGGCGTTTCCAGTTCGACGGCGACCGCGAGGCGGTGCGTCGGCACACGGTGGCCGCCGCGCTCGAGGGACTTCAGAAAATTCTTACGCCCTGACGCTGCGTTCGCCGCTGCCGGGGCAACCTGCCTGTGGGATAATTCCGCCCGAATCGCAGGCGCTGAGACGCCTTCCCGCGACAAAGCGACCCGCACCCCATTCCCCGAGGATTCCCGATGGACGAGAACAAGCGCCGCGCCCTGTCTTCCGCCCTGAGCCAGATCGAAAAGCAGTTCGGCAAGGGCACCGTGATGCGCATGGGCGACAAGGTCAACGAGGCCGTGGAGGTCATCTCCACCGGCTCGCTGGGCCTCGACATCGCGCTCGGCATCGGCGGCCTGCCGCGTGGCCGCGTGATCGAGATCTATGGCCCGGAATCCTCCGGCAAGACCACGCTCACCCTGCAGGTCATCGCCAACTGCCAGCGTAATGGCGGCACGGCCGCCTTCGTCGACGCCGAGCACGCGCTCGACCCGACCTATGCCGAGAAGCTCGGCGTGAAGGTCGACGACCTGCTGGTCTCGCAGCCCGACACCGGCGAGCAGGCGCTGGAGATCACCGACATGCTGGTGCGCTCCGGCGCGGTGGACGTGGTGGTGGTCGACTCGGTCGCCGCGCTGACCCCAAAGGCGGAGATCGAAGGCGAGATGGGCGACTCCCACGTCGGCCTGCACGCGCGCCTGATGAGCCAGGCCCTGCGCAAGCTCACCGCCAACATCAAGAAGTCCAACTGCACGGTGATCTTCATCAACCAGATCCGCATGAAGATCGGCGTGATGTTCGGCAGCCCCGAGACCACCACCGGCGGAAACGCGCTGAAGTTCTACGCCTCGGTGCGCCTCGACATCCGCCGCATCGGTTCGGTCAAGCGCGGCGAGGAGGTGATCGGCTCCGAGACCCGCGTGAAGGTGGTCAAGAACAAGCTGGCGCCGCCGTTCCGCGTGGCGGACTTCGAGATCCTCTACGGCGAGGGGGCCTCGCGCGAGGGCGAGATCATCGAGCTCGGCGTGCTGCACAACCTGGTCGAGAAGTCCGGCGCCTGGTACAGCTACAGCGGCGACCGCATCGGCCAGGGCAAGGACAACACGCGGCTGTTCCTCAAGGAACACCCGGAGATGGCGCGCGAGATCGAGGACAAGATCCGCGCCAAGCTGGTCAACGCCAAGCTCGGTGCGGGCGCCGCCACCGCTGAGGTCGAGGAAGCCTGAGCCGGATGCGCCGGAAGGACCCCGGCGCGACCCCGCCCGGCGCCTGCGAAACGGCGCTGGGACTGCTCTCGCGGCGCGAGCACTCGCGCCGCGACCTCGGGCGCAAGCTGGCCCGGCGCGGCGTGGCCGCCGAGGACGCGCAGGCAGCCATCGACCGCCTCGCCGGGGACGCCTACCAGTCCGACCGCCGCTTCGCCGAATCCCTGGTCCGCCAGCGCGTGGGGCAGGGCTACGGCCCGCGCCACGTCCAGGCCGAACTCGGCACGCACGGCATCCCCTCCGACACGATCCGCGAACTGCTCGACGAGCCCGACTGGGACGCCGTCGCGCGCGACCTGGTCGCGCGTCGCCTGCGCGATCCGGGCGACCCCGACGCCCGCCGCCGCGCGGCGGGCCTGCTGCAGCGCCGCGGCTTCGGCGGCGACACCATCCGCCGCGTTCTGGGCCGACGGCCCGACGGCGGCGAAACCGGCGACTGACGCCGACCCTGGCGGCACGCCGAGGGGGGCGCACGGCACCGCGCCGGCCCTTGTGCAGCGCGGCACGGGGCGCCAAATCGGGATATCCTCAACGGTTTCCCCGCCCCGGTGTGCGCCATGAAGTCCAGCGCCGAGATCCGCCAGACCTTCCTCGATTTCTTCCAGTCCAAGGGCCACACCGTGGTCGCGTCCAGCCCGCTGGTGCCGGGCAACGACCCGACCCTGCTGTTCACCAACGCCGGCATGGTGCAGTTCAAGGACGTGTTCCTCGGCGGCGACAAGCGCTCGTACAAGCGCGCCGCATCCTCGCAGCGCTGCGTGCGCGCCGGCGGCAAGCACAACGACCTCGACTCGGTCGGCTACACCGCGCGCCACCACACCTTCTTCGAGATGCTGGGCAACTTCTCGTTCGGCGATTACTTCAAGCGCGACGCCATCGCCTACGCCTGGGAACTGCTCACGGTCGTCTACGGCCTGCCCAAGGATCGCCTGTGGGTCACGGTCTACCACACCGACGACGAGGCCTTCGAGATCTGGAACCGCGAGGTCGGCGTGCCGGCCGAGCGCATCGTGCGCATCGGTGACAACAAGGGCGCGTCCTACGCCTCCGACAACTTCTGGCAGATGGCCGACACCGGCCCCTGCGGACCGTGCACCGAGATCTTCTACGACCACGGCGCGGCGATCGCCGGCGGCCCGCCCGGATCGCCCGAGCAGGACGGCGACCGCTACATCGAGATCTGGAACCTGGTGTTCATGCAGTTCGACCGCGCCGCCGACGGCACCCTGCATCCGCTGCCGGCGCCCTGCGTCGACACCGGCATGGGCCTCGAGCGCCTCGCCGCGGTGCTGCAGCACGTGCACAGCAACTACGAGATCGACCTGTTCCAGGCGCTGATCAAGGCGGCCGCCGAACTCACCGGCACCGCCGACCTCGCCGAGAAGTCGCTGCGCGTGATCGCCGACCACATCCGCGCCTGTTCCTTCCTGATCGTCGACGGCGTGCTGCCGTCCAATGAAGGCCGCGGCTACGTGTTGCGCCGGATCATCCGCCGCGCGCTGCGCCACGGCTGGATGCTCGGCACCAAGGGCCTGTTCTTCCACCGGATGGTCGCGCCGCTGGTGGAGCAGATGGGCGCGGCCTACCCGGAACTGGCCGCCAAGCAGGGGATGGTGGCGGCCACCCTCAAGGCCGAGGAGGAACGCTTCGCCGAGACCCTCGACCAGGGCATGAAGGTGTTCGCCGAGGTGGCCGCGAAGGCCACGGGCACGATCGCGGGCGAGGACGTGTTCCGCCTGTACGACACCTACGGCTTCCCCGCCGACCTGACCGCCGACGTCGCGCGCGAGCGTGGGCTCGCGATCGACATGGAGGGCTTCGAGCGCGCGATGGAGGGGCAGCGCGAGCGCGCCCGCGCGGCCTCGCAGTTCGGCGGGGCGACGACCGTGCCCGCGGACCTGGTCAAGGCGCTGGCGCCCACCGCGTTCGAGGGGTACCGCGCGCACGCGGTCGACGGCGCGCAGGTGGTCGGCATCGTGCGCGATGGGCGCTCCGTGGCCGCGCTGTCGGCGGGCGAGGGCGGCATCGTGCTGCTGGATCGCACGCCGTTCTACGCCGAGTCCGGCGGCCAGGTGGGCGACACCGGCGTGCTGCGCGGCGCCGGCGGCGCGTTCCGCGCGGACGACACGCAGAAGCTCGCCGGCGTCTTCCACGGCCATGTCGGCGTGGTCGAAGCGGGCGCCATCCGGGTCGGCGACGCCGTGCGCGCCGAGATCGACGCCGCCCGCCGCGCGGCCACCGTGCTCAACCATTCCGCCACCCACCTGCTGCACGCCGCGCTGCGCCAGGTGCTGGGCGACCACGTGCAGCAGAAGGGCAGCCTGGTCGCGCCCGACCGGCTGCGCTTCGACTTCTCGCACTTCCAGCCGGTGACGGCGGACGAGCTGGCGCGGATCGAGGACCTCGTCAACGCCGAAGTGCGCGCCAACGCCGCCGCCGAGGGCGAGGAAATGGCCTACCAGCAGGCGATCGACGCCGGCGCGATGGCGCTGTTCGGCGAGAAGTACGGCGAGCGCGTCCGGGTGATGCGCATGGGCGGCTTTTCCACCGAACTGTGCGGCGGCACCCACGTCGGTCGCACCGGCGACATCGGGCTGTTCAAGATCACCGCGGAGTCGGGCGTGGCCGCCGGCGTGCGGCGCATCGAGGCTGTCACCGGCGCCGGCGCGCTGGCCTTCGTCGCCGCGCGCGAGCACGCCCTGCGCGAGGTCGGCGCCCTGCTGGGCGCGCCGGAACGCGAGGTGGTCGATCGCCTGCGCGCGGTGTTCGAGCGGCAGAAGCTGCTCGAGCGCGAACTGGAGTCGCTCAAGGCGCGTGCCGCCAACGCAGCGCTCGATGATGTGCTGGCTCGCGCGCCGGACATCGGCGGCATCCGCGTGGTGGCCGCGCGCATCGACGGCCTCGACGCCAAGGCGCTGCGCGAGGGCGTCGACCAGGTGAAACAGAAACTGCCGGACTCGGTGGTGCTGCTGGCCACCGGAGCGGCGGGCAAGGTGTCGCTGGTCGCCGGCGTCGCCGGCCGGGCGCAGGGCAAGGTCAAGGCGGGCGAGCTGCTGTCGCACGTGGCCGCGCAGATCGGCGGCAAGGGCGGCGGTCGGCCGGACCTCGCGCAGGGCGGTGGCGAGGATTCGCCGCAGGTCGCGGCTGCGCTGGCCGGCGTGGTGGAGTGGGTGCGCGCGCGCCTGTCCTGACGCCGTCGCGGCGCATTCGTTCACGAGCCGGCGCGCGAGGCGCGCCGGTCCCCGCACAGCAGGTTGGTGCGGGGCCATGGGGGCTTCCGCCGGGCGCACGGGCGAGGGACGGCTTCCGGGCCCTTTGTGAAATTGCTGTCTTGGCCAAAAGTACGTACCAATTTCATTGCGCCGGACGCCGGGGCGGGACTACCATGCGGGCAAGGTCTCCAGCGCTCGCTAGGGATGTCCGGGGCGCGTGGCAGGAGCGCGCCCAGGATCGCACGACAGTGCACCCGGCGACGGCCGAGGGACCGGCCAAAGCAGAGGACTAGAAAAACATGCTGATTCTGACCCGACGGGTGGGCGAGACCTTGATGATCGGTGACAACGTCACCGTCACGGTCTTGGGTGTGAAGGGCAACCAGGTGCGCATCGGCATCAACGCGCCCAAGGACCTCGCGGTGCATCGCGAGGAGATCTACCAGCGCATCAAGCGCGAGCAGGAAGGCGGCTTGCCGCCGCACGACAAGAGCGGGACCTGAGCGGCGCCGTTTACCGCGGTAGCGGCCGCGCGTTATCCTTGTCGGGGTCGGGGTTCCCTGCCGCGTGGCAGTGGAACCGCGATCCGCACGGTGCATGGCCTGGTGCAGGCGCGGCGCCGGCGGGACAAGACCCGGAGAGATGCCCGAGAGGCCGAAGGGGCTCCCCTGCTAAGGGAGTATAGGGTCAAAAGCTCTATCGAGGGTTCGAATCCCTCTCTCTCCGCCAGTTTTCGA
>Ga0209450_10001345_pt1 | contig 12289 bp, 8 predicted proteins | sample FrelakmetLWP11LW_FD_187149 | JGI IMG/M metagenome (GOLD analysis project Ga0209450, IMG submission 187149) | Freshwater lake sediment microbial communities from the University of Notre Dame, USA, for methane emissions studies - LWP11 LW (SPAdes)... | ecosystem: Environmental > Aquatic >... | reverse complement strand
GCAGTTCGGCGAGCCGCCCGGCAAATCCCGGCAGGGACATCCAGCGATGTGACACGCGCAGGTGCAGCGGGCCGTCGGCCGGACGGGCGCGCTGCAGTACGTGCGCGACGGCGTCATAGATGCCCCCCGCCGCGGCGGCGAAGTCTGCACGTGCGAGTTCGATCGAGACCGTCGCGCCGGCCGCGGGCAGTTCGATCGTCAACCGGTCATCGTGTTCGAGCGCGGCAAGCCAGCCCGGCAGCTCGTCCCACAGTCGTTGCTCGCTCGCCGCCTCGTGCAGCGGGTCGAAGCGCGTCTTGCGCACGAACGCCGCGGCGATCAGGTCGAGCCAGGCCTGCTGCAGCGCCAGCCAGCCGTGCTGCGCGAGCAGCTCGAAGCCGGCGCGGCGCAGGTCTCCCGAGTGCTCGAGCGTGGTCACCACCGCGCGGTGCTGCGTGAGCTCGAGCTGCACCACGGGACCGGGCACCGGCTCGAATGCCGCAGCCGCCAGTGCCGCGTCCACCAGGCCGACCGCCGGCAGTCCCGACTCGCGTGCCACGCCGAGCAGCACGGCAAGTTGTTCCCGCGTGTACCAGGACGGCACGGCATACAGCGTCTCGCCCCCGCCTGTCTTGCGGGCCAGCTCGACCAGCTGCGCATGGGCTACCTCCGCATAGCTCGCAGCGGCCGGCATTGCCCGCGGCATCGGTACCGTGCTGAGGTCCTGCCAGTAGCGCGTTTCCGCATAGAGCGGCTGCAGCCGCGCGCGCTTCGCGGCCGCCACGCCCGTCTGCGGCGCCCGTTCGTCGAGCATCGCGCAGCCCGGCTCCTCGGCAACGAGCTGCCCGTCGCGCGCGACGACCAGGCCAGCATCATTGATCTCGAGGGCTAGCGTCATCGTCGGTCAGCGCACCTGCATGTGCCGGATGAGGTACCGGTCCAGGTAGGTCTCGGTGTCGAGGACCCGGCGCTCCTGCGCCAGCTGCAGCTGGTGAAGCAGGAACATCAGCACGATGCTGATCAGCAGTGCGACCAGCGTGGAATTGAAGGCCGTGCCCAGTCCCTCGGTCACGCCCGACACATCGCCGCTGACAGCCCGGTGCGCCTGGCCGAGCGCGTCGCCGATGCCGCGCACGGTGCCGATGAAGCCGATCGCCGGGATCGCCCAGGCGATGTAGCGCAGCATCGAGAGCTCCGAGTCGAGGCGATCCGCCTCGGCCTCGCACACGCCGCGCGCCGCATCCGACACATCCTGGATGCTGCGCGTGGCGCCGAAGCGATAGAGCGCGACCAGGAGCGCGCGCGGCAGCAGGCATTGCGCCTCCACCGGCGGCAGGGCCTCGAGCGGGCGCGCGTACTCGCGCGTGTCTTCCGGAAGGATGCGCATGCCTTCCGGCACCTGCACCAGGTCCCGCGACAGCAGCTCGCGCTCGCGCCGGCCGCGCCAGGTCTTGTAACCGATGATCGCGAACGCCCAGAGACCCAGGATCACCTCGGACTCCTGTTCCCAGTCCTTCATCACCACGTACAGCGAGCGCTCGGCGACGAAGTTCGGGTCCTTGAGCATCGCGGCGCGCTGCTCGGTCAGCAATACTTCGGCCCTGGGGCGCACCACGGTCACGTACACGGCGTGCACGGCGATCGTGAAGATGATCAGCGAAAACGCGCTGAACAGCAGTTCGCTCGGTGCACTCGACTTGTTTCGGGCCATGCCGTGCTCCGGCTCAGATGTCGATGGGAAAGGACACGTCGAAATCGGCCCGCACCTTCTCGGTGGGCTCGAAGCGTGGCGGCGACGGACCGGTGGGCGCAGCGGGCTTGGCCTGCGCGGTACCTGCATCCGCGGCGGTGCCCTGCGTCTCAGCGGGCGCCGGCGCATTCGTTGCCGACGCGGTCGGCGCGGGCGAACCCTGCTGCGCGGGCGGCGGCGACGTCTCCTGCGCACGCAGCACTGTCACGACAGCCAGCACGCCGGCGAACGCCAGCAGCGCAAGCCGCAGGCTGCGCCTACTGCGCGTAACGCGCGATGCGGAAACCGAGGTCATTGCGTTTGCCATCCCCGTAGTCGCGATACGCCAGGCGCAATTCCGTCACCGCGGCGTGGCGCCAGCTCGAGCCGCGCACGACGCGCAGCGCGCCCGCGCCGCCCGCCAGCGGATCCACCGCGACGGCGCCCGACGCCGGCTGGACAGTGTAGAGGTCGTGGGTCCACTCGGCGACGTTGCCACCGAGGTCGAAGAACCCGGCCGGGCCGGCAGCGAAGCTGCCGACGGGGGCAGTCGCGGCGTAGCCATCGTCGTAGTCCGGCAGCGCCTGGTCCACGAGCGGCTGCGCCTTGCGGTCCGCAAAGTTCCCGGCGCCCGGCGGCACCGGCAGCGCGTCGCCCCAGGGGTACTTGCGGAGCGCGCCGCCCGCGCCTCGCGCCGCCCATTCCCACTCGGCCTCGGTCGGCAGGCGGTAGCCGTTGGTCGCCGGGACCACGGGCACGAGCTTGCCGCCCTGGTTCACGTAGGCGGGCGCGAGCCCTTCCTTCGCGCTCAGCCAGTTGCTGTACTCCGCGGCATCCTGCCAGCTCACGCTGACGACCGGCTGGCGGTCGAGATCTAGCGTCTCCTGCAGGATGAAGCCGGAGCGATGCGACGGGCGGAACTGGCGGAACTCCGCGTTCGTGACCTCGCGCAATCCGAGGTAGAAGCGCCGCTCGAGTTTCACGGCGCGCTGGGCCTCGTTGGCGCGGCGCCCCGCCTCGCGGCGTGGACTGCCCATGGTGTACTCGCCGGCCGGCACCAGCTTGAGTTCCTGCCCGCCGGGAGAGCGCAGCATTGCCGGCAGGGCCGTGACGGCTCCGACCTCCGCACCTGGCACACCGCCGGCCGACAGTGGCGCACCCGGCGACTGACCGGCAGACGCGGGTGCGCGTGCCACGCCCTCGAGCAGGGTGACCTCGATGCTCTGCGGCAGCCCGGGTCGCGGAGTCACCGTCACACGGTGCGTCGCATAGCCCGACTTGCGGATCTCGATGGCGTGCGCCGTCGCCGGCAGTTCGAGCGTCTGGTTCGCGGCGCCACGGGCCGAGCCGTCCACGTAGAGCTGCGCGTCGGCGGGTTTTGCGCTCACGATCACCTGGCCCAGGATCGGTTGCAGCGACACCTCGAACGCGACGCGCGCACCCGGGCCGACGGCGATCTCGCGCCTGGCCGGCTCGTATCCGTCGCGCATCACGGTGACGAGCTGGGGGAGGTCCGGACGCACGTCGATCTCGAGCGGCGTGCGTCCGCGATACGCGCCGCCGACCGAAACGCTGGCCCCGGCCGGCGCGCTGGTCACCGCAAGGCGCCCGTCGGGCAGTCCGAGCCGCACTGGCCCGATCGCGAGCGGCTCGTTCGCCTGCACCTGCACGTCGCCGATCCACGGCTTGAAGCCCGGGTGGCGCAACTCGACGCGGTACGACCCCGCCATCAGCTCGAGATCGAGCGGCGTGCGGCCCCGCGCCTCGCCGGCCACCCACACCTCGGCGCCCTCGGGCTCCGACTTGACCGCCACCGGCGCCCACGCCGGCACGAGTTGCGGTGCGAGCTTCTGCAGCCGACCCGCGCCCTCGATCTGCACCTCGACCGTGAAATCGACGAATCGCTCCGTGTCGATGACCACGGTGTGCCTGCCCGCCGGCAACTCGAACACACCCGGCGCCCGGCCGGCGTCACGCCCGTCGATGCGCACCGCGCCCGCCACGGGCAGCGCGATCTCGAGCTTGCCCGGCAGGGGCTCGAGCGCATATTCGAAGCGCTGGCCCCGCGCGCCCGTCACCTCGACTTCGACGCGCAAGGGAACGTAACCCTCGCGCTCGGCAACGAGTGCGTATGCGCCGGGACGCAGCAGGTGGCTCGTCCCCAGTCTCAGTCCCGGCCAGTCGCCCTCGAACGCGACGCGTTCGGGCGCGGGCTCGATCCCGACCTGCACCGGCACGGACGTGAAAATAAGCGCTGCGACGATTGCGAGCAGCGTCAGCGCGCCGCCCACGGCAATCTTTCGCCACGGTACGGTGCGCTCGGCCGACAGCTCGGTGGCCGCACCGGGACGGAACGCGATCGCCTCGATGCGCTCGTCCTCGCCTGCGCCGATTGACCCGACCGTGGCGGCAACCTCCGGTGCCGGCGGCGCGGTCACGTTGTCCACGCCGCCGGCCACCAGCTCGAGCACGCGGCGGCCGCTCTCCACGCGCAACTTGAGCCGGCCCGCCGCAACGTCGAGCACGTCGCCGGCCCGCAACCACACGGACCCCTGGAGCGGCGTGCCGTTGTGCAGCACTCCCCCAGCCTCGCCCCCAGGCTGAACGAAGAGTCGCCCGTCGTGAAGCCCGATCCACGCGCGCACGTCGGATGCGCCGGGCAACGTCACGCCGGCACCGGGCCCGCCGAGCGACAGAGGAAAGTCCCCGGCGCCGAGCTGGCGCTCGCCGAGCGGCTCGCGCACGACCAGTTCGACGTTCAAATCGGCTCCTCGCAGCGAATCACGACCGTCGGCGCCTCGCGGCCGGGCGCGACGGAAATCTCGCGACGCACGTCGCGATAACCCGCGCGCACGCCGACGACGGTGTAGCGCCCCGGCAGCAGTTCCACGTCCTTGTGCTCGAAGGTGCCGAGACGCCCGATGCGATAGATCGTCACATCGGTCACGTTGTCCGAGGCGAGCGCGACGCGCAATGGCGTTTCTGCCGCAGCCACCAGCCGCTCGACGGCTTCGATCTGCCCGGCCAGCACCGGACCGGGCGCCGGCACGGCACGCGCCCGCTGCAGCGTAGCGCGCGCCGCGCCACGGATCTCGGCCGAGAACAGGCGTTCGGGACGCTCGATGACCGAGGCGAGTTCCGCGTCCAGCATGGCGCGCGGCTCGGCGCGCTCAAGACCCTGTCTCGCGGAGAGCAGGTTGCGGTCGACGTCCAGCGCCTTGCGGTACTCCACGAGCGCCTGCGACCAGCGCTCGGCACGCTCTGCCTCCTGCGCCGCCATCAGGTGCGTGGTGAGGCTGTGTTCGGCGAGGCCGCGCTCGACCTGGGCGAGGCCGTCCACGACCTCGGGGGCACCCGGCCTGAGGCGACCCGCGCGCTCGAAGTCGCCACGGGCCTTCGTGTAGTCGCGGCGCGCGAGGCCGTCGAGCCCTTGCGCGATCGCTGCTGCGAAAGCACCGCCGACGGCCTGCGCCTCGAGACGTGCCAGCGCCTGGCGAGCCGCATCCGCATCGCGATCCAGATCGAGCACCTTGCGATAGGCGGCTGCGGCCGCGACGGCCTGCCCCTGCTGCTCGAGCAGCGCAGCTTCGGCCAGCAGCCTGCGCACCTCAGGGAGCCTGCCCGCACGCTCGAGCCCGCGCCTGGCCGCCGTGTTGCCGGGCTCCATGGCGAGCGCCCGCTCGAATTCGCGACGCGCGACAGTCGCATCACCGCTCGCGAGCGCAGCCGCGCCCGAAGCGAGCGCCGCCCGCAGTTGCTCGTCGGCCCGCCGCCCGGTCGCCGCGAAATCGGCGTCCGCGGCCCGCAGCTGGGTGAGTGCGCCCGCGTAGTCGCGCCGACCGAACGCCGCGTCCGCTTCGGCCAGCAGCCGCTTGCCGCGTGCGAATGCCTCGCCGCCCCACTGGCCTGCCGCGCGCCGCTCCAGTGACTCGAGCCGCGCATTCACCGCTGGCCTCAGTTCCTCGAACTCGCGCCTGGTCTCGGCCAGGACCCGCAGGTCCGGCGCCTGTGCCGTCGGCGCCTCGGCCGGCGCGTTTGCAACAGTCGCTGATGCGGGAACGCGGGCCGCGCGCTCGACGCGCTGGGGCAGCACGAAGAACACGAAGGCAGCCGCCAGCGCCAGGAACGCGAAGCTCGCAGCGACGAGTCCGCGGCGAAAACCCTGCGAGTGCAGCTGCTGGGGCGTGGGGCCGCTCGGGGCGGTCCGCGTCCACTGTGGACTGATCGGTTCGCCCGAAGGCGGTGGCCGCAGCGCGACGCCGGCAGCGACGCCGCCACCCGGGCCTGCGTGGCCGGCGGCGCTCAGGGTGCGCAACGCTGCGGCAATCTCGGCGGCACGTGCCGGACGCGCCTGGGGGTCCTTGGCGAGACAACGCAGGATCAGCTGTCCGAGCGACGGCGGCAGGTTGGCATCCGCCGGCAAGGGCGCCGGCGGCTCGCCGCGCACGCGCTCCGGCCGCGCGTCGGGATAGAACGGGGGATAGCCGGACAGCAGCTCGTAGGCGAGCGTCCCGAAGGCGTAGATGTCGTCCGCGGTGGTGGGCGGTGCGGCGTCGAGTTGCTGCGGACTCATCGAGAACGGCGACCCGCCGCGCGGCGCATCCGCGTCGCCCACGGCGGCCGCGTGACCGAAGTCCGCCAGCCGCGGCGTGCCATCGTCTGCGAGCAGCACGTTGGCCGGTTTAAGGTCGCGATGCACCACGCCGCGCTCGTGCAGCGCCGCCAGTCCGTCCGCGATGCCGGCCAGGACCGGGAGCAGCTGCGGCCAGGCGCGGCCGCGCAATGCCGAGAGATCCCCGCTCCCGACCTGGGTGAATACCGCAAACGGCGGCTCACCGTCGTGCACCGCCTCGCATGCATGCAGGTTCGGATGCGCGAACTGCTGCTGCAACCGCGCGGCGGCGAGGAACCGGTCACGCTCGCCCGGCGCTGCGTCCGTCAGGACCTTGAGCACCCGGTCGCAGCCGTCATCGCGATCGCGCGCCTGCCAGACCTGCGTCGCGCGGCCCGTGCCGAGCCTGCGCAGCAGCACGTATCGCGCAGCAAGGATCTGCCCGCCATGGAGCATCTCGTGCGACCCCGCCCCGCGTCAGGGCCGGCCCGGCGGCACGGCGGCGGTGGGACCGGCGGGCAGGCCCGTCTCGTTCTCGTACAGTTCGCGCAGCAGTTGCCGCCACTCCGCGTACTGCTCCTCCGCCGAACCCTTGAGCTGCAGCGTGCGCCCTTCGATGTCCACCACCATGGGCTGCACCTCGGACTGGAAGGAGTCGCCGAGCTGCTTGAGCGACTCGGCGCTCACCTTGACCTCGGCACGCTTGTCGAGGCCGCTCTTGAACGCGTACATGCCGCCGATTACGGCCGCGGTCGCCGCTGCCGAGGCGGCGCTGCTGTTCGTTTCCTGGCCGACCATGATGCCGCCGACGATGGCCACCGCACCCAGCACCTGGCGCGTGAGCGCCTCGCGCTTCGCCTGCGCCTCGGCCTCGAGTTCCTCGTGGCTGAACTTGCGGTACTGCGTGTACGGCTCGGCCATGCTGCCGCCGAAATTCGCGTAGTGCTCGTTCAGCGTGTCCACCAGCGCGTAGTCACGCTCCCGGACGCGCTGCATGCGCTGCACGACCGGGTCTTCCTCGGCCGGCAGCCGCGCGACGCTGTAGAGCCCTTTGCGATCGCGGGCGAGGTAGCTGCCGAAGGCATAAGGCGCCAGGTCGGCGGCGAAGCGCAGGTTCCCCACGCGGCGCAACTCGACGCGCTGCTCGCGGGTCAGGGCACGCCGTGCCGCGAGCAGGTCGTTCGCGAGGGTGTTGTACAGGTTCTCGAACGGGTCGCGCGGCTTCGCGACCACGTCCTTGTAGGCGCGCGTGTCCGCCTGGGCCTCGTAGGTCCGGTCGATCCACCTGCGGCCGACCGCGTCCGTCGCCACCACGGCGAGGCGCAGCTCGCGGCCGTCCGACTCGAGGATGCGGCCGTCGATGAACACTTCCATGCCCGTGCCGTCGGGCGGCAGGACCCGCACCTGGCCCCACTGGCCCGTCTGTTCGAGCGTGTCGCGGATCATCACCGGGATGTAGCGCGACTCTGCCTTGCGCACTTCCGGGAAGATCCGCTGCTTCTCGCGCTCCGCCTCGTCCTCGGGCACGTTCGGGTCGAACAACCGCACGCCGACGTCGAGCAGCTCGTCCTCGGGCACTTCCGTCGTGGCCCGCTCCGCCGCGATGCGCGGCATCGGCCGCTGTTCGTTGACCACGCAGCCGGCCAGCAACACCGTCGCGAGCAGCGCGGCGCAGGCCACCAGGAGAGCGCGGGTCGGTTCCATGACGTCCTTCACTTCACTGCGTGCTCTTCTTGTACTGCCGGTACTCTTCCCAGAGGCGCTCGCGCAGCTCCGGGTCCGTCTCCTTCATGGCCGCTTCGCGCAGCTGCCGCGCGACGATGTCGTCGTCGCGGCCGTCGGGAATGTCGGACGGCACGGCATTCGGGCCCGAGCCGCCCAGGACACCCCCGCCAACACCGCCACCGCCGCCCTGCGTGGCGGACTCGCCGCCGGCGGATTCGCCACGACCGCCGGCTTCGCCCTCGCCCGCCGACGGACCTTCGCCACCCGGCGCCTGGCCCGTGCCAGCGGCACTGCCTTCACCGCCCGCGCCTTCTTGTCCCGACGGGTCGGATGCGCCGCCGGCGGCAGCGCCGGCTTGCCCGGATCCGGTGCCGCGCGCCGCGCGCTCCGCCGACACGGCTTCCTGCTCCTTCCGCATGCGCTCGTCGAACACCGCGAAGGTCTCGTCGAAGCGGCGATCGATCTGGGCGCGACGATCCTCGGCCGTCACGGGACCCGAGCCGGCTGCACCCGTCCCGCTGCTGGCAGGCCCGGAACTGCCGCCCGATCCACCGGCGGTGCCCGCGGACCCGGCCGAAGCCCCCGCAGGCGACGTACCCGCCGGGCGTCCGGCTGTCCCGGCCGAGCCTGGCGACCCCGCCGTCTGGCCCGTCGCTGGAGCTGTGCTGGACGCTTGTCCCGACTGGCCGGACGGTTGCCCGGAAGACGGTGCGGGCGGCTGCGGCCAGCGCTGAGGCGCCGGCTCGCCGGGCGCCTGCCCCGCCGCCGGGCTCGACTGGCCGGACGTTCCGGCCGATCCTGACGAGGGCGTCCCGGCCGTCGACGGCTGCCCCCCCGAGGAGGACCCGCTGCCTTGGGAACCGGTCGCAGGGCTGCCCTGTGACCCCGACGACGGGCTCCCCGTCGATCCGGACGACGGCGACGAGCTACCCGACGGCGGTGACGGGCTGCTGGATGGCGGCGACGAGGGCTGCGGCAGCGGCGGCGTGGGCGCCTGACTGGTGGTCGCGCAGCCGGCCGCCAGCGCAGCGACCGCCACGAACCCCATCCATCCTGCGCAATTCCGCGTCATAGACGTCATTTCTCCGCTCACGGCGCACCCCGGCGCCCGGCCCGGTGTTGCCTCGACAGTGTCTTCGATCCGCCCCGCAGGATGCAGTTCAACGGGAGCCGGCACCCGGCGCCGCGGCGGCCGCTCCGGCGGTCGCGAGGTCCGCCCCGACCAGGAAAGAACGCAGCTGGTCGGCCAGGCGATTACACGCCGTGCGCTGGACGGGGGTGATGATCGGGATGGGTGCCACTGCGCCGATCAGCACCGAGGTGCCCGTGACGTCCGTGCTGACCGACCCGAGCTGGGCGCCGGTCCTCAGGTCCCAGACCGAGGCGACGTAGCCGGATTGCTTCTCCCACCAGCCCAGTCCGAAGCAGCCCCCGCCACCCGGTCCGACCGCGCACGCGACGCTGCCGCCGCTGTCGGTCTTGCGCGTGTTCCCGTCGAGCCACACCACGTAGCGCACACCGATCTGCTCCAGCCGCTCCGCGACGCCGGGCCGCTCGAGCAGGATCTGCAGTCCCGAGGCGTTCGCCGGCGCGGTGCTGGGCTCGAACCACGGGAACAGCGCGTCGGTGAACTGCTGCTCGCCGAAGATCTTGAACGGCACGCTACCCGCGGCGGCGGCTTTCGCCGATTGCCCTTCCTCGGGATGCACGAGTTCGCCGCCGAGGTGCTCCTGCACGCAGTCGAGGAACTTCTCCTCGGTCCCGGTGCCCTCGAGCTGCGGCTTCTTGAGCACGACGATGGAGTCGTTCGCCTGGATGGCCGCAGCCACCTGGCGCGTCTCGTCCACCTTCGCGGTCATGCAGCCGGCCACCAGCAGCGTGACGACGGCGAGGCCGAGCGCCGGCCGCCCGCGGGCGGCCACCGGCCGTTCCCTGTCGCTGCTGTGGTGGGTCATGGCGGTCATCGTCTCTGGCCGGATCCGAGTATACGCCACGGGTTCGAGCGCGAATGCGGGCGGGAACGTGACGCTCAGCCGAAAAGATCGCCCTGCCGCGGCGCAGCTGGATCGCGCAGGAACTGGCTGCAGTCGAGTTGTGGCCCGCGCGCCCCGTTCAGGCCGTAACGGCGGCAGGCGGCTGCGAACCGCGAAGCCAGGAGTGCGGCATAGGCGCCCTCGCCACGCATGCGATGGCCGAAGCGAGGATCGTTGATGCGCCCGGCGCGCGCCTCGCGCAGAAGACCGAGGACGCGGTCGGCGCGTTGCGGGTAGTGCTCGCGCAGCCACTCCTCGAACAGCCGACCGAGTTCGTGGGGCAGGCGCAGCAGCATGAACGCCGCGTTCGCCGCACCCGCCTCGGCCGCGGCGGCCAGCAGCGCCTCGAGTTCGTGGTCGTTCAGCGCCGGGATCATCGGTGCCAGCAGCACGGTGACTGGCACGCCCGCATCGACGAGACGTCGGATCACCTGCAGGCGAGCGCGCGGCGCGGCCGCGCGCGGCTCGAGCGTGCGCTTCAGGTCGTCGTCGAGCGTGGTCAGGCTGACGGCCACCGAGCAGAGCCGCCGTTCTGCCAGCGCCGCGAGCAGGTCGAGGTCGCGCAGGACCAGCACGCCCTTGGTGACGATCGTGACCGGATGGCGGTGGGCGAGCAGCACCTCGAGCAGGGCCCGCGTGGTGCGCTGCTCGCGCTCGACGGGCTGGTACGGATCGGTGTTGGCGCCGAGGTTGATCGGCTTGCAGGCATACCCGGGCGCCGCGAGTTCCCGCTCGAGCAGTCGCTCGAGCCCCGGCTTGTGGAAGATGCGGGTCTCGAAATCCAGGCCGGCGCCGAGGTTCCAGTAGGCGTGGGACGGGCGGGCAAAACAATAGATGCAGCCGTGCTCGCAGCCCTGGTAGGGGTTGATGGACTGGTCGAAGGGCACGTCCGGCGACGAGTTGCGCGTGATGGCGCCTCGCGGCCGGTCGGCAAGCAGCACGGTCGCGGGCTGCGGCAGCGGCGCCTCGAGGCCGCCCCAGCCGTCGTCCATGGCCTCGAGGCGGGTGGCCTCGAAGCGTCCGCCGGGGTTCGACACGGCCCCGCGCCCCTTCACCCGACGATGCCTGTCCTCCCCGCGCATGGCGCCAGAATACTGTACATAAATACAGGTGTCACGGCTCCGCCCCAGGGAAGCGATCCATCCGCGACAGCTCCGGGAAGAGCCGCGACCAGGCACCGGCGACCACCAGCGTGGCGCAGCCGCCGACGATCACGGCAGGCACGGTGCCGAACCACGCTGCCGTCACTCCGGACTCGAACTCGCCGAGTTCGTTGGAGGCGCCGATGAACACCGCATTCACGGCGCTCACACGGCCGCGGATCTCGTCCGGAGTCTCGAGCTGCACAAGCAGGTGCCGTACGTACACGCTCACCATGTCGCCCGCCCCCATCAACAGCAGCGCGGCCAGCGACAGCCAGAAACTGGTCGAGGCGCCGAAGACGACGGTCGCGAGGCCGTACACGACCACCCCGCCGAACATCCAGCGGCCCACTCGCCGCGTGATCGGGGCGAGGCCCAGCACCACGCCGCACAGCGCCGCCCCGATGCCGGGCGCCGTACGCAGCCAGCCGAGGCCCGCCGGCCCGACCTGCAGCACGTCCGCTGCATAGACCGGCAGCAGTGCCGTCGCTCCGCCGAACAGCACTGCGAACAGGTCGAGCGAAATGGCGCCGAGTACCAGCCGCCGCGAGCGCACGAAGCGCAGCCCGGACAGCAGTGTTTCCCAGCCGGGCGGCTCGGTGGAGCGCGCTGCGTCGCGCCCTCCCGCGCGCAGGGTGAGCACCATCGCGACGGCCGCCGCGAGCAGCACCGCGACGCTCGCGTAGACCACCGGCGCGCCGAGCAGGTACATGACGCCGCCGAGCGCCGGGCCGGCGATGGTGGCGACCTGCCACGTCGACGAGTTGAGCGCCACCGCCGTGCCGAACTGCGCGCGGGTCACGAGGTTCGGCAGCAGCGCCTGGCCGGTCGGCATCGCGAACGCGCGCGCAATGCCGAACAGCACCATGACGGCGAACACCGGGCGCGCCGACTCGAGGCCGCGCGCCGCGAACGCGAGCAGCAGCACCGCGCACAGGCACTCGAGTGCGAAACAGGCCGCGAGCACCCGCCGGCGATCGCAGCTGTCGGCGACGTGCCCGGCGGGCAGGATCAGCAGCACGAACGGCAGGAACTGGGATAGGCCGACGAGCCCGAGATCGAGCGGGGC
>Ga0209450_10001344_pt1 | contig 12302 bp, 8 predicted proteins | sample FrelakmetLWP11LW_FD_187149 | JGI IMG/M metagenome (GOLD analysis project Ga0209450, IMG submission 187149) | Freshwater lake sediment microbial communities from the University of Notre Dame, USA, for methane emissions studies - LWP11 LW (SPAdes)... | ecosystem: Environmental > Aquatic >... | reverse complement strand
CGCCGTAGGGCGACCCGCCGACGCCGCACGCCACGCAACCCCAGGTCCCGTTCGCGTTGTTGTTGGCGAGGACCGCCGCGTGGTTCGAGCTCGCGGTGACGCCGGAGACTCCGTGATCGTAGGTGCTCTCGCCTTGGGCGCCCCTGCCCCAGTGGCTTACCCCGAGCACGCCGAACCCGGTGGAACTGACCCCGTGCATGGCCGTGCCACTCGACGACTCGCCGTGCACACCGTACGGATCGCCGTAGCCGGACGCCCCTGCGGTCGAGGTGCCCAGGTCGGCCCAGTTCGAGGGGCTGCCTGCCTTCGCCGCCCGGAGCGCGGCACTGGCGCCGACCGCGTAGACCGCGAAACCCGTGCCCTCGTTGGTGATCGACAACGCGTTCGAGCTGGTGCTGGTCGAGCCCGTCCACGGCAGCGAGAATCCGCCCTGCTCGTCGTTCGCCCAGGCGACCCCGGTGCCGTTGTACTTGAGCACCTGGCCGGCGGACGCGCCCGAAGGCGAGACCTTGTCGGCGGTCACCGCGGCGTTGGCGAGCTCGCCGGTGGCCACGCAGGTCGCGCACGCGAGGTCGGACGCGCCGCCGCCCTTCTCGGTGGAGGCCGCGTAGCTGAACGCGACATCGGCGGAGGTGACGGTTCCATCGGCGATCTTGGCGCTGCTCACCGCGCCGTCGGCGAGCTGGGCCGTCCCCACCCCACCGCTGGCGATCCCCAGGGTCACGTCGCCGCTCGCGCCGCCCCCCGACAGGCCCGTTCCGGCGTTGACCGCGGTGATGTCGCCGCCGCCGCCGCCGGGCGTCGCCGCGATCGTCAGCGTCTGCCCGGAAGGCGTGATCGACACGTTCGAACCGGCCGCCAGGGTGACGGCGTCCTCGAGCCCATTCAGGCTCTTGACGACCTGGCCGGCGGCAATCTTGGCCGAGGTCACGCCACCGTCGACGAGGCCGATGCTGTCGCCGCCGATGCTGATCCCGGCGCCCGCGCCGACGTTCAGGGTCACGTTGCCCGAGCTCCCGCCCCCGGTCAGGCCGTTGCCCGCCGTCACGCCGGTGATCGTCCCGCTCCCCGACGCGTTCTCGGCGAGCAGGTCATCCCGGAAGGCCATCTCGAAGGTCGTTGGATCCTGCGACGTGTTGGCGATCCCGGAGCCGAAGGCGAGCAGCTTCCCCGAGCCCGCGGTCACCGCGACCTCCAGGCGCGCGTTGGTCGTCGAGAGCGAGGGAAACTCGTCCTTGAGCTGGAACTGGCGCTGCTCGAGCCGGCGCACCGTGTAGCTCTTCGCCGTTGCGAGCGCGGCGCCGGTGGCGTCCCGCGGGGTGACCGTGACGGTGCAGGAGTCGTCGCCGGTAACCTCGACGAAGCCGTAGTTGTAGCGGTAATCGGAGGCGCTGCTGGGCTGCGTGAGGTTGACTCCGAGGAGGTCGGTCCCCTGGCCCTGCCCGATGGCGAACGACGCCGGGATGCCGTCGAAGAGCTGGCCCTTGGAGTCCTTCTCGCCCTCGCCCGCGGCCTTCGCGTAGATGCGGGAGGAGACCAGGAGCTTCGCGGAGGACGTGACACGGATGGCGCCGAAGCCGTCGCGGCCGAACAGCTCGGCCATCGCGTTGGCGTAGTGCGCGGTGTCGCCTGGCTGGATCGTCGCGGTGACCGGGGTGGCCGCGGTGTTGTCGCGGTCGCGTTCGAGGAAGAAGAGCTGGACCAGGGCCGGGGAGGCCCCGGGGTTGTGGACCCACACGGTGGTGTACCAGGTCGCGAGTCCCCGCGCCCGCCCGACCGAAGGCAGGAAGACGTCGGTCCCGGCAAAGCCGCCGGGAGCCGGGGCGGCGGCGAGGAGTGCGGCGAGTAAGGCCACGGCGTTGCGCAGGCGGGCGAAGTCGATCATGAAGCCTCCCTTTGATGTCTGCTGGGCGAGTGCCCGGCGTGTCGGTCATGGAGCTTTCCAGCTCAACCTAGGCCGCCGGCGGCCGGAAGTCTCAACGAAGTGGTGATAAGGTCGTGACGAACTTCTGACGACGCCCATGGAAGCCCGCCCGCCGCGCCGCTACCGCCTTGCCGACATCGTCGTCGACCTCGACGACGGCATGCTCGTCCGGGGCGTGGAGCGGCTCAACCTGACGCCCAAGACGCTGGGCGTCCTCCGCCTCCTGGTCGCCGGCGCGCCCCGGCTCGTGACCAAGGAGGAGCTGCTCGACGGGGTGTGGCCGGAGCAGATCGTCGAGGAGGCCGCGCTCACCCAGCGGATCAAGGAGCTGCGCAAGCTGCTCGGCGACGATGCCCGGAACCCAAGGTTCATCGAGACCGTCGCCCGCCGCGGCTACCGCCTGATCGTCCCGGTCGAGGAGGTGCGCCCCGACCTGGAGTCTGGCGCCTCGGCCGTGCCGGGCTCGCCGGCCGGCGACGCGGTGCTCGAGCAACAGCTCGCCCCGGCCGCGGTCCAGGCACTGGCCGCTCGACCCGGCTCGACGTTCCGCTGGTGGGCGACCGGGGCGATGCTCATGGCGGTCGGCGTGCTGGCGTTGGGCTGGGCGCTACGGAACGGGACGGGAAACGACGCGTCGCCCCCGCCCGAGCGGCGGCGCGCCGTCGCGGTGCTCCCGTTCCGCGCCCTGGCCCCGGACCCGGCGAGCGACTGGCTCAAGACCGCCCTGCCCGAGCTCCTCCTCACCGACCTCTCGGCGGGCGACCGACTAAGGGTGATCTCCGGCGAGACCGTGGCGCGGGTCAGCCGCGAGCTGGCGTTCACGCCGACCGACGACCTCCCCCGCGACATGCGGCTCCGCCTGCGCACCAACCTCGACGCCGAGATCGTGGTCGGCGGGACCTACCTGGCGACCCCGGGCGGTGGGAGCCGGGAGGTCCGCGTCGACGTGCGCGTCACCGACGCCACGACCGGCGAGATCCTCGTCGCGTTCAGCGAGAGCTCGGTCGAGGGCGAGCTGCTGGCCCTCGTCCAGCGGGTCGGTACGCGGCTGCGCGGCGCCCTCGGGGTGGGCGACCTCAGCGACGAGGAAGTGGCCAGCCTGCGCGCGGCGCTGCCCGCGAACGTGCAGGCGGCGCGGCACTACGCCGAGGGACTCACGCACCTTCGGCTGTTCAACTTTCCGGCCGCCCGCGCTGCCCTCACCGCGGCGGTCGAGGCCGACCCCGCGTCGCCGATCGCCCACGCCGCCCTCGCCGACGCCTGGGACTGGTCGGGCTACGACGGCCGGGCCCGCGAGGAGCAGGAACGGGCGGTGGCGCTCGCCGGCAAGCTCGGCCGCGCGCAGCAGTTGCGCCTCGAGCAGGCGCTGCGCGAGCGGCGTGGGGAGTGGGAACGGGCGGAGGAGATCGCCCGGGCGCTCTTCGCCTTCTTTCCCGAGGACCTCGAGACCGGACTGAGCGTCGTCAACGTGCTGTCGCGGGCCGGCAACGACCGGGAGGCCGCAGCCACGCTGGCGGCGCTGCGCCGCCTCCCGGGGCCGGCCGGTGCCGACCCGCGCATCGACCTGGCGGAGGCGTGGATGCTCGACGACGCTCCGGCGCGGCGGCTCGTGCTGGCGGAGAGGTGCGCCCGCGAGGCGGAGGCGCGCGGCGCCCGGTTCCTGCTCGCCGCGGCCCGGGTGCAGGAAGGGATGGCGTACGCGCGGCTCGGGGAACCGGTCAAGGCCCGCGAGGCCTACGAAGACGTGCGCCGCATCCGCGTCGCGATCGGCGACCGTTTCGGCATCGCCAAGGTGCTCGACAACGAGGGCGTGCTGCTCGCCCAGCAGGGTGAGCTCGCCGAGGCTCGCCGGGCGTTTGAGGGGGCGTTGGCCATCGGCGAGGAGATCGGCAGCGTGTTCGGCGAGGCGTGGGCGCGCCGCCATCTCGCCGCCGTCCTGGTCGAGCAAGACGATCCCGAAGCCGCGCGGGAGTCGCTGGCGCGCGCCACGGAACTCTTCACCGAGCTCGGCCAGCCGATCTCGCGGGCCGCTACGCAGGCAGCAATCGCGAGGGTGGTCCTCGGTCAGGGGGCGGCTACCGAGGCCGAGGCCCTCGCGCTCGAGGCGCGGGCCGGTGCGTCGGGGGGCAAGGCGCGCAGCGTCGAGGCCATGATCGAGGCGGTCCTCGCGGTCGCCGCCGCCGGTCAGGGCCGGAGCGAGGACGCGATCGCCGCGGTGGAGCGCTCCGAGCACCTGCTCGCGGCGAGCGGCGACCCCGTCGAGCGGCTCGACGTGGGAATCCTCTGCGCCCGGGCGCGAGCGATGAGCGGCAGGACCGGTGAGGCCCTCGCCGCGCTCGACGGCGCCATCGGGGAGGCGCGCCGACTGGGACTCGTCGCCCTCGAGCTGGAGGCCCGACTCGCCCGGGCCGAGGCCGTTGCGCTCGACCCGGCGACGCGGACGGATCCCGCCGCCCACACTGCCCTCGTCGCCGATGCCGAGCGTCTCGGCTTCGCCCGAATCGCGCGCCGCGCCGCCGCCCTCCCCGGGCCTCCCAAGCAATCGGGCGGGTTGCCGCCCCGGAGACCTCGCCTCGGGTGAAGGTCCCCTGTGGAGCGCGCGCTCCGCGCGTGCTCGTCGTTCCGTGAGCACGCCCGGAGGGCGCGCTCCACAGAAGCTCTTCTCGACCTCGCGGTGTCCGTTGTTTTCTCGAAGAAGTGCCCGCGAGGTCGTCGCGCGCTTGGGGTCGCCGTCGCCTTGTGATCGCATGTACAGGGTGCTAATGTACGGATCGTGTCACGGGGGGGCGCGGCAGCCTGCAACGCCCAGTGTGAGGGAGGGACGGTGGTGACAACGGCCAGGGACACCGAGTGCGGCGGCGCGGTCTGCATCGGCGCTCCCCGCAGACCGGCCGAGAGCCACCTCCGAGGTCGCGACCGCGGATGAAGCGATCGACGCCCACCCCCGCACCCAATCACCACGAGCACACGACGGCCCGCGCGGGCCGCTTCATCGAGACAACAACCGTCATTGCGAGGAGGCGAGAAGCGCCGACGAAGCAACCCCGACGCGCCTGGACGCGCTCCAGGCACGACGGGATTGCGTCGCTCGCTCCGCTCGCTCGCAATGACGGAGGGCGCGAAGCTGCTCGGGAAGCTCGTCCCGCGCGGCCCACCGTTCGCAATCATGGGCAGCTCCGACACCCCGACCGATCCCCGGGCGCCAGTGCCCGTCCCGTCCTCGCGGGCGGGCAGTCGGACAGTCGGCTGTCGGCTGTGAGCTGTCAGCTTTCTTTCCAAGGGGGAACGCGATGGCAGAACCACTGACCCACGATGTCCTGATCCTCGGGGCTGGGCTCGCCGGGTTGCGCGCCGCGGTCGAGATCTCGCGCCGCCTCGAAGGCAAGGTGGACATCGGCATCGTCTCCAAGGTGCAGCTCATGCGGGCCCACTCGGTGTGCGCCGAGGGCGGCACCGCGGCCGTGCTGCGCACCGACGAGGGCGACTCGCTCGACCTGCACGCCTGGGACACCGTCAAGGGGTCCGACTTCCTCGGCGACCAGGACGTCGTCCATCGCTTCGTCAAGGCGATGCCGGGCGAGATCATGCAGCTCGACCACTGGGGCATCCCGTGGACGCGCGACAAGAACGGCCGCATCGACCAGCGCCCGTTCGGCGGGCACTCGTACCCGCGCGCGACGCTGGCCGCCGACAAGACCGGCTTCTTCGAGATGCAGACGCTCTACGACACGCTGTTGCGCTACAAGTGCTTCAAGCGCTACGACGAGTTCTTCGTCACCGACATCCTCGCCGCCGACAACCGCTTCGCCGGCCTGGTCGGGATCCACGCCCCCTCGGGCGAGACGGTGACCCTGCGCGCCAAGGCGTTGCTCATCGCCTCCGGCGGCGGCGGCACGCTGTACGGGTTCACGACCTACTCGCAGACCGTGACCGGCGACGGCATGGCGATGGCGTTCCGCGCCGGCTTGCCGCTCGAGGACATGGAGTTCCTCCAGTTCCACCCGACCGGGCTGGTGCCCTCGGGCATCCTCATGACCGAGGGGTGCCGCGGCGAGGGCGGCTACCTGAAGAACAACACCGGCGAGCGCTTCATGGGCAACTACGCGCCCAAGCTCATGGAGCTGGCGCCGCGCGACATGGTGTCGCGCGCCGAGACCGAGGAGATCCTCGCCGGGCGCGGCTTCCACTCCGACGAGTGGGGCGACTACCTGCACCTCGACCTCACCCACCTCGGCGCCGAGCGGATCAACACCCGGCTGCCGCTCATCCGCGAGGTGTGCATCAAGTTCCTCGGCATCGACCCGATCACCCACCCGATCCCGATCCGGCCGGTCGCGCACTACTCGATGGGCGGCATCGAGACCGACATCGACGGCAAGACCCGGATCGCGGGGATCTGGGCGGCCGGCGAGGCCGCCTGCGTCTCGCTGCACGGCGCCAACCGCCTCGGCTCGAACTCGACCGCCGAGTGCCTGGTGTGGGGCGGCATCACCGGCGAGGAGATCGCCAAGACGCTCGGCAAGCTCCCCGCGCCGGCGCCGGTCCCCGCCGCCAAGGTCCAGGCCGCGCACGCCCACATCGAGGAGCTCAAGAAGCGCGAGGGCGGCGAGAACCTCTACGAGCTGCGCCGGCAACTGCGCGCCATCATGGACACCAACGTCGGCGTGTTCCGCACCGGCGAGAAGTTGGCCGCGGCGCTGACGACCGTGCGCGAGCTCCGGGCGCGGTCGCTCCGCGCTCCGGTCGTCGACCAGGGCAGGGTCTACAACTCGAACCTGTTCCACGCGCTTGAGCTCGAGAACCTGCTCGACCTCGCCGAGGTGACCGTGATGGGTGCGCTGGCCCGCCAGGAGTCGCGCGGCGCCCACGCCCGCCGCGACTTCGCCACCCGCGACGACGAGAAGTGGCTCAAGCACACGCTGGCGTGGAAGACCGACGCCGCGCCGCGCCTCGACCACAAGAGCGTGACCATCAACACGTGGAAGCCCGTGGAACGCAAATACTAGCTGACAGCTCACAGCTGACAGCCGACAGTGGAGACGAGCGCGCGTCACGGAGGCCTGGGAACGACGATGAGGCGCTTTGACAGCCTGCAAGTTTGGGAACGCAGCCACGCGGTGGTCCTGGATGTCTACCGCCTGACGCGGAGTTTCCCGGCCCAGGAAAGGTACGGACTCACGTCGCAGATACGTCGCGCCGCGGTCTCCGTTCCTACGAACATCGCCGAAGGATCGAAACGAAGCAGCCAGCGGGACTTCGCACACTTCCTCAACATTGCGGAGGGATCGCTTGCCGAGGTCGGGTACCTGGTCGTACTGGCTCGTGACCTTGGCTACATGGATCCGGCTGACGCCCGAAGGATCGGGGCCGAGGCGGAGGAGATTCTTCGAATGCTGGCTGTGTTGCGAAAGAAGGTGGAGGGGGCGAAATGACGGCTTTTTCCTTGGCTGTAGGCTGTCAGCTGTCGGCTGTCGGCTGGATCGACCTCAGAGGGGGCTGCCATGCTTGAAACGAAGGGACGTCCGAATCGCCTCGGCCTGTGGGGCTGGTTGGGCGGGGGCCGTTGGGGGATGGAGCGTTACCTCTACACGCTGCACCGGCTCACCGGGCTCGGCTTGCTCGCGTACTTCCTGCTGCACATCGTGGTGACGTCGTCGCGGGCGTTCTCGCCGGAGCGCTGGAAGGCGGCGATGGACTCGGTGAGCGGCCCGCTGTTCGTGCTCGGCGAGTACCTGGTGTTCGTCGCCTTCGCCTTCCACGCGGTGAACGGCGTCCGCCTCGTCCTGGTCGAGCTGGGGATCGGTATCGGCAAGCCGATCGAGCCGGTCTACCCCTACAAGACCTCGGTCGACGTCCAGCGACCCCTCGCGGTCGGCGTGCTGCTCGTGGCGGCGGCCCTGATCATCCTCGGTGGCCTGGACTTCTTCGTCCTCGGAACGCACTAGGAGGCCCGCCATGATGAGAGACCAGAAACTCTGGACCTACCACGTGGCGGCCGGCGCCGTGATCCTCGTCCTGCTCGGCCTGCACATGGCGATCATGCACCTCGACGCGCTCCTCGGTTGGTTCAACGCCCCCGGGACCCACCCGATCGACTGGGCCAACGTGGCGGCGCGCGGCAAGGCCGTGTTCTTCCCGGTGACCTACGTGCTCCTGCTCGGGGCCGCGCTCTTCCACGGGCTGTACGGCCTGCGCAACATCCTCCTCGAGCTCAACCCGTCGGCGGGCCTGAAGAAGCTCGTCGGCGCCGTGCTCCTGCTCGCGGGTCTCGGGCTGTTCGCCTTCGGGACCTGGGCCGCGGTGGCCAGCCACACGCTGGCCAAGACGTTCTAGGGAGGATGGGGAGATGATGAAGGACGTCACCTACCGCATCAGGCTGTTCGACCCGAACCGCGACACCGAGCCGCACTGGGAGGCATTCACGATCCCGTACGCGGCGGGGATGACGGTGCTGGACGGGCTGTGGAAGGTCAAGGAGCTGCACGCGCCTGGCCTGGCCTGGCGCTCGTCGTGCCGGATGGGCGTGTGCGGCTCGTGCGGCATGCTGATCAACGGCAAGCCTGGCCTCGCCTGCAACACGCAGATCTCCGAGCTGAACGCGCTGACCGTCGCCGTCGCGCCGCTGCCCAACTTCGACATCATCCGCGACCTGGTGCCGGACCTCGCACCGATGTTCGGCACGCACCAGGCGCTGCTGCCGTACGTGATCCGCGAGGACGTCGAGGAGCGCGAGAACCCGACCGCCGAGTTCTGGCAGTCGGCCCACGAGCTCGAGCAGTACCTGCAGTTCTCCTACTGCATCAAGTGCGGGTGCTGCATGGCAGCGTGCCCGACGTTCGCCACCGACGCGCTGTACTCGGGACCGATGCCGCTGGCCCAGGCACACCGCTACAACACCGACACCCGTGACGGCGGCTTCGCGGTCCGCAAGGAGGTCCTCGCGGGCAGCGCCGGGCCGTGGCGCTGCCACTACGCCGGCGAGTGCTCGCGGGTGTGCCCAAAGGGTGTGGACCCGGCCAAGGCGATCCAGCTCATGAAGCGGGAGCTGGTCCTCGATCTGCTCCACCTGCGCACGCAGAGGTGCCCGGCGCCGGTGGCCAAGCAGCCCACCGAGATCAAGCGCCGCGACGGCGTGCCGGACGCCCCCGCCCGCACGGTCTAGACTGGACGGGCGGGACGTGGCCAGCGGCGCAGCCGAGAATCGACGGGACGTGGTTTCATCGCCCCGCGTGAAACGACAACCAGGCGAGAGCCTACGGAGAAAGGAAGGAGAAACGTCATGCTGAAGAAGATCGGACTCATCGGCGGCGGGTACATCGGCGGCGTGCTGGCACAGGAGATCGCGCAGCGCCGCCTGGCGAAGGAGATCGGCCTGACCGACCCGGCCCCGATGCCGAACCCGGCCGACCCGCCGGAGCGGCAGGAGGTGGTCAAGAAGCAGTCGGTGTCGATCGGCAAGTGCCTCGACATCGCCGAGGGCCTGCCGACCATCGCCACGGACGTCAAGCTCGTCGGGTCGAAGGACTACTCGGCGCTCGAGGGTGCCGAGCTGATCATCAACACCGCCGGCGTGCCGCGCAAGGCCCGTCCCGACGGCACGTTCCCCAGCCGCGAGGAGCTGCTCGCGATCAACCTCAAGGTCACCCTCGAGGTTGCCAAGGGCATCCAGCAGTACTGCCCGAACGCGATGATCATCTCCGTCGCCAACCCCCTCGACGCCATCGTGTTCACCCTCGACAAGCGCCTCTCCCCGCCGAAGAACAGGCTGTTCGGCATGGCCGGCGTGCTCGACTCCGGGCGCTACTGCTACTTCGTCGCCGAGGCGGCGAAGGTGTCGGTGGAGAACGTCAATGCCATCGTCCTCGGCGGCCACGGCGACGACATGGTCCCGGTGCGCAGCTCCTGCCAGGTCGCCGGCATCCCGGTGAGCAAGTTCCTCGACGCCGACACCCTGGCCAAGATCGAGGCGCGCACCCGCAAGGCCGGCGGCGAGGTGGTCGGGCTGCTCGGCTTCGGCTCGGCGTTCGTGTCGCCGGCGTGGGCCGCGCTCGAGATGGCCGAGGCGGTCATCTACGACAAGCGCAAGATCCTCCCGGTCTGCGCCAAGCTCGAGGGCGAGTACGGCGTCAACGGCCTGTTCGTCGGCGTGCCGTGCATCGTCGGCAAGAACGGCATCGAGAAGATCATCGAGCTCGACCTCACCGACGAGGAGAAGGCCGCGTTCGACAAGTCGGTCGCCGGCGTCGGCAAGACCTGCGCCGAGGCCGACGAGATGCTGAAGGGCATGTAGGAAGAACCGTGGCCAGTGGCCCGTGGCCAGTGGCCCGTAACGACAGGAACGACGCGAGGGCGGGGCGTGTCCCCGCCCTCGCTGTGTTCTTGGGTTCAGTGGCTCAAGCCCCAAGCCCCAGGTCTCAAGCCGTCTTCACCGGCTGTGGGTGACGCCGAGGCGGGGGCAGCGGGCGGCGAGCGGGCAGGTCGAGCAGCGCGGCGAGGTCGGGTGGCAGACGTGTTGGCCGAAGGTGACGAGCAGGTCGTTGATGTCGATCCACAGGCGTTGCGGCAGGACCTGCTCCAGGGCGTGCTCGGTCTGCTCCGGCGTGCGGGTGGTGACGAGGCCGAGGTGGTTCGAGATCCGGTGGACGTGGGTGTCGACGCAGATCGCCGGGATGCCGAAACCGAGGCCGAGGACGAGGTTCGCGGTCTTGCGGCCGACGCCGGGGAAGGCGAGCAGTGCCTCCCGGTCGGCGGGCACCCGGCCGCCGTGCCCGGCGACGATCGCGCTTGCGATCGCGCGGATCTGCCGCGCCTTCGTGTTGTAGAACCCGGCCGGGAAGATCAGCTCGGCGATGCACGGCTCGGGCAGCCCCGCGAACGCCTCCGGCGTGGCGGCGACGGCGAACAGCCGTGCCGACGCCGCGGCGGTCACGGCGTCCTTGGTGCGCAGCGAGATCACGCACGCGACGAGCAGGCGGAACGGGTCGCGCGCCTTTTCGACCTCAGTGAGCGTCGTCGGCCGGACGCCCGCGCGCACGGATTCGAGACGATTCACCAGCCAGCGGAGTTCGTCAGGATTCCAATGCATGTGAAGGGTGGCCCGTGGCCCGGGGTCCGTGGCCCGAAGCCGACAGCCGACAGCCGACAGCTTCCTCCGTCCCCCACCCAGCAAAGGGACTCCTCCGACCGCCCGAAAGACGGGGCGGCGGGTTGGACGGGAGGGGTGGGCGGTGGCCGTGCTGTGTGGGTTGGGTGGTGGAGAGCTGTGAGCTGTCGGCTGTGAGCTTCCCCTCCAGAGTTCTACACGTGGTCCCTGCGACGGACATCGCGACGAGGACCAGCGTGCCGACCGCGGCGCCGGCGAGGCCGGGCTCGAGCCCGGGCGGGAGCTGCGACCGCACCGCCTCCAGCGCGAGGTCGACGGCGGCGCCGGCTCCGATCGCGGCCGCGACCGCCGCGCCGCGGGCACGCGGCCACGCCAGCCCGATCGTGAACACCGGCAGGAGCGCCGCGGTGAAGAACCCCCAGCCCGCGACGCCGAGGAGTGCGACCGTGCGCTCGCTCTGGACGCCCAGCACGACGGCGGCGGCGCCGACCACGACGGTGGCCGCGCGCCCGGCGGTCACCGAGCCCGCGGCCCGGCCGAGCGCCGCCGGCAGGTCGCGGGTGAGCGCGGCGGCGGCCAGGTTCAAGAACGACGCGGTGGTCGACATCAGCGCCGCGAGCACGGCGATCCCCGCGAGCAGTACGGCCCACGGCCCGAGCAGCCGCATGACCGCCGGCGTGAGCTCGTCCGGACGGGCAACCACCAGGCGTCCCTGGGCGGCCAGCGCCGCGCCGGCCACGCCCACCCCGAGCCACACCGCGAGCATCGCCGCGAGCGCGCCGGTGAGGATCGCCGGCAGCCGGCGCAGCTCCGAGCGCGAGCGCAGGAAGAAGAACTTCTGGACGTAGTGCGGCTGGGCCAGCGTCCCGAGGCAGAACAGGAGGTAGAGGGCGAGCGCCCGCGGCGGCGGCATCGCGCCGAACGAGCCGAGCAGCTCGGGACGCGCCCGCTCGATGGCCGCCAGCGCCGCGCCCGGTCCGCCCGCGGCGGCCAGCGCGGCACCGGCGAGCACGAGCGCGACGGCGGCCATCACGCCGCCCTGGACCGCGTCGGCGAGCAGGCCGGCGCGCATCCCGCCCGCCGCGGTGTACAGCGTCGTCGCGAGGATCACCAGTGCGGCGGCGGCGACTGCCGGGACGCCCAGGAAGCTCTCGCCGAGGACGGCGGCGGCCTTGGCCTGCACCGCCCCCGAGGCCACGCAGCCGATCACCACGACGAGCGCCGCGGCGGCCCGCGCGGCGCGGCCGAACCGGGCGCCGATCAGCTCCGTCGGGG
>Ga0209450_10001343_pt1 | contig 12331 bp, 11 predicted proteins | sample FrelakmetLWP11LW_FD_187149 | JGI IMG/M metagenome (GOLD analysis project Ga0209450, IMG submission 187149) | Freshwater lake sediment microbial communities from the University of Notre Dame, USA, for methane emissions studies - LWP11 LW (SPAdes)... | ecosystem: Environmental > Aquatic >... | reverse complement strand
CTTCATCCAGATCATCGAGCAACGCCAGGGCCTCAAGATCGCCTGCCTCGAGGAGATCGCCTTTCGCATGGGGTACATCTCCAGGGAAAAACTCGAAGAAGTAGCCCAATCCATGCGAAACAGCACCTACGGCGATTATCTCCTGCGCCTCCTCAAAGAATAGGTTCCCTTTTTTCATCCCACAAAATCGACTTGACTTATGTGCCTATTTCGAGTAGTATTTCTACTCATGAAAGACCAGGGATCGGACAATCTTTTCTCAGGGATCATCTCCTCCAAGACCCGGATCAAGCTCCTGGTTCGCTTTTTCTTCAATCCCGCAATCAAATCCTATCTCAGGGAACTGGCCAAGGAATTCGACCTTTCCACGAATGCAGTGCGTGAAGAACTCAACCAGCTCACCAAGACCAACTTATTGAAATCACAAAAAAACGGTCGAAACGTGTACTATGCCGCGAACCCCGATCACCCGCTTTTCCCTGAACTGAAGTCCATGGTGAGCAAGGTGATGGGCATGGACCAGGTCATTGACGGCATTGTGAGCAGGCTCGGAGACCTCGAGCGCGCCTATCTCATCGGCGACTACGCAGAGGGAAAGGACACGGGCATCATAGATCTCCTTCTTGTGGGTAATATCGACCAACACCAACTAACTGATTTGAGCAATAAAACTGAACGATATATGAACAGAAAAATCCGGGTTTTGATCCTCAAGACAAAGGAGTTCGGGAGGCTTTTGCCTCAGCTAAGCAGAAAGCCCAAGATCCTTATCTGGGAGCGCGGAAAAGGGTAGCGCCATGGGCTACGGTGCGGATGAACGCCATGATTGGAACTCGATCTGAGAACCTGAAACGATATCTTGCGAATACCTCATGGACGTTAGCCGAGAGAGTCATTCGCATACTCGTTTCTCTCTTTGTGGGGATTCTTATTGCCAGATACCTCGGGCCGGAGCACTTTGGAATTCTTAGCTATGCCATAAGTTTTGTAGCCCTCTTCTCTTCCATCGCGACTCTAGGTCTCGATGAAATCGTGATCCGTAATCTTGTTGAAGCCAGAGATCCGAAAGATAAGATTCTCGGGACCTCATTCGTGCTCAAGGGCGTAGGAGCCTCAGCTCTCATCCTTGTGGTTTACGGTGCAATGAATTTGACTTCCAGCGAGAAGAATACCAACTCCCTGATCCTAATCATCGCTGCGGGTTCGCTTTTTCAGCCACTCAACGTTTTCGATCTCTACTTCCAATCTCAGGTCCTCGCTCGGTTTACAAGTTCGGCTCAACTTTTTTCACTGATTCTTTCCTCCGGTGCGAGACTCCTACTCATTATTTTCAAGGCCTCGCTTGTATGGTTTGCATGGGCCATTTTTTTCGAAAACGCCCTACTCGGAATTGGTCTTCTGCTCTTCTATCGCAAGCAGGCCCTCAAGATTCGTTCCTGGCGCTTTAGCAAGGAGCTCGCTACAAAGCTTCTTCATCATTCCTGGCCTCTCATGCTATCGGGGATGGCGATCATGATTTACATGCGGATTGACCAAGTCATGATTAAAGAAATGATCAGCAATGAGGCGGCGGGAAACTACGCCGTTGCAGTACGCCTTTCAGAAGCATTTTACTTCATCCCCATGGCCATTTGCGGTTCCCTGTTTCCTGCCATTCTCGATGCAAAGAAGATTGGCCTGGAAGTTTACACCCGCAACCTGCAGAAACTTTACGACCTCATGGTTTGGCTAGCAGTTGCAATAGCGATTCCTACCGCATTCTTCGCAGAAGATTTCATCACCCTACTTTTAGGAGCGCAGTACGCGTCATCCGCCAGCGCGTTGAGAATACACGTCTGGGCGGGAGTATTCGTTTTTTCGGGGGTTGCGAGCGGCAAATGGCTGGTCGCTGAAAACTTACAAACCTATTCGTTTTATCGGACCTTCGCCGGAGCAGTGGTTAACGTTCTGCTCAATCTCATTCTCATCCCCATAATGGGCATAAACGGAGCAGCCCTCGCAACGGTCGCCTCCTATTGCATAGCCGCTTATCTCAGCATGGCTTTCTTTAAACACAGCAGGCGAACTTTTTGGCTAGTTACCAAGTCTCTTAATCCCATCGGCGCAAACAAAAGGATTTTTCATGGGTAGTTCACACGCAAGAACCTTCCGGGCGCTCCTGGAGTACAATCTCCCGCGGTTGCTAAAGAGGCTGAAATTTGTCTTCTTCGACGACTATGCATTCAAATCTTATTCTCAAGAAGGCGAGGACATGATCTTGAGGCGGATATTTGAAAACCAGAAGACCGGCTTCTACGTTGACGTGGGGGCTCATCATCCCAAACGCTTCTCAAACACATACTATTTCTATGATCAAGGTTGGCGAGGAATAAATATTGACGCGTTACCTGGAAGCATGAGGTTATTTCAAGAAATCAGACATCGAGACATTAACTTAGAAATGGCCGTTTCCGATAAAAAAGAGACTCTCACGTTCTATGTTTTCAATGAACCGGCTCTCAGCGGGTTTTCATCAACTCTTGCCGAGAAGAGAACAGCAGGAGGCACCCATCGAATCATTCACCAATACCAACTCACTACAGAGACTCTAAAGAATATCCTCGACACCCACGTTCCAAAGCAGCAAAACATCACTTTCTTATCTATCGACGTTGAAGGCTACGATCTGAAAGTCTTGAAATCCAATGACTGGAAGAAATATCGCTTTCCCGTGGTCCTAGTTGAATCGCTCGAAATGACTCTTGAAGAGATACTGGAAAGCGAAACATACATGTTTATGAAATCAGAGGGATATACCTTGCTCGGAAAGTCCCTCAGCACCTTGATCTTCAGGGCAGAAGATGCCGGGTATTCGCCCTTTGAAGGCTCTGGTGTGAATCAGGTGCCATCGTCATGAGTAGGCTGGAAAGCCTCAAAGATTAGGGGATCCCCATCAACAGGATATAAGATGAGATTGGCGCCCATAGTCCTATTTACATACAATCGTCTTCATCACACGGTTGAAACCCTGGAGGCCTTGAAGACCAATGAACTTGCCGAAGCCAGCGAGCTCCTTGTTTACTCGGACGGCCCGAAGACCCTTCAGGACCAGTTCTCTATCGATCAGATCAGAGAATACGTGAAAACCCTAGGAGGCTTTAAGTCTGTGGCCGTGATCGAGCGCCCCAGAAACCTTGGTTTAGCGCACTCCATAATCACAGGGGTCACGGAAGTTCTTAATGCATATGGAAAAGCCATCATACTGGAGGATGACCTTTTGACGTCAAGATTCTTTTTGAAGTTCATGAATGAAGCTCTTGAACTTTATGAAAAAGAAGAGAAGGTCGTAAACATCACAGGTTATACCTATCCTGTCAAATATCCTCTTCCAGAAACTTTTCTTCTTCGCGACCCGGGCTGTTGGGGGTGGGCAACGTGGAAACGGGGATGGTGTGTGTTCAAGGAGGACAGCCGAGCACTTCTCAATGCTCTTTCCAGAGGTGACCTATTAAGGCAGTTCAACTATAATAACTCTTACCCCTATTCGAAAATGCTGGAGGATGCCGTCTCAGGGAAGAATGAGTCCTGGGCTATTCGATGGTATGCTTCTGCCTTCCTAGGAAACTACTTGACCCTATACCCCGGGACATCCTTGGTTCACAATATAGGCAATGACCGCTCCGGGATGCATTCATGTCGGTCGAATCTGTACGACGTGAAACTGTCTGCCAAAACCATTGAGGTAACGAAGATCCCTTTGAACGAAAATGAAAACGCTCGAAGCGCCTTTGAAGCCTATTTCCGTTCCTTGAGAAGACCTATAACCCAGAGAGTCCTTGGATTCATAACGAAACTGAAAGGGCGATACCATAGATGTCACGTTCGACTAGCCCCATAACCTGTGCACGAAAAACCATCCTGCGCGAGTTCATGCCCCCGGTCATCCTACGTCTCCTCAGGAGGATGTCTTCCTCTTTTTCTCGTCCCTTTGCCACCTGGGAGGAAGCCCTGAAACACGCTACGGGATACGAATCGGAAGCAATCATAAAGAAAACCTTCGATTCCTCATATAAGGTAAGAAAAGGGGAGGCCGTCTATGAACGTGATTCCGTTCTTTTTGATGAAATTCATTATTCCTGGCCACTTCTCTCCGCGTTGATGTGGATCGCTGCACGTTCAAAGGGGGAACTTCATCTTCTTGACTTCGGTGGTTCACTCGGGACAACCTATTTTCAAAACAGGAAGTTCTTGAGGGACCTATTTTCGGTCACATGGAATATTGTCGAGCAGAACAAATTCGTCGATCTAGGCAGGAAGTACTTTCAGGATGATCGGCTCAAATTTCACGACAACATTGACTCTTGTTTGAGTTCCCTCTCCCCACAAGTTATCCTCTTCAGTGGCGTGCTCCAGTATCTTGAAAAACCCTTTGAGTTGATAGACACGCTTCAAAACTTTTCGTTCCCCTACGTCCTGATTGATCGAACTCCATTTGTTAAAGGTGGTAAACACAGAATCCGCGTTCAGAAGGTATCGCCTAAAATTTTTGCCGCAAGCTATCCTTGCTGGTTTTTCGCTCGGGAAAAGTTTATGCAGCATTTCAAGAACTATGAGATTATAGCTCATTTCCCGGGATCAGGTTTCGACTTCTATCCGAATGTGCAATACTTAGGGTTCGTCATGGAGCTAAGAAAGTAGAATGGTTCAATGTTTCAAAACAATCTTTTATGATATCATAGGTGTTTGCAATGCAAAATGCCCTTATTGTCTCAGTGGCCGATTCCGCCAGACCCAAGGGAACCCTGTCTCTCCGGAGCAATTTCAAGAAACGATCCAAACCTTGCGCCACAATCACATTCTCCGAAAAAATGGCGTGATCAGTCTTTACAACTGGGGCGAGCCTTTCCTCCATCCGAAACTGCCAGAGCTGCTCGACATTCTTAATCAGTTTGACTGCCGCTATGCATTCAGTACAAATGCTTCAAATGTGCCAACCATCGATGCTCATTTTACAAGAAATCTCGATCAGATCACCTTTTCGATGCCCGGTTTTTCGCAAACCTCATACGACCGCATTCACGGATTTAACTTTGCGACAATCACACGCAATATCGAAAGAATTGTCGCTGAGTGCCGATCCCATCACTACACCGGGCGCTTTACGGTTTCCTTTCATGCCTATCGCTTCAACCTTAAAGAGATTCGCTTGTGTGAGCAATTCTGCAATCGACTGAGTATTCTGTTCAACCCATATTCTGCCATTCTAAACAACTGGTGGGATATCAACGCGTGGATCGCCGGCACCTTGCCCTTCGAGCGCCAGCAAGCCATTTCCGATGATCTTCTCGACTTTGACATCTGGCAAAAACTTAAGAAATCGCCGTCTCGCTACCTCTGCCCCCAATACCGGATGCTGGTGATCGATGAAAACTCGAATGTTCTCCTCTGTTGCCAGGTGCCTAAGGGCGAGAATTTCTCATGCGGGAACCTGCTACAGAATGATTTCGCATCAATCATGAGCAACCGATTTCATCACAAGGTATGCGGAACATGCATCAAATCGGGATTGGCCTATTACTTTAATACTTCACTCGTTGCCCCAAAATCTTATCAGAAGACTATCCCTCAGAGGATCAAACGGTTTGAGTACATCGCCAAAAAGGCGTTCAGAGATCTCTATTTTGCCATAAAGAAAAGCGGACGTCAGGATTAAGAGTGAATCAGTTAAATCGCTTTATTCAGAGAGAGATGTTCCTCCCAGGCTTGGTTGGTCTCTTGATCAACCCCTTCTACTTTGCTCGGAAAGACCTCGCTGCACAAATCAGAGATCTAGGTCAGTCTTTAAAGGGGAAAACCCTGGATGTGGGCTGCGGTTCGAAGCCCTACCAGAGACTTTGCAACTCCTCAGAATACGTCGGCATGGAGCTTGACACCGTAGAAAACCGCAAGAAGAAGTTAGCCGATTGTTTCTATGACGGCCACCGATTTCCCTTCAAGGCTGAGACCTTCGACTCTGCAATGGCAAGTCAGGTTCTTGAGCACGTCTTTAACCCGAACGAGTTTTTATGTGAAATCTATCGAGTACTCAAACCTGGTGGCTCCTTATTGATCACTGTCCCCTTCACGTGGGATGAACATGAGCAACCGGTAGATTACGCCAGGTACTCTTCGTTCGGCTTGAGAAGTTTGCTTGAAAACAACGGATTCGATGTCATTCTCCAGAGAAAAACCCTTGGTGATATTCGAATCCTTTTTCAATTGGTCAACTGCTATGTTCAAAAGGCAATAATGATCAGAAGCCTTTTTCTTCATGTTCTTCTGACCTTTTTGGTTGTAGCGCCATGCAATATCGTGGGTATGATCCTGAGCCGAATGACCCCTCGCAATCCTGATTTATATCTTGACAACATTGTTCTGGCAAAGAAACGAAGATCGACCGCTTACGCCGTTGATGAATCCCGAATTCCCACGCCAGGTTCCGAATGCCACTAGGATCCAAAAAACACAGGTCTAGCGATGCACCATTTCTGCACCTATTTTGATCACCATTACTTACCTCGCGGATTAGCCCTTTACTTTTCCCTCAAGGAGCACTGCTTATCCTTTCAGTTATGGGTCCTCTGTATGGATCACAACTGTTACAAGGTCCTTTCACAGATGAGCTTGCCCGGTTTGAATCCTATTCTGCACGCTGACTTTGAGAAGGAGGACGGGGGGCTGGCTGAGGCCAAAAAGAATAGAAACAGGATTGAATACTATTTTACCTGCACACCTTCTTTGCCTTTGTACATCTTCAGACGCCAAGCTGAAATCGCGATGATTACATATCTCGATGCAGACCTATTCTTTTTTGACAGCCCCGCTCCCCTCTTTGATGAGATTGCCGATAATTCTATCGCCGTGATAGGCCATCGTTACGCACGTAGGCTCAGCCGCAGATTTAGATATGGCACTTACAACGTGGGATGGATTTCCTTTCGAGCGGATGAAAATGGGTTGGCCTGTCTTAACTGGTGGCGTGAGAAGTGTCTTGAATGGTGTTATGATCGATTTGAGAACGGCCGCTTCGCAGATCAAAAATACCTTGATGCTTGGCCTGGCCTTTTTCAGAAACTCGTCGTTCTTCAGCACAAAGGCGCAAACCTCGCACCCTGGAACATTGGGAATTACCGAATTACTTACCGTGATACCAAAGTCTGGGTAGATGAGCAGCCCCTGGTTTTTTTTCACTTCCATGGGCTTCAACAAGTTGCTCCCTCGCTTTATGACCCAAACTTTGCCGGCTCTCGAGCAAAACTCAGCAAGACCACAAGGCAACACATCTTTTCTCCTTATATTGATACGCTTTGGAGGCTCAGAACGCGTTACTTACCCTTCACCCCCAGTGACCCATTGCCTCCTGGCAAACGAATGGAATCCAAGGTTACAGGAACAAATCCTCGTATCTGGAACATGTTAGATAAGGCAGCATGCGCTCTGCTATCGGTGCTTAACAGGAATTATCTTTTTGTCAGGAATGGTCGCATCATCTGAATACCGATTTCTCGGCTTCCGGTCTCATGTAAAACCATGCGGAAGAAGCGAATCGCGTATTTCTAAATTGCCGGCTGGGTATGAAGCTTTTCTTTCTTTGTAAACGTCGACCCCAGGGAAAAGATCTACTTACTCGCCCCTATGGTCGTTTCTTCCATCTCCCTCGAATCCTGTCCGAAAGAGGACATGACGTTTGTTTGCTGTTGCTCAGCTATCAGAAGGAGGCTCGATCGCGCACGATGCAATACGGCATGACCTGGATCACCGAATCCGTTTTTCCCACAGGGCCCCTCGCTTACATTCAACACGCGGAAAGGCTCGTAAAGGAATTCAAGCCAGACTGGGTCGTCGGTTTTTCCGATACCTATTACGGCATACTCTCCGCATGGCTGGGGGAAAGGTATCGGATCGGTTCCGTGATTGACGCCTATGATAACTACGAAAGCTACATCCCATGGCTGAAGCCTTTGCACCTTCTCTGGAGAAAAGCCCTCGGCCGAGCCACCCTGGTAACCGCAGCGGGCCCCCATTTGGCAGAATTCCTGTCCTCCTTCAGACCAGACAAGAAGGCTTACACCATCCCCATGGCATCTGATCCCAATTTCCAACCGCTGGAGAGAACTGAATGCCGCCGGAGACTTGGCCTTCCGGTCGACAGAAAAATCATCGGGTACAGCGGCGCCGTCCACCGCAGCAGAGGTATTGACACGCTTTTTCAGGCCTATGAAAAACTTAAGGGCGACAATCCCCAGCTCGAGCTCGTTCTCACAGGTCGTAACCAAAAGGGGTTATCCATTCCTTCAGGAGTCCGATGGCTCGGTTATTTGCCGGATGAAGACATGCCCCTCTTGCTCAACAGCCTGGATGTTCTCCTCGTGCTGAATAGGTTCTCTGATTTCGGGAGATTCAGCTACCCCGTGAAATTGTACGAAGCGATGAAGTGCCATATCCCTGTTGTGGCCACGAACACGCCGCCTGTCCGGTGGATTCTTGGAGATAGAGGCTCGCTTATAGCAGAAGCCGGTGATGATGCGGATCTTGCCCGAAAGGTTGAATCGATTCTGAACATGAACCGGTGGGACTATGGGGAGCAAAACACGTGGGAACAATCCTCACTGGTTTTTGAAGCGGCGCTTCTCGCCCGCTAAGTTTTCTGTGACACTTGCTCATAAATTTTCTTGAACCTCTCAGCCACCACGGCCCATGAAAACTCCTGTTTCACAAAGCCAAAGCCCTTCTCGGTTACTTTTTTTCTCAGGGCCTCATCATCCAAGATTCTAAGAATTTTCTCTGCCAAGTCATGAGGATTCCTCTGAAGGGCGATCAGCCCTGTCTCCCCATCCTTGATGATATCCGGGATTCCTCCAGTCGCGGAACCGATCACAGGCACCCCGCAGGCCATGGCCTCAAGAAGAACCAAGCCTAATCCCTCTGTCTCACCCTCGTCGGTCCTCACAGAGGGGAGGACCACCACGTCCGCCGTGGAAAAGTAGCGTGCCAGTTCTTCCTGGGAAACAGGCTCCTGAAAGACCACCCTCCCTTGCAGATGGAGCCTCTCCGATACGTTCACGAGATCCCCCTTGCAGGGCCCGGATCCCACGACAAGAAGTTTGGCATTCGCATGTTTTTCCAGGACGGATGGAAAAGCTCTGATCAGGTACTCCACCCCTTTCACGTCAATGAGGCGGCCCGCATACAGAATCGTCTCAGCGTGTCTTCCGTTCTGCTTGTGTCCCGTTGCCCGGCCCGCCGATGTTGAGAAAAAGTCGATATCCACACCCATCGGGATGACTCGGATGTCGTCTCTCCCCGAAATTCTCTTGGCCCTTTCTGCTGTGGCCCTGCTGTTCGCCGTGCACGCATCCGAACCAAGGATCACTTTCTTGTTCAGCCCCCGGAGGAAAGGGAGATTCAGACCGTGCACATCTGAACCGTGGAGCGAGGTGACCCATGGAATCCCGCGGAATTTTCTCAACAGAAGCCCGGTGAACCCCTGTGGGATAGACCAATGGGCATGGACCAGATCGAAATTCTTTTGTTGGGCGATTCGAATGGCGTAGAAGAGCTCGGCAAGAATGAAAAAAGGAAGCTGTATGAAAGCCAAGGGGCTTTCCTTCATGTTTTTCAATATCCCTGCGCCATAACAGAGCCTTTGAAATCTGTGGGGGTAGAAATAAGGAAAACGAAAAACCTTTATCCCTTCCCAGAATTCATGTCGCTTACAGCCGCCCTCATGGGGCGCGAGGACCTCGATTTCTATTCCGAGCTTTTGCAGTTCTTTGCAGAGGCTGAGAATAAATACTCCGGAGGGATCTCCCGGAAATCGGGGAAAGGACGATGTGACAACCAGAACTCTCAATGTCTGCCCACAGAAAGCGAAGGTTATTTGAGATCCTTGTTGTACTCCATGTCGAACCACATGCCGAAGAAAAGGCTCTGCAGCCCGCTCACCATCGTGAAGACCAAGGCCATGGCATTGATCCGTGGAATGGCGCCGTAAACGGCCCACATATAGAAGAGCCTTATCGTGAGAGGGAGGCTCACCGTGAGCAGCAAGAACGAGAGGGCGTAAAAAAAGACGAGGGGGTGAAAATCTTTGATCACATACTTGAAAAAGAGTCTTCTCCAAAACCCCTTGAACAAAAGCCAGGAAATCCTGGGGATGACTTTGAACACTTTCATTTTGGACTTCTCCCCTATGTTGTACACGGGCCTGATGTGGACGTCCCTGACACCAAAATCAAACTGGTTGAGTTTGATGAGCATGTCATTGGGCATCCCGTAGCTCTTATAGATCCCATCCAGGTCCAGCTTCTTGAGGGCCCTCAGGGAAATCCCCGTGTATCCTGTCTGCGAATCCGCGATGTGCCAGTATCCTGAGGCGAACTTGGTCATCAGGGAGAGAAAGGAATTTCCGAGGTAACGGTGGTGAGGAATCATTTTCCAGGCATCCCCTTGGAAAAGCCTGTTCCCCTTGGTGTAATCGACCTCCCCTCTTGCAACAGGCTCGATGATCTTCGGAAGATCATTGGGATCCATTTGCCCGTCGCCTGCCATGACCACGGTGACATCGCTTTTCATTTCCCGGGCCTTCTTATAGCCCGTGACAATAGCCCCGCCAACGCCCTCATTCCTCTCATGATCGATCAGGATGACCCTCGCGTCCTTTTTCGCAATCTCCTTAACAATCACCGATGTATCGTCTTTGCTCGCATCATTGACCACAATGATGCGGTCCACAAAATCCGGAAGGGTTGAAATGGTCTGCCCGATCAGTTTCTCTTCGTTATAAGCCGGTATGACCACGGCAACGCTTTTTTCCAAGTACATAGGCTCACCGGTGTTCAAGAAGATGAGTTAGGCATTAGCCATTGTCTGGCTGGGAATGGGCTTATGCGGCATTTTTGGAAGTGATTTTACACTATTGCGGCTCAGGATTCAAGAAGAAACGTTTTCCAAGGCAAAAACACTAAATCCGTTCTTGGAATAAATAAGTTTAACATAATTTAGGAAAAACGGCTTCAGACCTTTCTCCAGGCTCTCCTTCAAATTGCCATGGACCCACCGGCCGAAGAGAGGATCGTAGATGAGCAGGTGGGTTATGCCCATGCCTTTTAGTTTAGAGCGCATCTCTTCCGCGCTGTTGGAACCTTGGAAAACAGACCCCAGAGCCTCGTCTCCGTACACATAGTCTCGATCACAGTAGTATCCCCTGCTCCCCAAGAAGATCAACATCACCTTCGCATCCTGGGGCAGGTGACTGTTGATGAAGCGCATGGCCGCATACTCAGGTCGATGGCTCTCCAGATACTCCTCTCGGTTGACCGCACCGGCAATGTAACCGAGAGGCTCAACTTCTCTGAACTGAGCGACCACATACCGTCCGTTGTAAGCCAGGGCTGAAGCCAGGGCGACCATCAACAGAGCGAAGACCATGTTTTTTCCTCTCCCACGGTTTCCCTTCCGCATCGCCCGGTGAAGCTTTTCAGCCCCCATGACGGACAGGACCACCAGCACGGGGATGATGGGCGCAATGTAACGGATACGGAGATCGCTTGTGAAAAAGGCGATGGCGAAGAAGAGGACAACGAAGGCGAGCATGACTTTCTTTTCTTTTCGTACCTCCTCTTGGTCCTCTCTGATTCGCCAGAAAGCGAAAGCGGGCAGAAGAAGGAGAAATGGATTCAGCTTTCCATCGAAGTGCTTGGGGCTTCCATCCTGACCCTGAAAAAAGACCCTGATAGGCACCAGGGCGATTTCCCACCAGGTCTCATGGTAGATTCCCTCACGAATGACGAAGACTCCCAACCCCGCGTTGATCGACTGATCCTGACTCTGGTCCGCTCCTGAGGACGAACTGCTTCTAGGGTTGAACCTGTGGTCATAGAGCGGGAAGATCGGGTTTTTCTTCCATGCATAGTTCCTGGCCATCCAGGGCGAAAAAACCAAGAGGGCCACCACAAGGAACAGCAGGCCGTGCGATGCCGAACGAAAGAAATTCCCCTTCGCCCGGCGTGCGGACAGGATGGGGACAAAGAGGGTGAGCAATGCCGTGGTCACCAGGGCGTTGTACTTCGTCCCCATCGCAAGTCCTGCCATGACTCCCGAAAAGATCAAAAACTTCCCTTTGAATCCGCTTTCCGACCACTTCAAAAGAAGAAGAAGCGAGGCAAAGGAAAAGAACAGAACACCCAGGTCCACATAGGCGGAGATAGAGAGTTTAACCATGATGGGGACAGAAAGAAAAAACACAGCCCCGAACAACGCATACCCAGATCCTGTCCTTCTCTTCAAATACCCGAAAAGGAGTCCTGCGGTG
>Ga0209450_10001342_pt1 | contig 12333 bp, 8 predicted proteins | sample FrelakmetLWP11LW_FD_187149 | JGI IMG/M metagenome (GOLD analysis project Ga0209450, IMG submission 187149) | Freshwater lake sediment microbial communities from the University of Notre Dame, USA, for methane emissions studies - LWP11 LW (SPAdes)... | ecosystem: Environmental > Aquatic >... | reverse complement strand
CATACGAGGTGCTCATGGTGAGGTAGGGCTTCTCCCAGGCGCCGAAGACCCCCAGCCTCCTGAACTCCTCCCGCTGCACGTCGACGTACTTCGCGGCGTACTCCCTGCACTTCGTGCGGACCTCATCCCTGCTCAGGGAGGACCCGCCCTCCCCGCCGGTGACCTTGTGCTCGATGGGCATGCCGTGGCAGTCCCAGCCCGGGACGTACGGGGAATCGTACCCCATCATGGTGTGCGACTTCACGATGAAGTCCTTGAGGATCTTGTTCAGCGCGGTGCCGAGGTGGACATGGCCGTTGGCGTACGGCGGACCGTCGTGGAGGATGAACTCCGGACGTCCCTGACGGACCTCGCGGATGGCCCCGTACAGGTCGCGCTCCCCCCACTCGCGCAGGGTCTCGGGCTCCCTCGCGATCAGGTTGCCCTTCATGGAGAATTCGGTCTTCGGCAGCACGATCGTGTCCTTGTAGTTCACAGCTCCTCACCTCCCCGGTGATCCCGTCCACTGAACGCTCCGGCAGCCGCTCCGGCTGCCGCGATGACCATGTCCTCCGGTCCATCGACCGGCTCTTCGGTCCATCCGTGACACCGCACCAGCAGCATCACCCTGCCGCCGCCGTGCCCGGCCACCTCCGCCTCCTCCACCCCTTCGGAAGCCAGAGCCCCCACTCCCATGAAGCGGAGCTCCGCCGGGGTGGCGAGCCTCCAGTCGGGGACCCTGCCGACGACCCCCCGGGACCACGGTCCCTCCGGAGCCAGATAGAGCCCCATCAGGGATGGGAACCGGGGACCCAGGTCGTCCCGGTTCTCTCCGGTCAGGGGGCTCCCCCCGAAGAGGGCGATATGATCGGTCGCCGTGAGCCAGCCTGACCGGTCCGATGCTCCGTCCGCGCAGAAGAGGAAGAGCCTCTCCCCTTCGGAAAGGGCGTCCCGCACAGCCCCGAGGGAACCGCTTCCCGGCTTCCTGCGGTGGATGCCGACCCCCTCCGGCTCATCGTACTTCCAGTGCCATGGCAGGACCAGCAGCATCGCAAAACCCCTTTCCGCCCGGACTTGGTTCCGGTCCGCGGCGAACAGCGATTATGACGATTCAGAGCCATCTGAACAAGTGGAATTATGGGGACACCTCACTTATATGCCTTTCTGGGGACACGACAGCGAGGCAGGTGTAATCCTGCGGCATGCAACGCTCCTGCTGCTCAAGTATCGCTGCTACCCTGAGGAGGTGGCTGTCCGATTGGTTCTAGCGGGAGGATCTCGCAAGACGAAAACCGACGTAATAGCGGACGTCAGGCTCATAGGCGTAACGGTACGCGGATCGGGCGTAGATGGATTCGTTGAACCAGCTCCCCCCGCGGAAGACACGGAACTCCGACCATGGCGACTCCCATGCGGCACCGTTCTGTGGAGCGCCGTCGTAATCATCGTGCCAGCAGTCCTGGCACCACTCCCACGCATTCCCGCTCATGTCGTACAGACCCCAGGCGTTGGGCTCCTTCTGCCCGACCGGGTGCATCAGCCCTCCGGAGTTCTCATCGCACCAGCAGAAGCTCCAGTTCATCGCAGAACCCCAGTAGAACGCGGTGGCTGTCGCCGATCGGCAGGCGTACTCCCACTCCGCCTCGCTTGGGAGACGGTATTCGTGGGCTGGGTCGATCTCGTTCATCGCATCGATGTAATCCAGACAGTCGTACCAGGAGACGAAGTACATCGGATACGCACCGCCAGTCCCCAAGAGACCGGAGTCATACTCGGACAGCCTCTTCTGGTCCTGGATCGTGGTCCCCATCACCTCCTCCCACATCCCCTGGGTCACCTCCGTCGTCATCATCTCGAAGGCGGGGAGGTTCACGATGTGGAGGGGTTCCTCGCTCCACGTTCGGCCCTGCTCGGAGGCGGGTGAGCCCATCTGGAAACTTCCCGCGGGAATGGACACGAACGTCATCCCCGGAGGCAGCATCGTCAGGGTTCCCTCCTCAGCTTCGCCAGGCTCCAGCGAGCTGTTTCCGACCGGAGGACCCGGGGTCTCCATTCCCCCCGCCCTGATCAGCAGGATCGCGATCGCGGCGGGGATCGCAGCCCCGACTGCGATCATCCATGTTTTCGGGGACATATCAGCCATTCACCTTCCCGGGAACACGAGCGTGAGAAGCCGGATCATCAAGCGGGCATACCCCGCGTCCGCCTGAAAAGAAGGGGCGCTCCAGAAAGGAGCTCCCCGAGAGCGTTCTAATGACGCTGGTCTAGACCCCGGGCTCGTCCTTGTCCTCTGAATCGGCCTTGGGGGCTTCTTCGAGCTTGATGCCGGTGGACTTCACCACGTCGGCCACCTTGTCCGGGAGATCCCAGCCGGCCGCGCCTTTGTAGTAAAGGGCCACCACGAGCTGAGCGATCGCGGCCAGAAGCACGAGCCAGAGACCGAAACCCCTGTCTGCAGGACCGAAGTCCCGGAAGACCTTCACCAGAGCGACCACGAGTGCTACGCCGGCACTGCCCCAGACAGCAGGCATCATGTTCTTGGCAATGGGCTCGCTGCGGTTGCCGCGGGTGAATGCGATGGCTCCACCGATGGCGAACAGAACAATCGTGAGCCAGCCCCCATCCTCCGTGCCGGCAAGGTTCATGCCGAACACGCTTGCCCAGGGCATGAATGAGCCGATGATTCCGACTCCTGCGATGATGAGGATCAGCATACGCTTCTTTTCCACGGTACTACCCCTTCCATTCTTGCTGATTGGCGCACGGGATTAAGCGTATATAACAACTATCTCGGTCAAGTGTTGTGTCCCCGAAAAGGCAATTAAGTGATGTGTCCCCATAATTGGGAGAGGCGGGAGGCGAGGAGGGGCTGGGGGATTCGCGCATTCTCGAGGGCGACGAGCCTGCGGGCTTCGATGGCTGAGGATTCGGAGGCGGTGACACGCCAGTGCTGGTAGAAGAGCTCCCCCAGGACCACATCATCGAAGGCGTGCCTGGCCATCGCGAGCATCCTGTCAGGAGCACCGGTGTCGCCGAGATCGGCACGGGCCGCCTCCAGGTAGAGCCTGGAGCAGAACGCCGCCTTCTCCCTGCCCTCCTGAGCCGCGATCAGCTCCATCGCTTCCTCAAGAATACGGCTGGCCTCCTCCGGCCTTCCAAGCAGGACGAGCAGCTTGCCCTTGAGCTCGAGCTGGCCGCTCCGGAGCCGGACATCCCCCGCATCAGATGATGAGACAAGCGCCCTTTCCACCGCCTCCAGCGCCTCCCCGGGCTGATCCAGCACATGGAAGATCCGTGCAAGGGTGGCATGGCCGTCGGAGAGGTTCCTCGAGTCCCCAAGCAGTACCGCATGCTCCATCTGCGTCTCGATGCAGTCCATGGCAGCCTCGTATGAGCCCCGCTGGATGAGGATGTAAGCCATCCTCGCATAGCCGCTCATGACGCCGAGCCGGAAGCCGACCGACAGCGAGGCATTGATCATCGTCATGGCGTGCTCCATCGCGTCATCGAGCTTTCCCATCTCTATCGCGGCATGGGCGAGGTTCCCGAGGGCTACACATCTGGCCCGGAGATTGCCCGTGCGTTCCGTGAGGACGACGCATCGCCGGAAGCACTCATCCGCCTTCGCCCACTCCTCACGCTTCAGATGGATGATGCCCATCTTGCTGGAAGCTGCGCTCAGGGCGGCCCAGTTGCCGGAAGCCTCGGCGGCAGCCCTGAGCTCGCCGTGGACGGCCTCCGCGCTGTCGAAGTCGGTGGTGTAGATGTGGAGGCGCATCAGGTTGTCGTACCCTCCAATGAGGCTCTGCACCAGACCGGTCTCCCTGGCAAGAGCGACCTGCTCCTCGGTGAGCGATCGGAGCTGATCCAGGCGACCCGTCTCCCGGCAGGCGATGGCAAGCCAGTAGAGGGAGGAACAGATGGCGGCAGGGTCGCCGGTCTCCCTCGACAGATCGAGCGACGCCCCCAGGCGTTCAAGGGCTTCGCCGGCGCGACCGGTAAAGTGTGCCGCGATCCCCAGGTGACGGAGCGCGGCGGCGGTGTCGGCGGTCTCCCCGGCCTCCCGGAAGAAGGCGAGGGATTCGTTCAGCAGGCGTTCGCCTTCGGCCGTTCTCCCGACCACGATCAGGTTCATCCCGAGCTTCATGCAGACCCGCATGCGGAGGGACCGGTCCACCGCCGGGTGGACCGCGATCCTGTCCAGTGTGGCGGTCAGCAGGTCGACGCTCCTGTTCATGAGACCGGCGTTCTTATGCACCTCGACCAGTGCAAGCTCCGCGACCGTGCGTCCTGGCTCCGGAAGCAGGACCGCCGCCCTGCGGTACATCGACTCGGCAGCGTCATTGTCGAATACCGACGCGTAATCCTCGGCGGCCCTGAGCAGGTAGTCGGCAGCTCTCACGGTGTCGCCGCCAAGGAGGAAGTGCGTGCCGATCCGCTCGAGCATGCCCGGGATCGCAGGCTCGCCGGATGTCTCCAACAACGCGGCTGCGGCCAGATGAAGCCGTCCTGACTCCGCCGGGGGGCAGCTCTCAAGGACGGCCTCTCGGACCAACTCGTGCGAGAAGGAGAGCTTTCCAGCCTCTGCGATGAAGAAGTGCTTCCGGATTGCTTCCCGGACGGCAGGCCCGGTGTCGATGCCGGTCAGCGCGTCAAGGCTCTCCATGCCGAAGGCGCCTCCCAGAATCGCCGCACCTCGGAGCACAGGCAGAAGAGGCTCCGGCAGCAGGCGGATCCTTGCCGCGAGCGGGTCTCCGAGATCGCCATGGACCGGGTGCGCACCTGCAGTCAGGGCCATCCTGCCTTCATCGCCAGAAGCGGAGGCGCTCTCGATGAGGAAAAGCACGGCATGCTCCAGCAAGAGCGGGATCCCGCCGGTCCACTCCCAGAGAAGGGCGATTGCATCCTCCGTGGGATCGAGCCCCGTCAGGCCGGTCACCAGCCCCGGAATGCTCTCCCTCGGAAGACCCGTCAGCTCCATGGTCTCGGTCCGTCCCAGCGAGGGCGAGGATGGAAAGGAGGGCATGGAACCGTCCGGGGAGGGGCGGGAGGTCGCGATGAAGGAGACCGGGAAGCCGCTCGACGACCGGAACAGTTCCTGAGCGGTTTCGAGCCCCTCGGCGCTGAGCCAGTGCAGGTTCTCGAGGACCACTACGACGCTCTGGGAGACGGAGAGGGAGGTGAGGAAGCACGCGAGCGCCGACCTTCTCCCGGCAGCGAGAACGGAGGGGTCCGAAGCCTCCGGGCGAGCGGTCGGGATCGCGATCTCTCTGAGAAACGGCCTGGTCCTCCTCAACGTGTCCCGAAGGCGGCCGAGTGGGCCACCTTCCAGTTCGAGCCGGAGCATGAGCCCGTCCCAGAGGGCGTTGAAGGTCTCAGCACCGCGTGCTTCCCCGATCCCCCCGGTCGTCCCGAACCAGGATCGGACGAAGGCCGCGAACGGATCGTCGCCCGGTGAACCGTCCGCCTCGATCAGCACGAACTCGGCGTCGGATCCGGAGGCTGCGCAGCGGACCAGTCGCGTCTTGCCAGCGCCGGCCGGCGCCCAGATGAAGGTGATCCCGGGCAGGCCGGAGGTGACGTCCCTGGCGATGCCGTCCAGCAGGCGGGAGAGCTCCCGCTCCCTCCCCGCAAGCTCTCCGCGGCCGACCGCGGCACGGTCAGACCGGGGAGCCAGCGGCATCTCCCTGATGGAACCAGTCAGGAACCCGGGTGGCCCCGTTCACCAGTAGCAGCTTCAGCCGTGAGGAGGCGCCGGTGAGGATGGAGACGGAGTCCCGGGGAGCGCCGAACTCCCGGGAGATGAAGCGTATGAGCTCATCATTGGCTTTGCCGTCCACAGGGGGTGACTTGACGTCGATCCTGTACGAACCGTCGGCAAGACGCCGGGGCTGCGCGCTCCTGCCGGCACCGGGATGGATCCGGAGCAGGATGCGGAGTGAGCCGACGGGCCAGGCTCCCGGCACTGCGGTCAACTTCGGTCCGGGCTCAGTCTTCCCCCAGGGGTCCGGCCTCTTCGATCAGCATGATCGGGATGTCGTCCCGCACCTCATAGACGAGGCGGCAGGCACGGCAGACCAGCACCTCCGGATCGACCCTGTGCTCGAGCACACCCTTGCACTTCGGGCAGGCGAGTATCGCAAGCAGCCTCGCATCCAGCATTCCCCACCCCCTAGATCACGAAGGAGCCGTTCTTCATGACTGGCTCCTCCCTGCCGTCCGACCTGACGCCGAAGACGGACACCGCGTCGGAACCGATCATGAAGTCGGTATGCACGAGCGAGGAGTTGCACCGGGTCTGCTTCAGCTCCTCCTCGGTCATCTCGGTGCCGCCGTCGATGCAGTCCGCGTAGCCGTTCCCGAGGGCGATGTGGCAGGATGCATTCTCGTCGAACAGGATGTTGCGGAAAACCATCCCGCTGCGGTAGATCGGGGAGGAGATGTCCACCAGCGCAACCTCGCCCAGCGCCTTCGCCCCCTCGTCGAAGTCCAGGTACTGCTCCAGGAGGCCGGCGTTCTTCTCGGCGCCGAACTCGACGACGGAGCCGTTCTCGAACCGGAACCATGCCCCTTCGACCTGGGAGCCGAGCACCTCCACCGGGCGTGTGCAGGTCACGCGGCCGGAGGTCCGTGCGTGATCCGGCGTGCTGAAGATCTCCTCGGTCGGAATGTTGGGGAAGAAGGGAACGCCGGCGGTGCTCTTCGCTCTCCCACCTTCGAAGCGGCGGTTGGGCTGCATCCCGATGAAAAGGTCCGTCCCCGGGCCGACGAACCGGATGCCGTCGTACCTGGCGCGGTTCATGTGGGCCGCCCGCCTCTTGAGCTCGGCGTCATGCTCCAGCCAGGCGGCTGCCGGATCCTTCCTGTCGAGGCGGAGGATCGGGATCAGCACCTCCCAGATGTCACGCTCCCAGTCACCCGTGTCGCCAAGTATGCTCCTGGCCCACGCCTCGGTGGGGAAGAGACATACATTCCATGTGATCCTGTTGGCGGATACCGACTTGAGGAAGCCCCTCATGGTCATGGAGGCTGCCTTCCCTGCACGCCCCATGCGCTCGGGATCGGCCCCTTCCATCACGTCCGGATCCTCCGGTCCGCGGAGGGAGACGCTGGTCCAGCCGTCCTCCACGTACTTCGAGTACTGGAATTCCGTGAAGGAGGGCACATAGTCGAGGTAGCCGTCTTCCAGAGTCTCGTCCATCCGCATCCTGCCGAGTACCCCATCCGAGTAGAGGACGCTGACCAGGGGCGCCCCTCTCCTGTACGCCTCCCTGGCGAGCGCCTGGGCGAACTCCCTCTGGACCACTTCCGTGCGGATCAGGAGCGGCTGGCCTTTCTGCAGGTTCACGCCGGTCCTGATGATCACCTCCGCGTACGCTGCGAGGATTTCCCCCCTGCTCATTCTGTTCCTCCTTTTCTCGGTCTCAGAGGCAGCCTTCGAGAGCGGGATTCCCCGCCCGAATTCCCGATGTCAGAGGATGCCGAGGAAATCGATCCCCAGCGCCCTGTAACTCTCGCCACCAGTCTCCATGAGATCGATGAACTGCAGGGACACCCTGACCTGGCCGAAGCTCTCCCAGAAGAGCTCGCCGTTCAGGAAGCCGCCCCCGTTGTCGATCCTAACGGAGTCATCCTCATCCGTCGCAAGATCCCATTCCAGCGCCGCACCGAACCCCCCCGGCAGGGATTTGTCCATGCCGAGCCATGCTCCGGCGTGCTCCGGCTCCTGTACATCCATGCTGATGCCGAGGTGAAAGGCCAGATCCCCGCCGATCGTCTCGAAGTTCTTGCTGCCGGCGAGGTAGAGGTCCCTCGATGACCGCGAGTAGCTCGCGCCGGTGCGGGCCTGCTCAGGCTCGTTGTCGAAGCCGATCAGGACGCCAGGGAAAGCGTCGGACTCATCCAGCAGTCTGACTCCCGCCTTCAGGTAGACGTGTTCGAACCAGGTGGGGTCCTGCAGGCCGGTGATGTCCCATCCGCCGTAGCCGAGACCGAGCATCACCCGGTTGATGACGCCGACCGTGAAGGAGAACCTGAGCCCGTCGGACGGGAAAGTGCTGAGTGAGACGCCGTAGGTGCCCGGGGCCACCAGCCCGGCCGTGGGCTCCTGTACGATCCTCATCAGCTCGCCTGCCGACAGGATTCCCGCGAAGCAGAACAGAACGCAGAGAAACAGGACTGCCTTCATGATCCAGATCCCTTCCCCCTGGAGAGGAGAACAGCCCCTTCGCCGAGTATCGCCCTCAGGCCGGCCAGGAGCCGGTCATGGGGGTCGACCCTGAGCGATCTCGACCGTCCGGCAACCTTCCACCCGGACGGATGTCTGATCATAACGGATACATGCCCCTGTCCGGGACTGGCCTCGATGAGCTCGATAACCCGGTGGAGCATCTCCCTCCCGGGATCCCCGCCGTCGATGGTGATCGCGATGCCCGCCCTGAGGATGGAGCGGGCTTTCTGGAGCGGATAGATCCTCCTGGGAGAAAACCTGCGGTCGCCCCTCCTCTCCGAGACCTCGCCGTCCATCAGCAGCAGCGCGCCGGGCTCGAGCAGGCCGCCGGAGGCCTCGAGGACATCGCTGAATACCACGACCTCGGCGTTGCCTGAGAGCCCCTCCATCAGCACGAAGGCCATGTTGCCCCGACGGGTGGGGATCACGCGCTTCTCGATGACCATTCCCGCCGTCGTCACAAGGGCGGAAGCGCCGAGGGCGGCAGCCTCCTCCACCGGCACGGTCTGGAATCCCAGAAGCTCTTCCCTGAAAGCGTCCAGCGGGTGTCCGGTCAGGTAGAACCCGAGGAGGGACTTTTCCGTCTGGTGGCGCTCCTCGAGGCTCCACTCCTCCATCTCGGGAAGCTCCGGCTCCTCGATCTCGACGGGACTTTCGTCCCCGCCGCCTCCGAAAAGCGACATCTGACCGGCATCCCTGTGCAGCCTGGTGCTGGCGCCGAGGCTCATCGCCTGGTCGATCGAAGCGGCCGTCGCGGCCCGGCTCCTCCCGAAGCAGTCAAGAGCCCCGGCCCCGATCAGCGACTCGAGGACCTTGCGGTTCATCGCGCCGCTCTCCACCCTTGAGCAGAGGTCGAAGATGTTCCTGAACGGACCTCCTTCCCTGCGGGCGGAGACGATGGCGGCGGAGGGCCCTTCCCCGACGTTCTTGATCGCCGAGAGGGCGTATACGATTGCTCCTCCGGCAGCGTCGAACCTGACTTCGCTGCCGTTCACCGATGGGGGCGCCACCTTCACGCCGAGCCTGGCGCATTCCTCGATGAGGGGAGTGATCCGGTCGATCTTGCCGATCTCGCTCGTCAGGCAGGCGGCCAGGAACTCGGCCGGGTAATGAACCTTCAGCCAGGCTGTCCGGTAGGCGAGGGCGGCGTAGCAGACCGCGTGGGATTTGTTGAAGCCGTAACCGGCGAACTTCTCCACCTGGTCGAACACTCTCGTCGCGGTCTTCAGGTCCACCCCCCTGCCGGAAGCGCCCTTCACGAAGTCCACCCGCATGGGGGCCATTTCCGCCGGATCCTTCCTGGACATGGCGCGGCGGAGGGTGTCGGCGTCGGCCATTGACATGCCCGCCAACTGGTTGGCGATGCGCATCACCTGCTCCTGGTAAATGATCACGCCGTGGGTGGGGGCGAGAACCTCCTCCAGATCCGGATGAAGGTAGGCAACGCTGAAATCGGTCGAGCCGGACATGACGCCCTTCTTGTTCTGGGCGTACAGGTCAATCATGTCCATGGAACCGGGCCGGAAGATCGCCACGGCGGCGATCACATCATCGAAGCTGCTGACATCAATCTTCCTGAGCGCCTCGCGCATTCCCGAGCTCTCGAGCTGGAAGACCCCGGCGGTCTCCCCCCTGGCGATCGTCCTGAGGGTCTCGGCGTCGTCGAACGGGAGGGCCGAGATGCTGAAGCCCGGAACGCTCCTGCGCACCATTTCCTCCGCGCTTTGGATGATGGTCACGTTCCTGAGCCCGAGGATGTCCAGCTTCATCAGACCGATCTTCTCGGCGCTCTTCTTCTCGTACTGGGTGGTGATGCCCTCCTTGGCGCAGTAGAGCGGCACGAAGTCCCGGAGGTCTCCGGGAGCGATGATGACTCCCGCGGCGTGCACCCCCGAGTGCCTGGCGAGATCCTCCAGCGTCTCTCCGTAGCGGAACAGCTCTGCGATCTTCGGATCTGTGCTGATGAGACGGGTAAGCTCCGGGACCTTCTTTACGACATCCGGCAGGGACATGGGCTCCGACTGCTCGGGGGCTGAGGCCACCAGCCGCGCAAGAGTGTCCCCCTCCTCGAAGCTCATGCCCATGACCCTTGCCACGTCGCGGACCACGGAGCGGGTCCTGATCCGGCTGAAGGTGATGAGCTGGCATACGCTGTCCCTGCCGTACATCTCGATGATGTGGTTGATGATCTCCTGGCGCCGCTCGCAGCAGACGTCCAGGTCGATGTCCGGCATCTCCTTCCTGGCTGGGTTCAGGAAGCGCTCGAAGCTGAGGTCGTAGTCGAGCGGATTGATGTCGGTGATGTCCACCGCGTAGGAGACGAGGCTGCCCGCGGCCGAGCCCCTGCCGGGGCCCACGGGGATTCCATTCGCCCGGGACCATCTCATCAGCTCCGAGACGATCAGGAAATAGCCGGGGAAGCCCATGTCGGTGATGATGTCCAGCTCGTGGCCGAGCCTGGCGGTTTCAGTGGCGTCGGGGGGTCTCCCCAGACGGACGGTCAGACCCTCGAAGGCGAGCCTGCTGAGGTAGCCGCCCGGGTCCTCCTCCCCCGGGGGAAGGTGGAACTCCGGGAGCAGGAAGGCCTCCTGCCTGAATCGGAACTCGCACTTCTCGGCCAGTCCGACGGTGTTGGAGACGCTCTCCGGCACCCAGCTGAACAGCCTCTCCATCTCCAGCGGACTCTTCACATAGAATTCGGAGCTCTCGAAGCGCATGCGGCCCGGATCATCCAGGGTCCTGTTGGTCTGGAGACACAGCAGGACCTCGTGGGCGCCGTGATCCTCCCTGCGGAGATAGTGGGCGTCGTTGGTCGCCGCGAGGATCGCGCCGGTCTCCCGTGCGAGTTCGACCAGCATCGGCAGGACACGCTTCTGCTCCTCCATGCCGTGGTCCATGAGCTCGATGAAGTAGTTCCCGGGTCCCACCAGGTCCTGGTAGAAGCGGACAGCCTCCTTCGCGGCATCATGCCTGGATGCGAGGAGGTGCTGCGCGATCTCGCCCTGGAGACATGCGGAGCCGATCATCAGTCCTTCGGAGTATTTCGCCAGAAGCTCTCGGTCAATCCTCGGCTTGTAGTAGAAGCCCTCGATGTAGCTGGCCGAAGAGAGCCGGGAAAGGTTGCGGTAGCCGGTCTCGTCCCTCGCGATGAGGGTGAGGTGGTACCTCCTGCCGCCGGCGCTCCGGTCCAGCATCGATGGAAAGGCAATGTACGCTTCCATGCCGAGGATCGGCCGGATTCCCGCCTTCTGCATCCTGTCGAAGAAATGCACGGCCCCGAACAGGCTCCCGTGATCGGTCACGGCCACCGCGCTCATGCCGCTGGCGGTCAGATGCCCGGCGAGCCTGTCGAAGCGTATGGCGCCGTCGAGGAGACTGTACTCGGAATGGAGATGCAGGTGAACGAACTCGGGCACCTGGGCTATTGTCCTTCCTGCAGGGGACCGGGCTTGCCGGGCAGGGGGATGCCGCCGCCGTAGCGGCGCTCGTAATCCCTCATATCCTCCCGGTCAGCCTCTACAAGGAGATCGGTCCCGTCCCTCCTCCTCCGAAGCCCCACATAGATGACCGTCCAGGCTGACGAGAGGCTTGAGAAAATGTAGGAAAGCAGCACGAGAAGGATCACGGAGCCCGACACTCCCGCCAGCACGCCGGCTGCTCCGCTCCATGCGGCAGTCGAACCGCCCGTGCCGAGACTGACGAACGAGGAGAAGAAGGGGAGGAGTTCCGGTGCGAGCATTCTCGGTCCGGCGGTGAGAGCTTCGGCGAATCCTCCGCCTCCGGCGGCCCATGACGTGGTCATGGAGAGCAGACCCATTGCGCCCGCGGAGAAGAGTATGAACACCGCGGAACCCAGCGCGGTGAAGAGCAGCGACAGGAACCAGTAGAGGAAAACTCTCCAGGACTGGGATGTCATCGTCGAGAAGAGCTCGAACACCGACTCGAAGGTGTCGCCCCTCGTGCATGCGATGATGGCCGGGAGAAGCATGATGGAGAGGATCAGCGCCGCGGCGGTCAGGACCGCGAGCAGCATCGCGCCCCAGAGCGGCACGGCGAACAGCGCCGCGATCACCGGACCTGCGGCGGGGATCCTCGAGATGAGGCCGACGACCGCGCCTTTCGCC
>Ga0209450_10001341_pt1 | contig 12333 bp, 11 predicted proteins | sample FrelakmetLWP11LW_FD_187149 | JGI IMG/M metagenome (GOLD analysis project Ga0209450, IMG submission 187149) | Freshwater lake sediment microbial communities from the University of Notre Dame, USA, for methane emissions studies - LWP11 LW (SPAdes)... | ecosystem: Environmental > Aquatic >... | reverse complement strand
GAATAACAAGGAATTGCTGCACTACCCAGGTTTTTACGGCGACGGAAAGGCAGCCTCCACTATTCTGAAGGAAATAATTGAGGTATTCAGGAGCTGAGAGAATCAAGCACCTTCTGTGCAAGCTTCATAACTACCGGCTTGTAATCGGTCAGGAACTCCCCTGTGACCCTGTTCCCTATTACGACGCATATTGTAAGGGCTTTGTGGTTCATCAGCTTTGAAAGACCGTAAATGGCAGAGCTCTCCATCTCGTAGTTTGTGATCGCTTCTCCCCTGAACCTGAATGTGCGGATATGTTCATTCAGTTCGCTGTCAAAAGGCTCCAGCCTCAGAGTGCGCCCCTGGGGGCCGTAAAAGCCGGGAGATGAGATAGTGATTCCCTTACGGATATCGGAGGCTGTTTTCTCAAGCAGAGAGGCATCGGCATCAATGACATAAGGATAAGCCAGGGTGTCTGGCCACTCAAGGTGCGTGGCGAGAGCATCAGCCAGACTGTGGTCAAGACACCATTCGTACCCCTCATAGAAATGCAGCACCCCGTCAAACCCAACAGCCTTTCCCGTGGCGATGAACGATCCGGCAGGTATGTCAGCCTGCAGTCCCCCTGCCGTTCCTATCCGGACAAAGGTCAATGAGCGGGGCTCTTCCCTGATGACGCCGCTCTCCAGATCAATATTTACCAGCGCATCAAGCTCATTTATGACAATGTCGATGTTGTCAGTGCCTATGCCTGACGATATTATTGTGATCTCAGTGTCGTGATAGGTGCCTGTAACCGTACTGAACTCCCTGTTGCTCTTGCGGACACGAACCGAATCAAGCATCTCACCAATCATCTCAACCCTTCCCGGGTCACCCACTATGATAATTTTTTCGGCTATTTCGCCCGGCAACAGATGAAGATGGAATATTGATCCGTCAGCATTCCTTATAAGTTCAGTCTTTTTCATTTTTGTCAGATTGAAACAGCAAAAATAACAAAATTGTGTTACCCCGTGCACGAAAAGCCCTTTCAGAAAACTGTGTTAAATATTGTTAATTAAAAGGAAAAGATGATCTGATTTGCCGGGGTGACTATATTTGTGTAACCCTGAAAAAAAAGATCAGTTAATGAATAATTACCTCCTGAGGATAACCACACTGACCGCAGCTTTTATTTTATGCTCACTGGCAAATGGCCAGTCCGACCTGTCTGCACTCACAGGAAGAAAAGTGGATGCCGTAAAGACGGATCAGCGTATCAGAACAGACGGCCTGCTTGATGAGGAGGCATGGCTCAAGTCAAATGTTGCCGGAGACTTCATAATGTATAATCCTTTTAATGGCATTGCCTCAAAATACAGGACTGAGGTCAGGATTCTGTATGACGATGAAGCGCTTTATATAGGAGCAATGATGTATGATGATTCTCCTGACAGCATCTATGTAGAGCTGGGGGCGAGGGATGATGACAGAATCAATGCAGATAATTTCTATATCGAGATTTCACCGTTTAATGACGGCCTCAATGGCGAAGTCTTCAAGGTGACAGCCTCCGGAGTCCAGATAGACAATAAACTTTCAACAGGTGAGTCATGGGAGAGGGAGGATACATGGGATGCGGTCTGGGAGAGCCGTACTGCTATCCTGGAAAACGGATGGAGTGCAGAAATAAAAATACCATATTCTGCAGTGCGATTCTCGAAAGAGGCCGACCAGATGTGGGGCATTAATTTCTGGCGTGAAGTGCGCCGTGACAGGGAGACATCATCATGGAGCTATGTTAACAAGGAATATGGGTCCACCATTACACATCTCGGAGAGCTCGGGGGTCTGAGAGACATAACTCCGCCGCTACGCCTGTCCCTGGTTCCGTATGTTTCCGGCTACCTGGAGAAGATGTCTGATGAAGCAGGAGTCACAACATCATATAATGGCGGGCTTGACCTTAAACTGGGCCTCAGCGAAAGCTTCACCCTTGATGCAACGCTCATTCCTGATTTCGGACAGGTGCAGTCAGATGACCATGTGCTTAATCTTACCCCATTCGAAGTAAAGTATAATGAGAATCGCCCTTTCTTTATGGAAGGAACCGAGCTTTTCAAAAAAGGGAATATCTTCTATTCCAGAAGAATAGGGGGAGTGCCTCACCTCATCGGCGACGTCTATGACCAGCTGAATGAAGATGAATATGTGTCAGATAATCCTGCCGAAGTTGGACTGATTAATGCCACAAAAGTCTCAGGCAGGACAAAAGGCGGACTTGGGATAGGCGTTTTCAATGCCTTAACAAACAGCGTGTATGCCGAGGTGACAGACTCCGTTACGGGTGAGACACGGCAGATAATGACTGAACCGCTTACCAACTATAATATGATCGTATTCGATCAGAACCTTAAGAACAACTCATATGTCAGCCTGGTAAATACCAGTGTTATCAGGAATGCGGAAAAAGATGAAAACTTCTATACAGCCAATGTCACGAGCTTTGAAACACTTGTAAAGACAAAGGATCAGCTTTATTCAGTAGCTGCTACAGCCAACCTCAGCCAGAAATATTTTACTGACAGTACCGGTCTTGGCCACGCAATAGATTTCAACATTGGTAAAACAGGAGGCGTTTTCAGGACAGACTACAACCTGTCACTGATGAGCGACACCTATGACCCCAATGACATGGGTTATATAAGGCGAAACAATGAGCTGGAACATTCGGTCGACTTCTCGTACAATGTATTTGAGCCAAAAGGCAATCTTATGATGCAGCGGTATTCACTCGAGGTCTCTTATGATCAGCTCTATAAACCCAGGGCATTCACAAAATCAACCGTAGAACTCAACAACATGATCGTATTCATGAACTACTGGTCATTATCTGTCGATGCAGGCATAACACCATGGGGTGAGAATGACTATTTTGAGCCGAGGACCGACGACATGTCAATGTATTATTTCAAGCCTCCGGGCTACCTGATCGGATTCAGGGGCGACACTGACAGGAGCAAGAAACTTTATGCTGAGTTGAGGCTTGGGTATGGGAATAACAGTTCAGAGTACGACCAGCAATTATATGAATTGGCAGCAGAGACACAGTACAAGTTCAGCAGGAAGTTCTCAGCCGAGTATTCCTTTGCCATGGAGCGCTCCGTTAATGACATCGGCTATGTTGGCAACGGGACAGGTGACGAAATATTCTTCGGCAAGCGGGATGTTTCAACAATAGAACACACTCTCTCAGGCGCCTTCATCTTCACAGCCAACTCGTACCTGACACTCAGGGGCAGATATTACTGGTCAAAGGCAGATTATGACGGCGATTACTTTCTGCTCCTTGATGATGGCACTCTCGAACCGGCAGCATATGAAGGGGCCTCAGACCTGAACACGAATTTCCTGAATATTGACATGGTCTATACCTGGCGCTTTGCACCGGGAAGTGAGCTCTCATTGGTCTGGAAGAACGCCATAAGATCATTTACTGATTACATAATTGAAAGTCCCGGTGACAACTTCAGTAATATGCTTGACGGTCCACAGTCAAACAGCATCTCTTTGAAGATTTTGTACTACCTTGACTACCAGAATTTCAAAAAGTTGTTTTAGTCATATAACTGGTTTGTAATATGATTCAAAGAATACAGACACTTTATCTGATTGCGGCAGCGGTGCTTTCAGGGTTACTGATGACAGGCGATCTGATGCTGCTGACCAACAACACGGGCACACTGTTTTCAATGGGGTTCAGAGGCCTCGGAGAGGCCGACGGAGATCCTTTTCAGCCTCTCTGGCCACTGACAGTGATCATTGCTGTTGTCCCTCTGCTTGCGCTCACGGCAATCTTCCTTTACCGGAAAAGATCGCTGCAGATGCGGCTGACAATGATGATCCTGCTGCTCTCAATCGGTACTCTCATCCTCGGAGCATATTATGTTTACATGTTCGACAGGAAGCTCGACGTAACGATGGTATGGAAGATAAAATCAATCTTCCCGCTGGTGACAGCGATCCTTGCCTGGCTGGCATACCGGGGCATACTGAAGGATGAGATGCTGGTGAAGTCCTACGACAGGTTAAGATAGATTCCATAGATAACCCCCTCGTCCCGATCCGCCAGCCGGCGGACAGGGACGGGATGGTTAAATAAAATTTCAAATAATCTCCAGCCTCTCCTGGTCGGTGATCTTTTCACAGTAGTGGCATTTGAGCGCCACCGGCTTCTTTGAAACAACCCTGAAACGGGTTGTCACCTTTTCAAAATTGGTGATACACTTGGGATTCATGCACTTGGCGATGGCCGTGATGGTATCAGGCACGGAAACAACACGCTTCTCAATCACCTGGTAGTCTTTTATTATATTGAGTTTCGCATTAGGTGCCACAAGGGCTATGCGGTTAATATCGTCATCCTCAAAGAACTTGCCGGCTATCTTGATGATAGCCTTTTTCCCGTCAGTCCTGCTGTCAAGGTTGGTGCCGAAGGTGATCTGGTTCCTGATCCTGTCAAGGCCGAGTATCTTGATTACCTTGAACAGGGTGCTTGCCGGTATGTGGTCGATGACAGTACCCGTCTCTATGGCACTGACCAGCAGCTGCTTGGGATCATTTGTGCTTTTCATGGTCTCTTATTTTAGTCCCAGTAACGTACAGATAATGGCCTGCCTGGTATAGACACCGTTGAGGGCCTGCTCGAAGTAGTATGCTTTGTCATTGGCATCAACATCAGGATTGATCTCGTTGACACGCGGAAGGGGGTGAAGTATCTTCATGCCGGGCTTTGTGCCTGAGAGCATGTGATCATACAGCACATAGGCGTTTTTGACTTTCTCATATTCCATCGGGTCAGAGAAGCGCTCGCGCTGAACCCTGGTCATATATATGATGTCTGCATTGTCAATGACACTGGCCAGGTCGGCAGTCTCATGGTATTCCAGCCCCAGATTGTCAAGGTAAAGCTTATATTCATCGGGCATTTTGAGCTCTTCGGGTGCCACAAAATTGAATGAGGTGCTCCAGCGCGACATGGCCATCAGCAGCGAATGCACCGTACGGCCGTATTTCAGGTCTCCGACCATGCATATGTTCAGATGATCGAGTGATCCCTGCGTCTTGAGAATGGAGTAGAGATCCAGAAGAGTCTGGGTGGGATGCTGGTTTGCCCCGTCACCGGCGTTTATAACCGGTACCGTTGCTATCTCGCTGGCATACCTCGCACTTCCTTCAATGGGGTGACGCATCACTATCATGTCAGCATAATTGTTCACTGTCCTGATGGTGTCATTGAGGGTCTCGCCCTTGCTTACACTTGAGCTTGATGCATCGGTGAACCCGATGACCTTGCCTCCGAGTTTGTTGACTGCACTCTCAAAACTGAGACGTGTACGTGTTGAAGGTTCAAAGAAGAGTGTTGCCACCACCTTGCCGTGAAGGATGTCCTGGACAGGGTTCTTTTCAAACTCGGCGGCAAGCTTCAGGATCTTCATGATCTCCGCTGTATTGAGATCGTCAATGGAGACTAAACTTCTGGTTTTCATTAAGATATGTTTAACTGCCTGGGATTTTACAAAGTTATACAACTATTGTTTCTGTGACAGGGATGTTAAAAAGTATTGAAAAATTTATCTCCTGTGCTTAGTCCCTGTGAGCAAGGGAGACACCCTCCGTCTTGCGAAGCCGCGCTGTAACTCTCTCTGCATGTGACGCTCTTACCGAAATCACGATTGAACAGTTCTCTTCATTGCAGGTAAGATCATGCTGGAGGCACCCCTCTTCCTTGATCACTTTCATCACTTCATTCATCATTATGTAAGGGAAAGTGACATGCCATCTTTCCATAACCTGCATCTCAGCTATATTGGCATTCGCAAGTGCATCGGACGCGGCCGACCTGTATGCTTTGATCAGGCCGCTGACACCCAGGAGTGTCCCGCCGAAGTATCTGATTACAACCACAAGGATATTTGTCAGCTCCCGGGAGTTTATCTGTCCCAGGATGGGCCTGCCGGCTGTTCCTGAGGGCTCCCCGTCATCATTGACACGCCAGGTAAGCCTGTCAGGAGCCAGAACCCATGCGTAGCAGTGGTGTCTTGCATCATGATACTCTTTTCTCAGGGCCTCGAGCTTCATCCTGATCTCTTCCTGCGAGGTCACAGGCATTGCGATGGCAATGAATCTGCTGCCCCGGTCCTTATACAGCCCTCTGGCTTCTGCAGTAATGGTTTTATAGGTGTCTGTGAAGAGCATAGCAGTCAGGATATTATCCCTTTTAATCCCTTGAGCAAGGTAATCAACCCCATGATTACAAGGACAATATTTATTGCGTTAGTGAAGGTTTTCTGACTGATTCCGGCCATCAGCTTATCCCCGGTACGGAGGCCGAGCAGCAAAGCCGGTACTGAGCAGATGGCCAGCATAAGGGTCTCTTTTCGTATCAGTCCTGCCACAAGATAAAAGATAAGTGCATACGTCACTGCAAAAAGGATGAACACAGAAATGATTGCATTGAATTTTTCTTTCGGTGTCTTCATGGAGGAAAGGATGACCGCTACCGGCGGGCCTATTATACCTGTACACCCTGCCAGGATGCCTCCGAATAACCCTGACACAGAAAGGGCAGTTTTGTCTGACGTTATCCCGAAATTCAATCCCCTGATCATAAAAAACACTATCAGAATGATCAGCACACCCCACACAAGCTGTATGCTTGAAGGGGGAACATATTTGAGTATGAGAGTGCCGGCAGCCACCCCTGCACCGGTTGTTAGTGCCATTATTCCCAGAGGCTGTCCCTTCACAATTTCACCTGACTTCTGAAAGTAGACAATGGAGAAGATGAAATTGATGAAGGCGATGAATACTGCGGTGTCAGTCACAGGAAGAATAAACTGGATCAGCGGAACAGCTACCAGTGCAAGGCCAAAACCGGTGAATCCCCTGATCATGGATGCCAGGAAAATTATCAGTGACAAAGCAATTATATTGGTTGCGCTGATCACCCTATTCGCTGTATAACGCCATCTGGCTGAACTCCCTGCTGAACGATTCAACAGAGGCATCCCATCTTGATATCTCATCACTGAGCGACAGTCCGTTCTCAAGGACCTCCCTCATCCGGCTGTCGCCCGAAAGTATATCGAAGGGCATAAGCCGGTACTCATATTCATACGGAGGAGGATTGAATCTCAGGGAGTCGGGAGGTGATGTTCTTATTATTGAATCAAGCAGGTGCAGGGCTGTGGCCACCGGTCTGAAGACGGATGCATCGGTGACATGTATCTGGATACCCCTGCAGTACTCTCCAGCAAACTTGTGGAACGTGGGGATGAAGTCGTGAATTCTGAAGCGGCAGCCTGGTATATTCCTTGATTTCAGTTCATTATAAAGGCTGGTTGCATTTATGAACGGAGCGCCCGTGAGTTCAAACGGTATAACAGTACCCCGTCCTTCCGAAAGGTTAAGGGCTTCTGCAAGCACGGTACCAGGGTATACCAGCGCTGTTTCGGGCGTTGGCATGTTGGGGGAGGGGAGAACCCATGGAAGTCCCGTCTCACGGTACAGTGAGTTACGCTTCCATCCTTCAGCCCTGACAATATGGAGGTCGCACCGGGGTACATGTTTCTCCCTGATCCATAAAGCCATCTCTCCGATGGTCATCCTGTGGCAGAGCGGTATTGAGGCTCCTCCGACAAACGAAAAATAATCTTCATTAAGCACCGGCCCGTCTGCCTGCACCCTTCCGATGGGATTGGGTCTGTCAAGTATCCATACCGGTATCCCGGCCTCGGCGCAGGCTTCCATGCACAGTTTTACGGTCCATATGTAAGTATACAGCCTTGCCCCGACATCCTGCAGGTCAGCGACAAAAGCCTCCAGCCCGGCGAGCATGGTCTGGGTGGGCTTGCGGTGCTCGCCGTAAAGGCTGTGAACCGGGATGCCAAGGATGGGGTCAGTTGTGCTTTCCCACTCTATCATGTTATCCTGCGTCTGTCCCGATATGCCGTGCTGCGGACCGAAGAGGGCCGCCAGTCTGCAGCCGCTGTCACTTCCGAAGATCTCAGTGATGAACCTGAAGCCGGAGGTTATACTGGAGGCATGGCAAAGGAGCCCTATTCTCTTCCCGCGCAGGCCTGATGGCATATGCGTTGATACAATATCAAGTCCGGATAGTGTTTTCATAACTGTACAAAAATATGAACTTTATCAGGCACAAAACTAATTACCTTTAATATATGTTCCTGGCTGACATGGGATACTTTAAATCAGGTCTGAGGATAATTCTTTCAAAAAATCAACTAAAAAGAGGCTCTGCTGCACAACTGTACCGGATATTTCATTGTTATTGTTAATGGTTATATTTGGAAACTAAAAAAAGATCATATGAGGATCCGTTCAATGTCTTTATTCATACTACTGCTCTGTTTGATTTCCGGATGCAAGTCGCAGGAAGGTTTGAATATATATGTCACAACCGACCTTCACGGCATGCTCCTTCCTTATGACAATACGGAGGGGGTGGCGACTGACCGCTCTCTTGCCAATCTGGCCTCACTTGTTGAAAACGGATCAGAAGAGAACATGATACTGCTCGATAACGGAGACATACTGCAGGGAGATCCTCTTGCATACTATTACAATTTTGTTGACACTTCCCGGACACATGTCATTGCCGACATACTGAACCACCTTGGCTATGATGCAGCAACGGCAGGGAATCATGATATTGAAACCGGACACCCTGTATATGACAGGGTCAGACGTCAGTACAATTTCCCCCTCCTTGCTGCGAATGCTGTCAGCACGGTAACCGGAGAGCCGTACTTTGAACCCTATACTGTAATCAGGAAGGGTGGAATGAAGGTTGTTGTTTTCGGACTGATCACACCGTCAGTCCCTGACTGGCTCCCAGAATCACTTTACAGCGGCATCAGGTTTGACGGAATGGTAGAGACGGCACAAAAATGGATGCCTGAGATGATTAAGGAAAAACCCGACCTCATCGTTGGACTGTTCCATTCAGGCATGGGCAATGACGGTGATGCAGGCAAAGACGAGAACTCTTCCCTGTCAGTGGCGGTCAACGTGCCGGGATTCGACATTATTTTCTGCGGACATGATCATAACCAGGATGTTAAGAAGGCAGTAAATACCGAAGGAGACACCGTCCTGATGCTTGACGGCGGCAGCAGGGCTGCAGTGCTTATGCATGCAGAGATATCATTGACCCGGATGGAAGACGGAACCGCAGCCAGGAACATTGAAGGAAAGCTTATACCGATGAATTCACTTCCGGCTTCTGTCTCATTCATTGACAGGTACAGAGGTGTTTCCGATACAATTGAAACGTACGCCTCACAAATAATTGGCAGATCTGATGCATCAGCCTCCACCCGTGATGCATTCTTCGGACCCTCAGCCTTCGTTGACCTTATTCATGATATACAGCTTGACATAAGCGGTTCTGACATCTCCTTCGCGGCTCCCCTGTCGTTCGATGAACAGATAAGCGAAGGAGACCTGCGCATGAGGGATATGTTCCGCCTTTACAGGTTTGAAAACTTCCTATATACAATTTCCATGACAGGCAGGGAAGTCGACAGGTACCTCGAGCACTCATACGGATTATGGTTTAACACAATGGAAAAACAGGATGACTACATGCTCCGTTACAGCCTGACCGGGGAGGAAAAGCCGGTAATGATAAATGGAAGGCCAAGGCTGAGAAATGCTTCCTATAATTTTGACTCCGCCATGGGGATCAGCTATTTTGTCGATGTCACAAAACCTCAGGGAGCGCGAGTCACAATCACCTCGATGAGTGACGGCACGGTTTTCAGTCACGACTCGACATATACAGTAGCAGTCAATTCATACAGGGCCAATGGCGGAGGCGGACATATTGAAGCGGCAGGCATCTCACAGGACGAGCTTGATGGAAGGCTGATCTCTTCAACGCCGCGCGACCTGAGATTTTACATGACGGAGTGGATCCGTGAGAGGGGGGATATCTCTCCGGAACCTTTAACACACTGGACCGTGATCCCTGAGAAGTGGACCTCGGCTGCCGCTGAGCGGGAAATGAAAATGCTTTTCAGGCAAACTGAACAATAATTTAAACCAAACTAAATACAAATGAACAAAAGATTAATATTTCCGGCTATAGTGCTGATAATGCTTGTGTTGACAGCTGCCGGAAGGAAGGAACACAAACCGTTGAACCTCATTATTTTCATAGGTGACGGAATGGGCACAGACCAGGTTTATGCCGGAATGACAGCAAGCGGCTTCACAATGACATTCCCGGCATTTCCTGTAACAGGGTTCAGTAAAACGTATGCAGCCAACAGGTATATCACTGACTCCGCTGCAGGCGGCACGGCTATCTCCACTGGCGAAAAGACCAACAACGGAATGATAGCTGTTCGCCCAGACAGTACTGAGATACCGACTATAATGGAGATAGCAAGGAAAGCAGGACTCTCGACCGGCGTTGTCGCCACCAGTACGGTGACACATGCTACGCCGGCATCATTCGTAGCTCACGATGCTTCAAGAGGAAGCTATGAAGATATTGCAAAGTGGTTTCTGAAGGGTACCGCCGACGTGTTCATCGGAGGGGGAATAAACCACTTCCGAGTGCGCAGTGACTCTGCCGACCTTACCGTTGAGCTGAAGAATATGGGGTATGATGTTGTCTACAGCATGACTGATCTCACTAACTCAAAATCAGACCGTATTGCAGGTCTCATGGCAGAAGACGGGATGCCCTACATCGACGAGGGGAGGGATCCTGACTTTCTTTCTGCAGCTACCGACAAGGCAATCAAGGTACTGTCGCGCAATAAGAAAGGCTTTATCCTTATGGTCGAAGGCTCGCAGATCGACTGGGCTGGTCATGACAACAACATGAAAAGAACCATCGAGGAGGTACTTGATCTTGACAGGGCTGTCAGGGTTGCCTATGACTATGCAAAGAAATCAGGAAACACTCTCATTGTTGTCACCGCAGACCACGAGACCGGAGGGCTTAGCCTTACAGGAGGCAGCATAGAGGATATGACCGTATCAGGTACGTTCGGCACAAAAGGGCATTCAGCAGTCATGGTCCCTGTCTTTGCCTTTGGTCCTGGTGCTTCAGCTTTCTCGGGTGTGCAGGACAATACGGAACTGTTTCATGACTTCATGGAGCTTCTCTCCCTGAAGAAATAAAGGCTGATGCGTCAGAAAGACGACCATAATGAAGGGCTGCAGCTTCCGCTGGTAGAAGAATTCTATACTATACAGGGCGAGGGTTACAATACCGGCAAGGCAGCATACTTCATCAGAATAGGAGGCTGCGATATAGGATGCAGCTGGTGTGATACCAAATACTCATGGAACGCATCACTGCATCCCCTGGTTGATGTGGAGACAATTGCCGGTCATGTGAAGAGTTCCGGGGCTGACTCAGTTGTGGTTACCGGAGGAGAACCGCTGATGTGGAATCTTGACCCGCTGTGCAGTATTCTCAAAAAGGACGGACTGAAGACTTACCTGGAAACATCCGGGGCCTATCCCCTCACAGGCAACTGGGACTGGATTACCCTCTCTCCGAAGAAGGGCTCTCCGCCATTGGAGGCTATCTGGAAAAAAGCACATGAGCTCAAGGTGATAATTGAGGATGGCACTGATTTTGAGGCAGCAGAAGAGTACAGCCGCCGGGTGAGCAGCGAATGCATGTTGTTTCTCCAGCCGGAATGGAGCCGGTTCAGTGATTTGATAAATGTTATAACGGAATATGTCAAGAAGAATACAAAATGGAATGTCTCGCTCCAGGCACATAAGTTCATGCATATTCCCTGAATGAGCTGCAGGCTGACCATAGCAACCTTCGTTTTTCTTTTTCTGAGCCAGTGTGCCGTATCAGGACAGGGGCTGCATACCCGTTCCAACAGGGCCCTCAAATATTATGATCTTGGCAAGAGAGACTACGATCTCCTCTTCCTTGACCGCGCGGAGCGTAACCTGAAGGTGGCGATAGGTGAAGACGACAAATTCTATGAGGCTCACCTCTTACTGGGGCAGCTGTACAGTGATATCGGCGAATGGGAAAAATCTGTGACGCACTACCGTAGGGCTGTCTCCCTCGACTCTCTTTATTTTGTCCCTGCACTTTACAGTCTGGGCCGTGCCGAGATGCGCACTGGAAGATATACTGAGGCAAAAGCCCATCTCGAGGCATACCTTAAACAGCCCAAGACTACTGCGAAGCTCCGTACAGATGCGGAGATGCTTGTCAGGAACTGCATCTTTGCGCTCTCCTTCCCGGGCTCATTGTTCCAGACTGAACCGCTCAGCGTGGGAGATTCGGTCAACACAGAG
>Ga0209450_10001340_pt1 | contig 12336 bp, 11 predicted proteins | sample FrelakmetLWP11LW_FD_187149 | JGI IMG/M metagenome (GOLD analysis project Ga0209450, IMG submission 187149) | Freshwater lake sediment microbial communities from the University of Notre Dame, USA, for methane emissions studies - LWP11 LW (SPAdes)... | ecosystem: Environmental > Aquatic >... | reverse complement strand
GCTGGCAAAGGAAGCGGCCACCCGCCTGCGGGAGGCGACCGAACTGGGGGACGTGTCGGGGCTTGCGGCCATCTGCAGCGAGCTTACCGCCAAATCCGAAGTCTTCGCTCCTTACGCAGCCAGGGTGGCCCGACTGGCCGACGATTTTGATTTTGATGGGATTTTGAAGTTGGTTGATGAATTTGAACACTGAAAGTGTCCAATTCTGAAATTTTTCACCTTTCCTGATCGAAACTCTGGCATGTGCTCGCTGCCCCAGTTCTGTTTCATCCATACAGGTTTTCAACAGATCATCCGAGGTGCTTGACAAAAATTTTCATGCAGACTATTTATGTTTCTGCCTAATCTCTGCAACCGTCGAGAACGGGGGACCCACGTTTTTGGGGCGTATCGCCAATTGGCGGGGGATAACCTCTTCGGTCCTAGCCCTTCAGCTAACCTCGTAGGCGTCGATGAGGAAAACCTTCGGAATTGAACGGGGGTCTTTCCTCCACACTCTCGATTCCGTAGGTTTATGACATGCCTTCCGGGTATCACGCATTACACACCCCCATCCCTGCTTTACCCAAGACCGGTCAACGCCCCGAAACAGCCGACATCGAGAGCCTTGCGACGCGATGGAGTCATCGAGCCTCCTTTCAAAGGAAACCGTTGAACCATTGCACTCATGGCCTGAAGAACATAAACCCCTTTGGTCTGGATGTTTTTCATCGGTTCATGAGATCCCTTAATGGGCAATTCACCAAAATTATATTCACAGGCAGAAACGCCTCCCGGTTACCCCCGGGAAACTCCTGACCGACATCTTGGCAGTCATTCCCATGAAAATTGGTTTTGCATTAATCCGTAAGGAAGCAGACCTCTACCGCTCGCAGGGATTGCATCGAGAGGCGCTGGGGCTCTATGCCAAGTATATTGCCCGCTCGGCCAACATTGATCCGGGCACCAAATCATTAATTAAAAAGCAAATCCAGATTATCGAGTCGGAAATGAACTGCGGTGACACTGGAGCAACCCGGGAACTCTCGGTGGATGGAAGTCACTTAACTGAAAAGTCCTGGGGGGCGAGTTCCACTGATACTAAAACACCGAAGGTGTTAATTGGTCAAGGCTCGCCCGAGAGAAAGCGTTTTCATCGCGATCATGCATTAAAGTCATTTCTCAAAAGCATAGTGGCATTCGTTCTGGTAGGGAGCATTTTTTTCTATTTTGTTGATTGGTTTTCTGAAGTTGCAAGAGATAAAAGCGGCGAGGTTGTTCAAAAGACAGTTACAATGGTTATCAAAAAAATGCCGACTTTAGTTGGCAACGAACACCTATCAACTTTGCCCGATAACGGAATGGAAGATCAGAGTGCGATGCTGTCCAAGGAGAAGGCCGTCATTGGAGATCCCCAGCCCGCATTCGATCCGGTTGAGACACAAGAAGCCGTCAGGAACCTCGCGTCTCCCACGAATGATGACAAAATAGCGGATGGGGCTCCCGGCGACGATTTTCAAATAGATGGAAGTTATTCCGAAACGCCGGCTGTTGAAAATACAGATGCCAGGACCTCGCCCGAAGAACCGGATCCGGCTTCTGTGATTGATTATGTCCTCAAAAAGCGGGGGCCTTAGAGCTGAATCAACATCGCAGTGATAGACAATTTTTAGGTTGTCCAACGCAATGTGCATTAACAAACATCGAATATTAATATTAGTGCGAATCTAAACCCTTCAGTTCGGCGGGGAACCTCGCCCGTCGCCCGAATCCTCGCTCCAACCTCCCCCCAACGCCTTGTACAGCGCCACCAGGTCGGTGGAAACGGCGCTGGTGCTCAGGACCAGCGCCTCCTCGGTTACAAAAAGAGACCGCTGTGCGTCGAGCACGCTGAGAAAGTCCGTCTGTCCCTGGGTGTATAGCGTTTTCGACAGGCTGACGGCTTTGCGATTGGCGGTGACGGCGCTGATGAGCGACTCGCGGCGCTCCTGTTCCATCGCGGAGGCGATGAGGGCGTTTTCGACCTCCTGTAACGCACGGAGCAAGGTCTGCTGGTAGGCAATGAGCGTCTGCTCCTGCAGGGCCTCTTGCTGCTCGATGGCCGAGCGCGTGCGGCCCGTGTCGAACACCCGCCAGCTGGCCGAAGGTCCGAAGGACCAGAACCGCTGGGCCCAGCTCAGCCAGGAGCTGAAATCACCGGAGCGCACCCCCGCTGAGCCGGTGATCGTGAACCGGGGGAAGAGATCGGCCGTCACGACGCCGATACGCGCCGTGGCCGCATGAATGTCGGCCTCGGCCTGGCGGATGTCCGGCCGCCGGCGCAGCAGATCCGAGGGCACGCCGGCCGGCGCCGCTGGCGGCGCGGCCGGGATGGGGGATGCGGGTGCCAGCTCGGGGACCAGGTCGGCCGGCTCCCGGCCCAGCAGGATGCCGAGGGCATAGATGGACTGGCGGGCCGCCGACTCCAGAAAGGGGATCTGGGAGGCCGTGGTCGCCACCTGGGCGTTAGCGGTGGCGACGTCCAGGCCGCTCACAAACCCGCCCTCGAACCGCAGCCGGGTCAGCCGAGCGCTGTGCTCCTGGGTCGCCAGGTTCTGCCGCGCGATTTCGATTCGCTGCTGGAAGGCGCGCAGTTCGATGTAATTGCGCGCCACTTCGGCCGTCAATATCACCAAGACGTCCCGGCGATTCTCGACGGCGGATAGCAGATCGGCATCGGCGGCCTCAATGTTGCGCCGGATGCCGCCGAAGATGTCCACTTCCCAGCCGGCATCGAAGCCGGCATCGTAGGAGTTGGAGACCACCCCGCGGGTTTCCCCGTCCGTCCAGCCGGAATTCCGGCCCGGATTCCGGCTGCGTTGAACGGCGCCGTTGCCGTCCACGGTGGGGCCGAGACCGCTTGCGGCGATGCCCCGTGCCGCGCGCGCCTGGCGGATGCGGGCTTCGGACTGTTTCAAATCCAGGTTGGACCGGACGGCGCGTTCTTCGAGCGAGGCCAGGGTCGGGTCGTCGAAGACCGTCCACCATTGCGCTAGGTCGATTCCGGGCGGCACCGCCGCGGGGTCGGGAACCGGCCCGGCCCAGCGGTCCGGGACCGCTGCCGCCGGCGGATGGTAGTTCGGGCCGACCATGCAGCCGCCGCACAGAGCCAGGCAAGCACCGGCTGCCAGCAAACAGCTGGCGTCGTGACGCCATTTTCGAAGCCGTGAACTCATCGCTGAAGCCAAGGCCATTCTCCTCGCGGGCTCGCTGTGAGTTTATTCGTTATAATCTCGCAAGAAGTCCTCATTCATAGCGCAACGCGTCGATGGGGTCCAAGCGCGACGCCTTCCAGGCCGGGTAAAAACCGAAAATGATGCCGACGCCGGCCGAGACCAGGACCGCGGCGGCGATGGCCGCCGGGGAGGTCTCGACGGGCCAGCGCAGCAGCAGTTCCACGAGGCGCGACCCGCCGTGCCCCAGCAGGATCCCGGCGCTGCCGCCCACCAGGCAGAGAACCACGGCTTCCACCAGGAACTGCCGCAGGATGTCCCGCCCCCGAGCGCCGACGGCCATGCGCAGCCCGATCTCGCGGGTGCGCTCGGTGACCGAGACGAGCATGATGTTCATGATCCCGACCCCCCCGACGACCAGCGAAATCATGGCCACGCACAGCAGCAGGTTGGTCATCAGCCGCGTCGTCGAGGCGAGGGTATTGGTCATTTCGGTCATGTCGCGGATGATGAAGTCGTCCGGCTCTCCGGACCGGATGCGGTGGCGCTCGCGCAGCACCTCGGTGATTTGACGGATGGCCGCCGGGATCTCCTCGGAGCTGCGTGCGGCGGCCAGCAGCTGGTCGACGTTGGCGAAACGCACCGGCATGGGGGTGTTCGCCTGCTGGGCTTCGGAGGGCTTCGGGTAAAGGTCCGCCTGGCCGGGGTAGATTTTGTTCAGCGTGTTCACGGAGCTCGTGGTGGTGCCGGCGGCGCTCTGGTTGGGGTTCGCGAGGGTTGAACCCGTCACCCGGTACTTGAGCGTCGTCCACGGGGTGAGCAGGATATCGTCTTGGTCGGAACCCATCATGTTGGCCCCCTTGGCGCTGAGCACGCCCACCACTTGAAAGGAGACGTTCTTCACCCGGATTTCCTTGCCGATCGGAGGCTCCCCTTGAAAGAGCTCCCGTACCAGGGTCTGTCCGAGGAGGCAGACCTTGTTCGCGTTCAAGACGTCGCGCTCCGTGAAGACGTCGCCGACGGCCAGGCTGTTCCAATCCCGGATGTCGAGAAAAGCCGGCGTCGTTCCGAGCATCTGCTGCGGCACCCAGTTGCGGTTGCCGTACACCACCTGGGTCCGGGCCCGCACGATCGGCGCGACGTTGCGCACGGCCGAGCTCTCGCGCAGGACGGCTTCGCCGTCCTCGGGGGTGAGCGTCGTCACGGAACCGGCGCCGAAGCTCACCCCGCCGCTTGCGGCGGTGCCAGGAACGATCAACAGGACGTTGGCGCCCATGGTGGATATGGTTTTGCGGATGGCCGTCGAGGACCCGTTGCCGATTTCCATCATGGCGATGACCGCGCCCACGCCGATGACGATGCCGAGCGTCGTCAGCAGGGCCCGCATCGGGTTGCGTTTCAAAGCGGTCAGGGCCGTGTACACGGTGCGATAGATTTTCATGCAGCACCTCCAGCGACGGCGGCTTCCGGGGCGGCCTCGGCGGGAACGCACTCCGCGCCGTCCACGATTTGCCCGTCATGGATGCAGATGATCCGCCGGGCCGATTGGGCCACGATAGCGTCGTGGGTGACGACAATGATGGTGATGCCGTTTTGCCGATTGAGCTCCTGGAAAAGGCGCAGCACCTCCGCACTGGTGTGCGAGTCGAGGTTGCCCGTCGGCTCGTCGGCGAAGATCAGCGGGGGGTTGTTGACGAGCGCGCGGGCGATCGCGACCCGCTGCTGCTGCCCGCCGGAGAGCTGCGACGGGTCGTGGTGCAGCCGCTCGCCGAGGCCGAGTCGTTCGAGCGTCTCCTTGGCTCTTCGGCGGGCTTGGCCCTCGGAGAGGTGCCCGGCGGTGTAGGAAAGCGGCATGGCCACATTTTCCAGGGCGCTCGTGCGCGGCAGCAGGTTGAAATTTTGAAAAACGAAGCCGAACTTGTGATTGCGCAACAGGGCGCGCTGGTCGGCCGAGAGTCTGGAAGTTTCCTCCCCCTCGAGCCAGTACTCGCCGGCGGTCGGCCGGTCCAGGCACCCTAAGATGTTCATCAAGGTGCTTTTGCCCGACCCGGACGCCCCCATCAGGGCGACCATCTCACCGCGGGTGATGGTCAGCGAAACGCCCCTGAGAACCGGGACGACGATGTCGCCCAGATGGTAGGTCTTTTGAATGTTGCGCAGCTCGATCAGGTCCATCGTCCTACCGGGGCCTTCCGCCCCCGGCGCTCCCGCCGCCGCGCGAGAAGCTGGGCGCAAAGGGGTTGCTGGTCCCGGAACCGGCCCCGGCCGCCGGCTCCACGCCGGTCACCACCAGCAAGCCCTCGGCCAGTTGCTCGCCCGCCACTTCGACCCGGGCGCCGTCGCTGAGGCCCACCTGGACGGAAAGAGGCTTCAGGCCGTCGTTCTCCATCACCCAGAGGACCGCCCGTCCCGAGGACTCCTCGGCCGCGGCGGGCTTCTCAGCCTCCGGCCTTTGACCGCCTTTTGTTTGTCCTTGGCCGGCGGCCGGTTCGGGCGACACGTGGCGATAAGCGGCGGCGACCTGCTCCTCGGCCGGTTGGAACCGGACCGCGGCGCTCGGCGCCAGCAGGGTCCCGCTCAGGCGGTCCAGCTCGAACTTGACGTTGGCCGTCAGGTAAGGCAGCAGGCGGCCGTCCGCATTGTCGGCGATCACCTCGACCGTATAGGTGACGACGTTCTGCGTCATGGACGCATTCAGCCGCACCTTGCCGACCTCGCCCCGGAATATTTCGCCGGGGAAGGCATCCACGGTAAAGGTCACCGGCTGGCCGGGCTTGATTTTACCTATGTCCGCCTCGTTCACCGCCACCCACACCTGCATGCGGCGGAGGTCCTTGGCGATCAGAAAAAGGCTGGGAGCGTTCAGGCTGGCGACAACGGTCTGGCCGATATTCACGCGCCGGTCGATGATGACGCCCTTGACCGGCGAAGTGATCGTGCAGTAGCCCAAGTTGCGTTTGGCCCGGCGCAGGACGGCCTCCGCCTGGGACAGGCCGGCCCGGGCCTGCAGGATCGCCGCTTGGCCGACGGCCAAGTTGGCCACTGCCGTTTCATAGGCCGATTGATAGGCATCGTAGGTGGCCTCCGCCAGGGCCTCCGAGGGCCCCAGCTTTTTGGCACGCCGCCAATCGCGTTCGGCCTGCTGGAGCTTGGACTTGAGCTGACCCAGGTCCGCCTCGGCGCGCTGCACGGCCGCACGGCCGGACTGCACCTGGGCCTCGGCCTGAGCGGCTTCCGCCGTATAGAGGGAATCGTCGATTTGGGCCAGCACCGTGCCGGCTTCCACCACCGACCCGTAGTCGACGGTTTTGCCGTGGGCGTCCTTCCCGAAGGAAAGGATCTGCCCGGCGACCTGCGCGCCCACATCGATCACCTCTTCCGGCACCATCGTTCCGGTGGCGCTGATCGACACCAGCAGGTCGCCGCGTTTCAACGGCGCCGTGCGAAAGGCGACGGCCTGCCCGTTGCCGCGCTGCAGATACCAGACGGCGGCGCCTGCCAGCGCCGCCAGCAAAATCATTGCCATGACGATCAGTTTAACGCGTCGACTCATGTGTGCTCCCCGAGGATGCGGCAACGGTTCAATATCGCGCAGGCGGATGAAAGGCACGCCGCTGCGTGTGCGCCACAACCGGCGCAAGAACGGAAGACGGATTGCGCGGCCCACCGCTTACCGGAATAAATAACTGTAACGTATATTAAATCAATTGGGTGTCTTTGACAAATGGCCGGCGCCAGGATTCGGTTGGGAACCGGTTATGGCGCACAATGCCATCCTGCGCAGGAATGAAGTGTGGTTTTTGTAGGAGAGGCTTTCAGCCTCGATGATCGCGGCTGGAAAGTCGTTCCCCCAAGAAAAAATTCCGGTTTGATTCGAAGGGTTGCCTGTGAGGAGTCGGGCTTGCGCCGTCCTTGCGCGGCAGGTTGTCAGAGCAGGATCCAGTCCGGACGGCATCCTCTGTTCGCGACCGAGGCTACGTGCCCGTCGAAAAAAAACTGGTCGACCGGCCAGCCTTGTCCGGCATAGTCCACCAGGAGGCGCGATCCGCTTTCTACTCGGGCGACCCGGCAGCGGGACAGGTCTTTGATCCCTTCCCCGCCGGTTTTCAGAACGGCCTCCTTCGCGGTCCAGTAGCGGAAGAATGTCTGCAGCTTGTCCCCGTCCGCGGTCAATGCCCATTCCTGCTCGGAAGCCGTTTTGCGGAACAGCGCCGGCGAGCAGGGTCGGATTTGCTCCAGGTCGATGCCGACGACGGTGGGGGCGATCACCCCGCCGACATATCCCGGTTTGTGGGTCAGCGACCAGAAGTTGCCTTTGAAAGGCACGGGGGCGCCGCGAGCATCTTTTTCAAGCGCACCCAGCTCGACATGCAGTCGTTCGGCGGACAGCCGCAAGGCCTCCCGGGCGTGGCGGCTGAGGAAGCGGATCCGCCGCTGGGGAGGAAGGCTCCGTGCGTCCGGCGGAACCGGGAGGATCACCGGGTAGATGGTCGGGGACATGGTCTCGTTGCTTGCGACCCCTCCCCCGACCCCCCCGCAGGGGGAGGGGTTAGGTGGGCGGTGAATGCGCTCAATGTTTCGGCGCCTGGTCGCTTCCGGGTGTTCGCAAAATCATCCGGCAGTCGGCTGCCGTTGCGCCCTGGCCCTCGGCGTGGACGAGCAGGGGGTTGATGTCGAGTTCCACGATCTCCGGGTGGTTCATGGCCAGGTTGGACAGCCCCACCAGGCATTTCTCGACGGTCTCGATGTCGCCCTTGGGCCGGCCGCGGAAGCTCTGCAGCAGCTTGTAGCCCTTGATCTGCCGCACCATGCGCCGGGCTTCGTTGCGGCCGATGGGCGCTAGCCGGAAGGTCACGTCCTGGAACACCTCGACGAAGATGCCGCCGATGCCGAACATCAGCAGCGGCCCGAACACCGGGTAGCGGTTCAGGCCCATGATGATCTCGGTTCCTGCAGGCGCCATCTTCTGGACCAGCACGCCCTCTATGACCGCATCCGCCTTGTAGGCGCGGCCGCGGGAGACGATGGCGTCGAAGGCATGTCTGGCTTCCTCCGGGGTTTGCAGCCCGACCATGACGCCGCCGGCGTCCGACTTGTGCAGGATCTGCTCGGAGACGACTTTCATCACCACCGGGAAGCCCATCTCCGCGGCAATGGCGGCCGCCTCGTCGGCGCTGGTTGCGAGTTTGGTCGGCAGCACCTTGAAGCCGTAGGACTCGAGGATGCCGATGCCGTCGAGCTCGCCGAGGCGGGTCTTGCCGCGGGCAAGACAGTCCTTGACGATCTGGGTGGCGCGGTCGCGGTCGAACGTCAGGTGGTACTGAGCCAGGCGCTGGCGGTTCAGCCAGTTGGCGTATCGATAGAGTGCGCCGAAGGCCTTGGCCGCGTTCTCCGGGAACTTGTAGACCGGGATGCCGTGGTCCTGGAGGTACTTGACTCCAGCGGACACGTCGATCACCCCCATGAAGCAGCACAGGATCGGCTTGAAGGACTTGCGCGCGATGCGCGCGATGGCCTCGGCCGTGCCGAGGACGTCGGTCATCGACTGCGGGGTCAGGATGACGAGCGCACCGTCCACGCCCTCGTCGCGGATGACCGCGCCCAGGGCGTTTTCATAGCGCTCCGTGGTGGCATCGCCGATGACGTCCACCGGGTTCTTGAGGTTGGCGGTGCTCGGCAGGTGGCTCGCCAGGGTCTCGATGGTCTCGTCCTTGAATTTGGCGAGCTCCAGGCCCGAGAACATGGTCATGTCGGTGGCGACGATTCCCGGCCCGCCCGCGTTGGTGACGATGGCCACCCGGTTGCCGGCCGGCACCTTGCGGCGCAGCTTGCCCAGCTCGCTTTCGTTCTTGTAGGCAAAGGCGGTGGCAAAGTCGAACAGCTCGTCGATCGAGTCGACCCGGATGATGCCGGCCTGCTGGAAGATGGCGTTGTAGACGCCCTCGGTGCCGGAAAGCGACCCCGTGTGCGAGGCGGCCGCCTGGGCGCCGGCGCTGGTGCGGCCGGACTTGATCACCAGGACCGGCTTCGGCCGGTAGTCGCCGCAGGTGATTTCCTTGACGGCTTCGATGAACTCCGGCCCCCGCCGCAGCTCTTCGATGTAGAGCAGGATCACTTCGGTGTCGTGGTCCTGGTGCAGGTAGCGCAGCAGGTCGAGCTCGTCGACGTCGGCCTTGTTGCCGATGGAGATGAACTTGGAGAAACCGAAATTGCGGTCGGCGGCGAAATCGAGAACCGCCGTGCACAGCGCGCCGCTCTGGGAGATGAAGGAGATGTTGCCGGCCTTGGGCATGCGCGCGGAGAAACTCGCGTTCAGCCGGATGGCGGGCAGGGGGTTGATGACCCCCAGGCAGTTCGGGCCGATCAGCCGCACCCCGGCCCCGCGGCAGACGGACACGATGCGGTCTTCGAGCTCGCGGCCCTCGGGGCCCACTTCCCGGAAGCCGGCCGAGACGATGACGATGCCCTTGACCCCCTGGGCCACGGCATCCTGGATGGACTGCAGCGCCGCCTTGGGCGGAAGGATGATGATGCCCAGGTCCACCTGGTCGGGCACGTCCTTGATTGAGGGATAGGCCCGCACGCTCGAGATCGAGCGCGCGGTCGGGTTGACCGGATACAGCGTCCCGGTGAACCCGCCCCTCAGGATGTTGACGAAAATGTCGTGGCCGACCTTGCCCGGCGTGGTGGATGCCCCGATCACCGCCACCGACTTCGGCGACAAAATGGCATCCAGCGGTTCCATGACGGAATTGTTTTCCATACCTCTGACTCCTCCTTTGCAAGCGTCCCATCGTTGGGGTTTTATTCGTTTCCGTTTCCGGATTCCTTCAGTTCCGCTTTGATCCTCATCGCTTCCGTGTAGACTGCCTGGCGCGGCAGCCCGTGCGTGTGCGCGACGTCTTTCGCCAGTTCCGCAACCCCCTTGGATGGAGATGACAACCCCCGTCGGATGTCTTCCCGGACCTCCTCCCAGGAAGAGGGCCCTTCATCGGCTCTGCCTGCTATCAGAAGGGTGCATTCGCCTTTGATGTCGTTGCGGCGGCTCAGGTTCTCCAGGATCTCGCTGAGGCCGCCGCGAATGAATTCCTCATATCGCTTGGTCATCTCCCGGGCCAGGACCGCCCGGCGGTCGCCGAATACCGGGAGCATCTCCGCAATGAGCGCCGCGATGCGCTGCGGAGACTCATATACTATGACGGTTCGCGTTTCCGAGGCAAGTGCCTTTATCTGCCGGGAGCGTTTGCCGGCCTTCTTGGACAGGAACCCCTCGAAGACGAAAGCGTTCGTGGGGAGGCCGGACGCCGACAGGGCGGCCGCGGCCGCCACCGGGCCCGGCACGGGGACCACCCGCAGTCCGGCGGCCGCGGCCGCGGCGACGATGCGGTAGCCCGGGTCCGAGATGCCCGGAGTGCCGGCGTTGGTGACCACCGCGATCGAAGCGCCTTGCTGCAGGCGGCGCAAGAGATCAGGGGTCCGCGCGGTTTCGTTGTGCTCATGATAGGAAACGAGCGCGGCGGTGATCCCGAAGTGCCGCAGCAGCTGGCCGGTTTTGCGGGTGTCCTCGGCCGCGACGAGGTCCACCGCTTTCAGCACGGAGAGGGCCCGCAGCGTGATGTCGTCGAGGTGCCCGATGGGGGTGCCCACCACGTAGAGCGTCCCCGGACCGGTGGGGCGGCTGCGGCTATCCATAGAGGAGTTCGAAGGCATTCTGAATGATTTCCACCTCTGGCTGCGGCGCCGTGGAGTGAATGGCAACGACGTCGAAGCGGGCCTTGGATTGGCTTTGCCCGGTGGTCTTCAGATAGTAAAGGGCGACCATGGAGATTTTGCGCTGCTTGCGCGGGGTGACCGCTCCTTTCGGGTTGCCGAAGTGCAGGGACTGGCGCGCCTTGACCTCAACGAACACGATGGTGTCGCCGTCCCGGGCGATGATGTCGATCTCCCCGAGCGGCGTGCGGTAGTTGGCCGCAATGATTTTATACCCCTTCTTGCGCAGCAGACGGGCCGCCAGGGCCTCGCCGGCTTCACCGTACTGCTGGCGCGGGTGCGGCATGGACATCCCCCTCGGGCGCGGGCAGGTGTTCCCGGACGCCCCGGAAGGTGCGCCGGTGGATGGGCGAGCAGCCGAACGTGCGAATCGCCTCCCGGTGGTCCTGGGTCGGGTAGCCCTTGTGACGGGCGAAGCCGAAATCCGGATAGTGCAGATGATAGATCTCCATCAGCCGGTCGCGGGTGACCTTGGCGACGATCGACGCGGCGGCAATCGTGATGCTCAGGGCGTCCCCTTTGGGGATGGCATTCTGGGGCAGGTCCAGCGGGATGGGGAACGTGCCGTCGATCAGGAGGTAGTCCGGCGGCGGGCTCAGGTTGGCGACGGCGATCGCCATGGCTCGAAGCGACGCCTGCAGGATATTGATGCGATCGATTTCGACGGCATCGACGATACCGATCCCCACCGTGGAGGCCCGGCGGTAGATGCTGCGGTAGAGCCGGTCGCGCCGGCCAGGGGTGAGTTTTTTCGAATCGGTCACGTGCGGGTCGGAGAAATCCGCCGGAAGCACCACCGCCGCGGCGACCACGGGTCCGGCCAGCGGCCCGCGGCCGGCCTCGTCAACTCCTGCGATGCGTTGGTATCCGCGGCGGGTGGCTTGGTGTTCGTATGCCCACAAATCCATCGGGTATGGCCGGTCGTTTGCGGCGGCCGCGGCCGGGCGGACGCTTCTTCTTCAGGCGGCCTTAATTCCTCAGCCGGTCAGCTCAGGCGCTTCTCGCGGATACGGGCCGCCTTGCCTCGGAGGTTGCGCAGGTAGTAGAGTTTGCCGCGCCGCACCCGGCCCCGCGTGATGATCTCGACCCGGTCGATGGACGGCGAATGCATGGGGAAGATGCGCTCCACGCCGACGCCGTAGGAGACCTTGCGCACGGTGAAGCTCGCGCCCATTCTACCCTCGCGCCTGCCGATGACCACGCCCTGGAAGGCCTGGATTCGTTCTTTTTCACCTTCTTTTATTTTGACGTGGACTTTGACGGTGTCGCCCGGAATGAAGTCGGGCAAGTCCATCCGCATCTGTTCGCGTTCGATCAACTCGAGCTTGTTCATCTCTCATCTCCTCATTCCAAATTTCGGTGGCATCGAAATTTG
>Ga0209450_10001339_pt1 | contig 12337 bp, 12 predicted proteins | sample FrelakmetLWP11LW_FD_187149 | JGI IMG/M metagenome (GOLD analysis project Ga0209450, IMG submission 187149) | Freshwater lake sediment microbial communities from the University of Notre Dame, USA, for methane emissions studies - LWP11 LW (SPAdes)... | ecosystem: Environmental > Aquatic >... | reverse complement strand
CTGCCTGCCGATCCTGGTGCAGATCCCCGTGTTCCTCGCGTTCTACTGGGTGCTGCTCGAGAGCGTCGAGATGCGCCAGGCGCCGTGGATGCTGTGGATCCAGGACCTCTCGTCGAAAGACCCGTTCTTCGTGCTGCCGATCCTGATGGGCGTGGCGATGTACGGGCAGTTCAAGCTGAACCCGGCGCCGCCCGATCCGATGCAGGCGAAGATCTTCGCGTTCATGCCGGTGATCATGACGGTGATGATGGCGTGGTTCCCGTCCGGCCTCGTGCTGTACTGGCTCACGAACACGCTGCTGTCGATCGCGCAGCAGTGGAACATCAACCGCGTGGTCGAGGCGGAGGCGAAGAAGCGCAGCTAGCGGAGTGCCCGGCGTGCATGACGCAACCATCGCCGCGATCGCCACGGCTCCAGGGCGTGGCGGCATCGGCATCGTTCGCCTGTCGGGCCCAGGCTGCCGCCAGATCGCAGAGGCCCTGATTGGCCGCGTGCCCGCATCGCGCGTGGCGGAGCTGCATCGCTTCGTCGATGCCGCCGGCGATTCGATCGACGAAGGCATCGCGCTGTATTTCCCGGCGCCGAACTCGTTTACCGGCGAGGATGTGCTCGAGTTGCAGGGGCACGGCGGCCCCGTTGTCCTGGACCTGCTGCTGCGTCGGACGCTCGAGCTGGGCGCGCGTGCTGCTCAACCAGGCGAGTTCACGCAGCGTGCGTTCCTCAATGACAAGCTCGACCTGGCGCAAGCCGAAGCCGTCGCCGACCTGATCGACAGCGGCTCCGCGCAGGCTGCGCGCGCGGCACTGCGCTCGCTGCAGGGCGAGTTCTCATCGCAGGTTCACGATCTCGCGGAGTCCGTGCTCGAGCTGCGGATGTGGGTCGAGGCGGCGATCGACTTCCCGGAGGAGGAGGTCGATTTCCTCGGCGACCGCGCGCTCGCGGCCCGGCTCGAGTTCATCCGCCAGCGCTTTGCCGAGCTCGCCGAAACCACGCGGCAGGGTGCGTTGCTGCGTGACGGCCTCACGATCGTGATCGCCGGCCGGCCGAACGCCGGCAAATCCAGCCTGTTGAACCGGTTGGCCGGCTACGATGCGGCGATCGTGACACCGGTGCCAGGCACCACGCGCGACGTGCTTCGCGAACGAATCGAGATCGACGGCCTGCCGCTGCACGTGCTCGACACGGCCGGCCTGCGCGAGGCTCCCGACGAAGTGGAGGCGGAGGGCATCCGCCGTGCGCACCGCGAGATCGCGCGGGCCGACCGTGTCCTGTTCGTCGTCGATGCCTCTGATGCCACGGCCGTTGCCGGCATCGAGGGGGACCTGACCGCCTTGATGACCGATGCACCTCGTACCGTTGTCTGCAACAAGGTCGACCGGACGGGCGCCCCGGCGGGTCTCGAGGCGGGGGACCCGGTCCGCGTCCGCCTCAGTGCAACGACCGGAGAGGGGCTCGACCTGCTGCGTCAGCACCTGAAGGACTGCGTGGGGTTCCACCCGGCAGGCAGCAGCGTGTGGTCGGCGCGGGCCAGGCATCTCGACGCACTGCGCCGGGCGCGCAGCCACGTCGAGGAGGCACACCGGCTGCTCGTCGAGCGCCACGCCGGCGAGCTGGTCGCCCAGGAACTGACCGACGCCCAGGTGCAGCTCGGTGAAATCACCGGGCAGGTGACCAGTGACGACCTGCTCGGACGGATCTTCGGCAGTTTCTGCATCGGCAAGTGATCGGGTCGCGGTCGGTGGCGTGGCGAGACCGCGGTGCAGGGATTTCACTTGATGACGCAGTGTGGAACGCCCAACCGGAAATTATCGGATGATCTGAAAATCACCACGTTTCAGCTGAAACGTGAACTATTTGTTGACAATTTACGATGGACACAGCGAGCTCGTCTGCAGATCGCCTCGAAGGGTTTACTGCAGTCGTCGCATATGGGACTGACCACCTGCAGCCCGCCGATTGATTTCGCCCACCGACGCCGTCTAACGAAGATCGGGGTCCTCGAGGACCGCTGCGGCACGCCGGGCCAATGAATCCACAACTCTTCAACATCCCTGCGGTCTGGCTCGGCATCGGCCTTCTGGGCCAGGCGCTGTTCTCGCTGCGCTTCATCGTGCAGTGGATCGCGTCCGAACGGCAGCGGCGCAGCGTCGTTCCGGCGGTGTTCTGGCAGTTCAGCCTCGCCGGCGGCATCACGCTGCTGGTCTATGCGATCCATCGACGGGATCCCGTGTTCATCCTCGGACAGGTGACCGGCATCGTGGTCTACCTGCGCAACCTGCATTTCGTGCGTCGCGAGGGTCGCCGACCCGTCGAGCCACCGCCGGAGCATCGGCACACGCAGTCCCCGGCACAGTGAGATGCGGCGAGGCCACAGGTACGAGCCGGGGCTCGTGCCTGCGGCCTCGCCGGGGTCGCTCCACTCGCAGTCACTCGCACCGCGTAATCGCGAACTTCCCGATCCGCTCGACGCGCTCGCAACGGCGTTCGATCGTCGGCCGGCCCGTCTCCGCCGAGCGGTCCGTCGCAGAGCTGGACAGCGCGACGCGGTGGGCCGGCGCGGTCGGCTTCGACACGGCCGCCATTGTGACGGACACTTCCGCCTGCGGTACCCGCTCTTCCGCGGTTGCGGGAGGAATCGCCAGCATTGCGAGCAGGCCGACGGCGGCAGACGCGGGCAACAGCACTTCCGAAATCAAGCTTCTCATCGTTCTCTCTTGGTGTCGTTGGTGTGTCGTGAATCGTTGCTGCGGTTCAGGCCGCGACGGTCTTGCAGTGTCATGGTGTTCTCCTTGCGTGTCAGGTGGTGCCGGACCGGATCTCCCGGTGGCCGGCATGGGCCGGCAAGGTACGCAGCGACCGTGATCGCACCGTCTCGGTGGGCGTGAAAAGAATGTGAAACCCGCGCATCGGGGTGCGGGCGCCCGTCCCCCGGAAGCCGGGCCAGGGGCCGCGAGTCGGTCGCCGGTGGACGCGCCGACGGTGGCCCAGTAGTCTCTTCGCCCCCCTACGAATACAGGCTGCCGCACCCGACGGGCCCGCGGCGGAGGCCGACATGAAGCAGCTTTCCGGCACGGACACGATGTTCCTGGACTACGAGCGCGGCAATAACTACATGCACGTCGCCTCGCTGACGATCTACGACCCGTCGACCGCGCCGGGCGGTGGTGTGCGCTTCAAGGACATCTTGCGTTTCTTCGCGTCACGCCTCGAGCAGTTCCCGCAGTTCCGGCGCCGGCTCGCGATCGTGCCGCTGTCGCTCGACCGGCCGTACTGGATCGAGGATTCGACCTTCGACGTCGAATTCCACGTGCGCCACATCGCGGTGCCGCATCCAGGCGACTGGCGCCAGCTCTGCATCCAGGTCGCGCGTCTGCACTCGCGGCCGCTCGATCGCAGCAAGCCGCTCTGGGAGGCGTACGTGATCGAGGGCCTGCACGGCATCCCGGGCGTGCCGCCGGGCAGCTTCGCTCTGTACACGAAGATGCATCACGCGATCGTCGACGGCGAGTCCGGCACCGAGATCATGAAGGCGCTGCACTCGATTTCGCCGGAGCCGATCGACGCCGACGAGGACATGACCGGCGGCTTCACGGCCGATCGTGAGCCGAGCCTGCCGGAGCTTTATTCGCGCGCCGTCATGCACAACGTCGAGCGGCTGCCGTCACTGGCGCGCTTTTCGTTCGGCACTGCGCGGCGCCTCATCTCCGCCGGGTCTGGCGCGATGGGCGGCCTCGCCGGCGCCGGCGCAGCGCTGGTGCCCCAGGTCAAGCGCCTGTTGAAAGGGGACCTGAGCGCCTTGCTCGCGAAGGTGCCGCCCAAGACGCGGTTCAGTGGCGACGTGTCCGCACACCGCGTCTTCGAGGCAGTGGGCTTGCCACTCGCCGACTTCAAGCCGATTCGCGCGCAGGTCGACGGCGCAACGTTGAACGACCTGTTCCTTGCGATCGTGGGCGGCGCGCTCAACAAGTACCTCGGTGAAAAGGGCGAGCTGCCGGACACCTCGATGATCGCGATGGTTCCGGTGACGCTGCGTGGCACCGAGAAGGGCGGCGATCGCGGCAACCAGGTCGGCGGCACGTTGATGCCCGTCTACTCGGAAATCGCCGATCCGCTCGAACGCCTGCGGGCCATCAGCGAAAGCGCGCAGACCTCGAAGCGTGTCACGGACGCGATGGGCAAGGAGCTGCTGCGCGACCTGCTCGAGTACACGCCCGCCGTGGTCTCCGGCCCGATGCTGCGCCACCTGAAGATCCCGGGGACCGGGCTCGTCGTCTCGAACGTGCGCGGCCCGGACGTGCCGCTCTACATGGCGGGCGCGCGGCTGGTGAGCTATGCGCCGATCAGCATCGTGATCGACGGCATGGGACTCAACTGCACCGGTTTCAGCTACCACGGCACGATGTGGATCTGCGCGGTGTCGTGTCGCGAGATGCTGCCCGACCCGGCCCGCTTCGCCGACTGCCTGCGCGAGGGCTTTGCCGACCTGAAGCAGGCTGCGGAGCGCAGCGCCGCGGAATCCGTCGCTGAGTCGGTCCCCCTCGTGAGCAAGCGTCCGGCCAGGCGAGCCCCCGCGAAGGCCAAGTCGCGGGGCACTGTGGTTCGAAAGAAGGCCTGAGCTTGCGCACGGCCGACTGCATGCCCGAAGCGCTGCGGACGGCACTGGCGGCGGTGTTCGGCGATGACGTGGACGACGTCGAGATCGTCGAGCGCTCCTGGTATGCGCGGCTGCATTTCGGTGCGCGCGCGACGACTCGGCGCAACCGGATCCTGCTGCGCGGCACGGCGGCCGAGTTCTTTGCCGACCCCGAGTTGCTGCTGCACGAGTATTACCACGTGCTGCGCCAGTGGAACCGCGGCCGGCTGAGCATCGCGGCGTATCTCGCCGAATGGGCGCGCCGCGGCTACTGGCGGAACCGCTATGAGCACCAGGCGCGCCGCTTCACGCGCCTGCGCCTCGAGGCGTTCACGGCGTTGCTTGCGCCGTCCGCCGTCCGTGCAGCGCGCCCGGCCGCATGAGGAACCGGGTGCGGGAAGCCCGTAGAATGACCACCTTCTTCCGGAGCACAGGGCGATGCGGTCCAGCGACTCTTTCGACGTGATCGTGGTGGGCGGCGGCCACGCCGGTACGGAGGCCGCACTCGCGGCATCCCGGATGGGTTGCCGCACGCTGCTGGTCACGCAGAGCATCGAGGCGCTGGGCCAGATGAGCTGCAACCCGGCCATCGGCGGCATCGGCAAGGGCCACCTGGTCAAGGAGATCGATGCGCTCGGCGGTGCGATGGCCCGCGCCATCGATCGCGCCGGGATCCAGTTCCGGACGCTCAACGCCAGCAAGGGTCCGGCCGTGCGGGCGACCCGTGCACAAGCGGATCGCCAGCTCTACAAGCGCGCCATCCGCGGCATGCTCGAGAACCAGCCGAACCTGAGCCTGTTCCAGCAGGAGGTCGCCGACCTGCTGATCGAGGGTGGTCGGGTGGCGGGCGTCATCACGCAGGCCGGCGTGCCGTTGCGGGCGCGGACGATCGTGCTGACCGTGGGCACGTTCCTCGGCGGCCGCATCCACGTCGGGCTCGAACAGTACGCGGGTGGCCGCGCCGGCGATCCGCCATCGAACCGGCTGGCCGAGAAGTTGCGCGCGCTGCCGTTCCGCGTCGGCCGGCTCAAGACCGGCACGCCACCGCGCATCGACGGGCGGAGCATCGACTACAGCGGGCTGCAGGTGCAGCCGGGCGACGAGCCGCTGCCGGCGTTCTCGACTCTCGGGCTTCGCGACGAGCACCCGCGCCAGGTCGTCTGCCACATCACGGCCACGAACGAGCGCACGCACGAGCTGATCCGTGCCGCCACCGATCGATCGCCGATGTTCACCGGCGTGATCGAGGGCGTGGGCCCACGCTACTGCCCTTCGGTCGAGGACAAGGTGGTGCGCTTCGCCGGCAAGGCCTCGCACCAGATCTTCATCGAGCCCGAGGGACTCGACACGCACGAGGTGTACCCGAACGGTATCTCGACCAGCCTGCCGTTCGACGTGCAGCAGGCGTTCGTGCGCACGATCCGCGGTTTCGAGCAGGCGCACCTCACGCGACCCGGATATGCGATCGAGTACGATTTCTTCGACCCGCGCGACCTGCAGCCGACGCTCGAGACGCGCCACCTGCCCGGGCTCTATTTCGCCGGGCAGATCAACGGCACGACCGGCTACGAGGAAGCGGCCGCCCAGGGCATCGTCGCGGGCATCAATGCCGCGCTCGCCGTACAGGGGCGCGAACCCTGGTGGCCGCGCCGCAGCGAGGCCTATCTCGGCGTGCTGATCGACGACCTGATCACCCAGGGCGCGCCGGAGCCCTACCGGATGTTCACCAGCCGCGCCGAGTACCGCCTGACGCTGCGCGAGGACAACGCCGACCTGCGCCTGACGCCAACCGGCCGTGAGCTGGGGCTGGTCGACGACGAGCGCTGGGATTTCTTCGCGACCAAGCGCGCCGGCGTCGACGCCGAGCTCGATCGTCTGCAGGCGCTCTGGGTCCGGCCTGGCACCGCGGCGGCCGGCCGCATCGAGGCGCAGTCGGGTCCCCTGACCCGCGAGCAGCGCGCGTTCGATTTGCTGCGCCGCCCGGAGGTTTCGTACCTGGCACTGGTGGAGGCCGTGGGCGCCGACGACGCGACCTGGCGTGAGGACGAGCGCCTCGCAGTGCAAGTGCCACTGCAGGTCGACGTGCAGGCAAAGTACCGCGGCTACATCGAGCGTCAGCACGCCGAGATCGAGCGGCAACGGCGCAACGAGGATTCCCGGCTGCCCGACGATCTCGACTACGGCGCCGTGCGCGGCCTCTCGAACGAAGCCCGCCAGCGCCTCGTCGAGCATCGTCCGGCGACGCTCGGCCAGGCCGCGCGCATCCCCGGCATCACGCCGGCCGCGATCTCGTTGTTGCTGATCCACCTCAAGCGCCACGAAGCTGCGGCGGACCGCCCGGCCTGCGCGGCGCAGGGATTCTGAACCGATGAACGCAATCACTGCGCGCACCGCAACGGCCTTGCGGGCGGCGACGCTGGTACTGCTGGTCGGCCTCGTGGCGGCCTGCGGCGGCGGGAGCGGCGAGCAAGGGGGCAAGGAGCGAGAGGGTGCGGCTGGCGCAACCGTCGAGCGCACCACGTTGCGGCGCGGTAACGGGCCCGAAGCCGATACGCTCGACCCGCAGCGCGCGCGAACCGACGCCGCGTTCAACATCCTGCGTGACCTGTTCGAGGGCCTCACCGCCGTGGGTCCCGACGGCAGTGCCGTGCCGGCCGCCGCTGAGTCCTGGACCATCAGTGCGGATGGCCTCGAGTACACGTTCCGGCTGCGCGAGAACCTGCGCTGGTCGAACGGCGACCCGCTGCACGCCGCCGACTTTGTCGCGGGCCTGCGTCGCTTGGTGGAGCCGGCGACGGCGTCTCCGTACGCGCAAGTGCTCGAGCCGGTCCAGAATGCTGCTGCAATCATTCGCGGCGAGCAGCCGCCCGAACATCTCGGCGTGACGGCACCGGACGACCGGACGGTCGTGATCCGGCTGCAGAACCCGGCGCCCTACCTGCTGGGGCTGCTCGCGCAACCCGGCACGTTCCCGGTGCACGGTCCGTCGCTCGCGCAGCACGGTGGCGAGCACGCCCGGCCCGGCCGGCTCGTCTCGAACGGCGCCTTCGCGCTGACGGACTGGGTCGTGGGCTCGCACGTCGTCGCCGGGCGCAACCGGCACTATTGGAACGACGCCGCGACGCAGCTCGACAACGTGCATTACCTGCATCACTCCGATGCCGGCACCGAGTTCCGCCAGTATCGCGCCGGCGAGCTCGACGTCACCTATATCGTTCCGCCCCAGCAGTTCGCGTGGATCCAGACGAACCTGCCTGGTGAGTTGCACGTGGCGCCGCAGCTCAGCGTCTACTACTACGGCTTCAACCTGAACCGGCCGCCGTTCCAGGACAACCCGGACCTGCGCCGCGCGCTGTCGCTCGTGATCGATCGTGAGCGGTTGACGACTGCGGTCACCGGCGTCGGCGAAGCGCCGGCCTACGGCTGGGTGCCGCGCGGCGTCGCCGACTACACGCCGCAGCAGTTCGACTACGCGATGCAACCCTATGCCGAGCGGGTCGCCGAGGCGCGGGAGCTGTACCGCAAGGCCGGCTATTCCGCCGAGCGGCCGCTGCGCACCGAGATCCGCTACAACTCAGGTGAGGTCCACAACCGTCTGGCGGTCGCAGTCGCCGCGATGTGGAAGGAGGCGCTCGGCGTCGAGACGACGCTCTACGCCGAGGAGTTTCGCGCGCTGCTGCAGAGCATCCAGTCGGGCGCCGAGACCCAGGTGTTCCGCTCGAGCTGGGTCGGCGACTATAACGATGCTTACTCATTCGCCCAGCTGCTGCAGACGGGCTTCGGCATCAACCTGACGGGCTACTCGAACCCGCGCTACGACGCGTTGCTCGCGGCGGCGACCCGCGAGCCGGACGCGGCCCGCCGCCGCGGCCTGCTCGAAGAAGCCGAGCGCCTGATGCTCGCGGACCACCCGGTGCTGCCGCTCTACTTCTACGTCAACAAGCACCTGGTCAAGCCCTACGTCCACGGCTGGACCGACAACGTGATGAACGTCCAGTACAGTAAGGACCTGCGGCTGGCCGACAGCCCCTGAGCGTTGCGTCACAGTTCCCAAGTGCCGGACGAGTCGGCAGTTGAGTCGTCCCGTCCAACTTGTCAGCATGGCGGCACTCAGCAACGGTCCGCGCCCCTATGTCCTGGTTCGTCATCTTCGCCTGCACGGTCTTCGGTCTTTATTTCTGGCGCGAGCGACGCGTGCAGCAGCAGGACATGCAGAGCTCTTCGTCTCCGCTGCGAACCGGCGAGCGTTACATCGGGCAGGTCCTGACCTTGTCGGAAGGCCTGCGTGACGGTGCCGGCCAGGTGAAGCTCGGCAATCGCCGCTGGACGCTGCGTGGCCCGAACGCCCCGGCGGGGTCACGGGTGCGTGTGACCGGCGTGGACGGCGCCGTCCTGATCGTCGATCGCCTGCCCGGCTGACGGCCGGGAAACCGCTCCCGCCGCGGCGCCGAAATCACCTCGGGCGCGACTCGCGTCCGCCGCCGAGGTTCTGCATGACCTTCTTCGACTTTCCGGTGACCGGCATTCGCGGCGAGCCCGACCTGCTCGGCCCGCTGCGCGGCCGGGTGGTGCTGGCCGTCAACGTGGCGAGCCGCTGTGGCTACACCCCGCAATACACCGGGCTCGAACGACTGCATGATGAACTCTCGGGCGAGGGGTTTGCGGTCGTCGGGTTTCCCTGCAACCAGTTCGGTGCGCAGGAGCCCGGCAGCGATCTCGAGATCCGGGAGTTCTGCTCGACGCGCTACGACGTGACGTTTCCGCTCGCCTCGAAGCTCGAAGTGAATGGCCCCGGTCGGCACGCGCTCTACGCCTGGCTCACGGCACCGGTGAATGGTCACCCGGGTGACATCACGTGGAACTTCGAAAAGTTCCTGGTCGGCCGCGACGGGCAGCTGTGCGCTCGTTATCCGTCCGGCACGAAACCCGAGGACAAGGGCCTGATGGGCGATATCGCCGACGCGCTTTGAGGGGCCGGGAACAGCCGGCGATCGGATGGCTCAAAAATAAACCTTATCTGATCAAATAAACCTCAAAGAGGTCAGATCCAACATTATAAGGAAGTATTGTTTGACAATAATCCCTCAGCCGATCATGGTTTGATCAGCAGGTCGTACTCGGCGCTGACGCTCGCCGTGAACTTCATCTCGCCTGTCTGGTAGCTGGCTTCGGGCGCCATCGCCGCGTCGGCCATCGCGACCTGCCGGCGATAGATCGGCACCGCGGGCGCGGAGGTTGCGCCGTTCAGGGTCCGTACCGGACCAAGGTTGGCGCCGGCCGCTCGTGCCAGCGTGTCTGCGTTCAGTCGTGCGTCCTGCACGGCCCGGGCCAGCGCATCGCGCTCGAGTTCGTTGCGGCGGCTCGAGTCGAGCACCGGGTCGTTGACCTGGTTGACGCCGGCATCGACGGCGCGCTCGAGCAAGGTCCCGAGCAACTCGAGATCGCGCAGCTCGACCTGGACCTGCCGGCTGACCAGGTAACCGAGCAGCACCCGCTTGCGGTCCTTCTCATTCCAGCTGTACTCGGGCTGGATCTGCACGCGAGTCGCGCTGACCAGCTTCGGGTCGATGCCGAGACTCCTGCACAGCGCCAGGACTCGCTCGACGGTCGCAGACACCTCCGACCGGGCCTCGGCCATCGTGGGCCGGCGGGCTTCGACGCCGAGCGTCACCTGCGCCCGGTCGGGTTCCGCCACGACTTCGCCCGTGCCCGAGACGCTTACGGTCCGTGGGCGCGCCTCGTCCGCCGCGAAGGCCGGGAGCGATGCGAAAGCGGCCGACAGGGCGGCGGCGAGCCAGATCTTGCGCGTGAGCATGCGAGGGTCCTCGGGCGGGTTGCAGAGCCTGCAGTGTATGACAGCGACGAATGGCCTCCATTCGACTCCACAATTTCTTTTGATTAACATGCCCGCCCTTCGGCCTTGCGGGGAGGGGCCGACGTTCCGCATGGAGTCCACAATGATTTCGAGACCGGCCTGGCTCGCGCTGAGCCTGACCATCGTGGGCCTTGTCGTACCGGGGCTGGCTGCGGCCGGCGACGCGGCGCAGGGCGCCAAGCTTGCGTATACGTGCCACGGCTGCCACGGCAGCCCGAACTACAAGAACGTCTACCCGACGTACAAGGTGCCCAAGCTGGGCGGTCAGCACGCCGCCTATCTGGTCGTGGCGCTGAAAGCCTACGCAAGCGGCGAGCGTGCGCACTCGACGATGCACTCGCATGCGGTCACGATGTCTGAAAAGGACATGCAGGACGTCGCGGCGAGCCTCGCCGGCCAGGAATTGACGCCGACGGGCCGCGCGATCGGCACGGCGCCCAAGGCCAGCCAGACCTGCGTCGCCTGCCACGGTATCGACGGGATCGGGATCCTGCCCGAGTACCCGAACCTCGCCGGCCAGCACGCCGACTACATCCAAGTGGCGCTGAAGGCGTACCGCAGCGGCCAGCGCAAGAACGCCGTCATGGGCGGCATGGCCGCGGCGCTCACCGATGCCGACATCCGCGAGCTGGCCGCGTACTACTCCAGCCAGCGCCCCAGCCTGTGCTCGACCAACGAGACTCGCGACCACGGGAAGTGCAAGGGCCTCTGATCCCCGACACGCCGACGCCGCTGGCCCAACCGCTGGGCCACGGGGTGTTCCTGATCGACACCCTCTACCTGCGTCCGGGCCTGGCCGCGAGCCACCTCGTGGTCGACGACGGCCGGGCGGCGTTCGTCGATACCGGCGCGGGGCCGGCCGCGCCCCGACTGCTCGCAGCGCTCGACGAGATCGGAATCGCTCGCGAGCAGGTCGACTACCTGTTCCTGACCCACGTTCACCTCGACCATGCGGGCGGGGCCGGCCAGCTGATGCAGGTGCTGCCGAACGCCCGGGCCGTGCTGCACCCGCGCGGCGCGCCGCACCTGATCGATCCGACGCGGCTGATCGCCGGTTCGATCCAGGTCTATGGCGAAGCGCTGTACCGCCAGCTGTACGGCGAGCTGATTCCGATTCCGGCGGAGCGGGTGATCGCGGCGGAGGACAGACTGCGCCTGAAGCTTGGGCGGCGCATGTTCGAATTCGTCGATGCGCCCGGCCACGCCCGGCACCATCACTGCCCCGTCGACCTCGATTACCGCGAGCTCTACAGCGGCGACAATTTCGGCATCTGCTATCGCGAGTTCGACACGAACCGCGGGCCATTCATGCTGCCGACCACGACGCCGGTGCAGTTCGAGCCTGACGCGCTGCACGCGACGATCGACCGGCTGATGAGCTACCGGCCGGCGCGGATTTTCCAGACCCACTTCGGCCCGGTCACGGACCTCGAGCGCCTGGCCGACGACCTTCACGCTGCGCTGCGCGAGCTGGTGCGCATTGCCCGGACCCACGCCCAGGCCCCCGACCGCCGGAGGCGGATCGAGCAGGAAATGTTCGACCATTTCAATGCGAAGCTCGACGAGCACGGCTACGCTGGCGACCTGGTCCGGCGCCACGCATTCATCGACGACGACGTGCGCCTGAACACCGCAGGCCTCGAAGTCTGGCTCGACAGAAGGGGATAGGGGATAGGGAATGGGGGATCGTGTAAGAGGGCGGCAGCCGGCGCGCCGGGTCGTTGCACCAACCAGCCACTGAACCCGAACGATTCCACCGCACCCTATCCCCTATCCCCTATCCCCTACCCCCTACCCCCTACCCCCTACCCCTATCCCCTATCCCCTAT
>Ga0209450_10001338_pt1 | contig 12346 bp, 8 predicted proteins | sample FrelakmetLWP11LW_FD_187149 | JGI IMG/M metagenome (GOLD analysis project Ga0209450, IMG submission 187149) | Freshwater lake sediment microbial communities from the University of Notre Dame, USA, for methane emissions studies - LWP11 LW (SPAdes)... | ecosystem: Environmental > Aquatic >... | reverse complement strand
TTCCTGCCCTTACTGCATCACCATGTTTGAGGACAGCAGGCTGACCCTGAATGTGACGGAGAAGATAGAGGTCAAGGACATCACGGAGATCGTGGCAGACGTTATTTAGCGCCTTAACATGAGACTTCTCTGCACGATGTGGAGAAGTTCGAAAGCGAACCGCAGAATATCGAATAACGAATATCGAACGCCGAAGGAAGGAAGAGAAGAGTTTTAACATCATGATTCGAAATTCGTTGTTCGATATTCGATATTCGGGTTTCGGAATTCTTTCTTGTTTGCAGCTCAAGGCTTTTAACAGAAGAATCATCACCTATTGCACAAAGGCGGAGTGAAGTGGAAAAAGAACAAGCGGAACAGGTTGCCAAGAGTTTAGAGGACAGTCCCTTTGGAGACGTCATGGTTGTGGGCGGGGGGATCAGCGGCATTCAAGCCTCTCTTGACCTTGCCACGGCAGGTTTCAAGGTCTACCTGGTTGAAAAGGCCCCGAGCATCGGCGGCCACATGGCGCAGCTGGACAAGACCTTTCCCACCAATGACTGCTCTATGTGAATCCTCGCACCGAAACTGGTCGAGGTCGGCCGGCATCCGAACATAGAGGTCCTGACGTACACGGAAGTGGATCGAGTCGAAGGGGAAGTGGGAGACTTCAGGGTCACCCTCACCAAGAAACCCCGCTACATTCTGGAGGACAAGTGCACGGGGTGTACCACCTGTGTGGAGTACTGCCCTGCCAAATACCCTGATCAATACAATCAGGAGATATCGAAGAATAAAGCAGTGCATGTCTATTTCGCTCAGGCCATTCCACTGATCACTTACATAGATGAAAGCTGTCTTTATCTGAAAGAGGGTAAATGCCGTATTTGCGAAGGGGTCTGCAAGAACAACGCGATCGATCTGAAACAGACTCCGGAGAAGAAAGAAATCAACGTCGGTGCGATCGTTCTGGCTCCCGGCTTTGAGCCCTTTGATCCGAAGACGAAGAAGGAATACCACTACGGGGAATTTGCCAACGTGGTCACCAGCATGGACTACGAGCGGCTGCTCTGCTCCACTGGGCCATACGCAGGAGAGATCCTGCGGGCTTCCGACATGAAGCATCCCCACAACGTGGCCTGGATTCAATGCGTCGGGTCGAGACGGGTCACTCCGGGCGAAAACAGCTACTGCTCCGCGGTGTGCTGCACCTATACCCAAAAACAGGTCATCTTGACGAAGGATCATGACGCCGGGGCAAAATGCACCATCTTCCACAACGACATCCGTTCCTATGGGAAGGATTTCGAGCGCTACTACGAGAGGACGGAGAAGCTTCCCGATGTCCGCTTTATCCGAAGCTACACCTCCATCGTGAGAGAGGACCCTAAAACCAAGAATGTGACCGTACGCTATTCCACCCCCGCGGACGGGGTCAAAGAAGAAGAATTCGACATGGTGGTCCTCTCCATCGGGTTGAACCCTCCTGCCGATGCGAAGGAGATAGCGGGAAAATTCGGCATTCAGCTCGACACGAACGATTTCTGCAAGCTCAATCCCGTCAATCCCATGGTGACCAACAGGCCCGGGATCTATGTGAGCGGAGGCTTCCAGGGGCCTATCGATATTCCGGAGTCGGTTTTCAGCGCGAGCGGAGCCGGTTCCCAGATCGGTCAGCTCCTTGACTACAGACGAGGAAATCTTGCCAAAGAAAGAGTGTATGCGACGGAAAGGGATGTGTCCAAAGAGGAGCCGAGGATAGGGGTCTTTGTGTGTCATTGCGGGGCCAATATCGGAAGGATCGTCAATGTCCCTGACACAGTAGAATACTGCAAGACCCTGCCCAATGTGGTGTACGCTCAGGAACAGCTCTTTTCGTGCGCCACCAATTCCGCCAAAGAGATAACGGACATTACAAAGGAACAAGGGTTGAACCGGGTGGTGATCGCCGCCTGCTCGCCCAGGACTCTGGAACCCCTCTTCCGGGACACGGTACGGGAGGCGGGGATCAATCAGTATTTCTGCGAAATGGCCAATATCCGGGAGCACAACTCCTGGGTCCACTCCAGAGAAAAGGAAGAGGCCACAGAGAAGGCAAAGGACATCATCCGCATGTCGGTCGCCCGAGCCTGCCATTTGGAACCCTTGCAGGAGTTTGATCTGCCGGTCAACAAGGCGGCGCTGGTGGTGGGTGGAGGGGTAGCCGGCATGAACTGTGCGCTCTCCATAGCCAGCCAGGGACACGAGGTTCACCTGGTGGAAAAGGCCAAGGAGCTCGGCGGGGTCGTACGAAAAATCCATTCCACCCTGGACGGGCTGGACGTGCAGGCCTATTTGCGTGATCTGATCGCAAAGGTCTACCGGCACCAGCTCATTCATGTCTATCATGATGCGACCATCACGCAGGCCACGGGGTATGTCGGCAACTTCGTGACCACGGTGAAGTCTGAAACAGGGCTCGCCGAGATCAAACACGGGGCAGCCGTCCTGGCCATAGGGGCTGACCTCTATACGCCGACCGAATACCTTTATGGACAGGATGAAAGGGTTGTGACCCACCTCGATCTTGAGGAGCGGCTCTCCAAGGGAGACGAGAAGATCCTTAATGCAAAGAGTGCCGTGATGATCCAGTGCGTGGGCTGCAGGAATGAAGACAGAAATTACTGCAGCCGGATATGCTGCAGCCAGTCTGTAAAGAACGCCTTGAAGCTGAAAGAGATGAACCCCCAGATGGACATCACCATCCTCTTCAGGGATATGAGAACCTATGGGTTCAAAGAGGATTCTTACCGGGAAGCGTCCGAGAAAGACGTCAAGTTCATTCGCTACGAACCGCAAGATCCCCCTGTGGTGGAAGCGGGTGAGTCGGATGAAGGCCGGCCCGTCCTGAAGGTGACCGCGACGGATTATATTCTCGGGAAGAAGCTGGTCATCGATGCGGATATCCTCGCTTTGGCGGCCGCCGTCATTCCCTCCTCAGCAACCAAAGAAATAGCCGGACTCTTCAAGGTCACGTTGAGCCCGGACGGCTTTTTCAAAGAAGCCCATGTCAAGCTGAGACCGGTCGAGTTTGGTACGGACGGCGTTTATCTGTGCGGGCTGGCTCACTACCCCAAGTTCATGCAGGAAACGATCAACCAGGCTTATGGGGCTGCGGGCCGGGTGTTGACGCTTCTCTCCCATGATACGGTCGTCGCCTCAGGCTCCGTGGCTCAGGTGAATGAAAGCCGGTGCATGGGATGCGGGGGTTGTGTCTCCGCCTGCACGTACGGTGCCCTCGACCTTCGTGACACAAAACAAGGGAAGAAGGCGACGGTCAATCCTGTTCTCTGCAAGGGAGATGGCCTTTGCAATACCAAGTGTCCGACAGGGGCGATCCAGCTGAAGCACTATACCGATGAGGAGCTCATCAGCGCTATCGATGCCATGGCTCCGAAGGAAGAGATCCTGCCGCAAATGGATAAGGCGGTTGGGGATGTTTAGAGTCTTAAACTGAAACTTCTGTTCATGATGCGTAGATGTTCAAAAGCGAACCGCAGAATATCGAATAACGAATACCGAACGCCGAAGGAAACAAAAGACGAGATTTAACTTCATCATTCGAAATTCCTTGTTCGACATTCGATATTCGGGTTTCGTACTTGGTTTTGGTTGCGGCCAAGGGCCCGCCTTAGGAAAAGACGATGAGAAAGCCGGGATCACGGATAAAAGAGGTGAGAACGAATGAGTGCAGGACCCAAATTCAAACCGAGAGTGTTGGGGTTTGTATGCCATTGGTGAGCCTACGGGGCTGCTGACCTAGCTGGAGTTTCCAGACTACAATACACGACGGAAATGAGGCTGATCCGCGTCATGTGTTCCGGTCGGGTGGACATGGCCTTTGTCCTCAGAGCCTTCTCCAACGGAATGGACGGCGTGTTTATCGGCGGCTGCCGCTTGAATGAATGCAATTATGTGACTCACGGAAACTACCATGCCCTGAACATGGTGCTTCTGTTGAAAAGAATCATGGAACACATCGGGCTCAACCCGGAACGATTGAAGATCGACTTCATGTCCGGCGCTGAAGCCAACCTTTTTGTGGAAGACGTCAACAGTTTTGTCAAGAAGGTGAAATCTCTCGGTCCGCTGGGGGAGGCCGAAGGAATCGACCGGCAGGAGCTCAAGGCGAGGCTCGCGGAGATGTCGAAGCTGGTCCCCTACTTTAAGCTGGTGAACCAGCAGAAACTGGCCTCACGCCTCAAGACGCCGGAAGAATACGCCGGACTCTTCACGAAAGAGGAGATCGACAGGCTCTTCAGTGAAATGGTCTCCTACTATATTGATCCGGAGAAGTGTCAGGCCTGCATGACCTGCCTCAGGAGATGCCCGGCAGAGGCGATCATAGGCGGCAAAAACCGGATCCACGTGATTGACCAGGACAAATGCATCAAGTGCGGAACGTGTTTTGAAGTTTGCCCCCCTCGGTTTGAATCGGTGAAGAAGATTTCGGGCGAGCCTGTTCCGCCCCCTATCCCTGAGGAAAAGAGGACCCTGGTCAGAAAGGGCAAAGAGAAATAGGAGAAGTCCCGAAAGGGACTTCTCATCATTCCGATCGATCACTCCTTCTTTCGAAACGAATCAAAGCTCAACTTCATGGACCGGAGGGGGAAGCGGTCAGGCGCCGGCTACCGCAATAGACGTGAATCCCCGAGCCTTTGGACGGCGAGGCCAGGGTCATGTTCAGGGAGTCGGCCAATTGCACGGCCAGGGCCGTGGGCCTGGACGCCGCCATGATGAAGGGGATTTTGGCGCGAGCCGCCTTCTGAACCAGCTCGTAGCTGATGCGGGAAGAAAGGATCAACACCCCGGCCTGGTGCAGGGTTCTCTTGAGGAAAAGCTTTCCGATGGCCTTGTCCAGGGCGTTGTGACGTCCCACATCCTCGGCCAGGGACAGAAGTTCAAAGTCGGAGCTGAAGAGGGCTGCAGCATGGGAGGCGCGGGTCTGCTGATAGAGGATCTGGTGTTGCTTTAACGTCTCCAGGCAGTGATAAGCCCTTTCCAGGTCAATGGCCGGACCGTCGGGCAGAACCTTGACCATCTGCGAAAGGTCTTCCACCAGTTCCTTGCCGCAGATGCCGCAGCTCGTCTGGCTCACAAAGCCCCTGCGCTCCAGCACACCGGTGATGGCCGTCAAGCGGATCGGTGTGACCGTCATGGTCACCACGTTTGTGGCTTCCCCCTCGCAGGAGGCGATGGTTCCGATGTCGTCGGGGCTGTCCACGATGCCTTCGGCCAGACAAAACCCGGCCACATGGGCCGGTTCGTCCCCCGGGGTGCGCATGACCACGGCATAGGGCTGGCCCTGAATCCGAATGGACAGGGGCTCCTCCTGGATCAGGTCCAGCCTAATGGAGCTCTTGACTTTTCCTTCCTGCAAGAGGACTGTTCTAAGGATGGTGGTATCGCTCAAGGGATAGAAACTCGCTTTCTGTGAGGCGGAGTATAGGAGATTTCGGCCCGGGGTGTCAAGCGTCAGCGCAGGCAAACGATGGTGCACGGTGCAGGGTGCACGGCCCACGGAAGATCCCAAACCCTTGCTCCGTGCGCCGTGTACCGTCAGCCTTTGAGCACCGTCGCCTCAGCAGGCAGCTGTTACAGGGTCATGTCGTGCCTGGGAGTAGTGCTAGGAGTAGCCATGCGATACGCAGAAGCAGGGTTTAATCTGGAGATTGATCTGACGCGAGGGAGCATAGCGAGGGTAGAAACCGACCCAAGGTCAACCGAACGTTATCTGGGGGGTCAGGGGACTGCCGCCAAGATCCTGTGGGACAGGGTTCCTCCTGAAGTTGAACCCTTTTCACCCGATAACCTTCTCATCTTCAGCACCGGTCTGTTGCACGGCACCCCTGTTCCCGGCGCCAATCGCACCGTCGTGAATACCTTTTCTCCCCAGACAAACTTTTATTCGAATTCACTGTTCGGAGGATTCTTCGGACCTGAAATGAAACATGCCGGTTACGACAAAATCATCCTTCGCGGCAAGTCCCCCGGCCTGGTTTATTTATGGATCCACAATGACAAGGTGGAGATACGGGATGCCTCTCATCTCCAGGGGAAAGGCGCTCTGGAAACAGGGGGTCTCCTTCAAAAGGAGTTGAAGGAACCCAACGCCCAGGTGGCCGCCATCGGCCCGGCCGGTGAAAACAGGGTCTACATGTCGACCATCGAACACTCCAACTCCAGCGCCTCGCGAGGGGTGGGCGTGATCATGGGAGATAAAAGGTTAAAGGCCATAGCGGTTCGCGGAACAAAGGACATCCATCTGGCCCGGCCGGCTGAGCTCATCGAGAAATGCCTCGGCGTGAGGAAGAAAATCTATGAGAACCCGAAGTGCGGGGATCCCATGGCGCATGAGGATGATGAAACTTTCCACGTCGACAATTTCGCCTGGGGCCATGCGCGCGACCGGAAAAAAGGCTATTGGAACAAAGAGCGGGAAAAGAAGTGGAAGGCGATCTCCGACACCGTGCGGCTTCGATGGACAGGGTGCTACAACTGTCCGAAGGACTGCCATCAGGCCATTTCCTACCCGGGACGACAAACCTACTTCCAAAAGTGCTACAGCAAACTGACCTACGCCATGGCGGCCTACAAAGAGCTGGATTTCAATTATGACATTCTCGGCCTGACTCAGGAGTACGGACTGGACGGGTACTCGACGCCGCAGGTTCTCGCCTTCGCCGTTGAACTCTACGAAGCCGGGATTCTAACCGACAGGGACCTGCCGGGATTTCCGTCCGACTCCGGGCAAAGGTTTTTCTATCTTGTTGAGAAAATTGTTCGGCGCGAAGGCATAGGAGATGTTTTGGCCGACGGCGTTTATCGGGCGGCCCGTCGGATCGGGAAGGGCGCGGAAAAATTTGATCACAATACCATTAAGAAATTTGAGCAGCTCCCTCTCAAGCTGAAAATGATCAATTACCCTTATTTCCTGATGTATGCCACCGGCGAGAAGATGACGATCACCCAGATGGAAGGGTCCTACCCCCAGTCCCCCATTGCAGACAAGAAAGAGAGGGAGGAGTTTGTAAGAAATTGGGACGCCGCTCCTGAGAGGTTCAAGAAATGGTTTTTGGAGTGGGAGCCGCGTCAACATCCCTCTATTGAAGCATCTGTTCACATTGCGGATTGGAATGAGACCATGCATTACATCGACGACGCCATCGGGATGTGCTCTTTTTTGTCGTCCTTCAGAGGCCAATTCGGCGGGAGGACTCCGTATCACATCTACAATCTGCCGGATTTCATCTCCATGGCGACCGGGATGGAGCTTGATTCAGAGGGCCTGTGGGAAACAGGGAGAAGGAACCGAAACCTGGTGAGAGCCCTCAATGTAAGGAGAGGCTTGAGGAGAAAGGACGAAAAGCCGCCTGAAGACCATTGGGAGGTAAGAGACCCCGAGATGGAAACCAAGGTGCTTGACGCGTATTATGAATTCAAAGGGTGGACCCCGGAAGGGGTTCCGACCAAAGAGACGTTGGACAAGCTGGGCCTGGATTACGTGAGCGAAGACTTCCGGCAAAGAGGGATCCTGCCCGCCCCCTTGCCTTAGAACCTTCCCTATAAAAAAATGAGTAGGCAGTAAGTAGCATGCGGCAAGGAAGGGCTCTTGGTGCTTACTGCATACTACCTGCTGCTTACTGTTCTTGTGCGGCCATAGGTCTGCATTAGGCAGGGTGTCGTCAGACTTTGAGTTCCAGGTTGATCAGGGGGCCTTTCTGGAACCCGCAAGCGTGAAAGAACTTGACCAAGTCCCAGTCCGGCCAGTTGACCATGGTGTAAATGGTATCGACTCCGACTTTCTTGAGGTTGGCGATCATTTCTTTCATCAGCATCTGGGCGATCCCCTGCTTTTGATAGGCGGGATCCACCCCGATGGTGTCAATCCATCCGATGTTCTCCGGCACACTGTATTCATATCCGCTCGCATCTCCCAGAATGAAGCCGACCACTTTCCCGTCCGCTTCCGCCACCAGAGAAGCAATGGGCAACCGCTGTTCAGCAAGGCTCATCTTCATGAGCCAGTAATCCCAACGTGATTTGCCCAGGACTTTGGTGTCGATCGCCACAACGTCGTCCAGGTCTTTCTCCTTCATCTTTCTGACCACGGCCTTTTTCGATTTACCCGCCATGTTGCCCCTCCTTTCGACGCATTACCACTTCACCAACGCGCTTCCCCAGGTCAGGCCCCCCCCGAAAACAGGGAGGCACACGAGGTCACCCTCTTTGATGCTTCCATCCCTTACCGCTTCATCAAAGGCTATGGCACAGGAGGCGGAGGAGATGTTTCCGTACTTGTGGAGGGTCACATAAAACTTCTCTATGGGGAGCTGCAGGGTCTTAGCTATGGATTGAAACATTCTCAAGTTGGCTTGATGGGGGACGAACCAGGCGATGTCCTTGATCGCCACCTTGCTGTGGTCCGCCGCCTCTTTGATGGACTCGACAAAGTGCCGCACGGCCACCCGGAAGCTCGCGTTCGCCTCGATCATGTTCAACGTGTGAAGCCCCTTGTCCACGCTTTCATGGGAAATCGGCGTGGTGCGCGAACCGCCTCCGGGCATGAGAAGATCCTGCCCGTTTTTTCCGTCCGTGTGGATGTGAGTGGAAAGAAGCTGATGCCCCCCGCCGTCCCTGGTCAGGATGGCCGCTCCGGCTCCGTCCCCCCACAAGATGCAGGTGGTCCTGTCCTTCCAGTTGAGGGTCCGGGTCATGACTTCCGCACCCACCACGAGCACGGTCTTTGAAAACCCGGTGAGGAGATACTGAGTCGCCACATTGAGGCTGAAGATAAACCCGGAGCAGGCCGCCGTCACATCGAAGGTCACGGCCTGAGGCGCATCCAGTTTGGCTTGAAGCCAGTTCGCGGCGGACGGGCAGCAGGTGTCGGGAGTGATGGTCCCGATGATGATGAGATCCAAGTCCTTGGCCGTCAGTCCCGCCATTGCAAGGGCTTTGCGGGCCGCTTCAAGAGAAAGGTCCGAGGTGGCCACGTCCGGATCGGCCATGCGCCTTTCCCGGACTCCGGTGCGTTGAATGATCCACTCGTCCGTCGTGTCGAGCCCCATCTTCTGGAGATCGAGGTTGGTCAGCACTTTAGGGGGGACATAGGATCCTGTCCCCAGAATTCGTATCCCTGGCATAAGTCCTTCTTGGCTAACTACTTGGCCTTCACTCCCATTTGTTTTTCCTTCTTGGCAATCGCAAGCCTTGTCTTCACCACTGTGTCAGGGATCAGGCTGATGGAGTCAATGCCACATTCTACGAGGAACTCCGCAAATTCAGGGAAGTCGCTCGGGCCCTGTCCGCAAATTCCGATTTTCCGGCCTTTTTCCTTAGCCACCTTGATCACCTGGGCCACGAGCCGCTTCACAGCCTCGTTTCTTTCATCATAGAGATGGGAAACCAAAGTGGAATCCCGGTCCAGCCCGAGCGCCAGCTGGGTCAGATCATTCGAGCCGATGGAAAAACCGTCAAAAATCTCGGCGAACTGGTCGGCGCAGATGACGTTGCTTGGAATCTCGCACATGACATAAATTTCCAGCCCCTCTTCCCCCTGGACCAGACCGAATTTCTTCATCAAGGCGACGACCTTTTTCCCCTCCTCAGGGGTCCTGCAAAAGGGAACCATCACCTTGATGTTCGTCAGGCCCATCTCGCTTCTCGCCTTGCGCAGGGCGCGGCACTCGAGCTCAAAGGCCGGTTTGTAGTTGTCATCATAGTAGCGCGACGCTCCTCTCCAGCCGATCATGGGGTTGCTTTCCGTGGGTTCGTAAAGGAACCCGCCCAGCAGGTTCTCGTACTCATTCGTCTTGAAATCGGAAAGCCGTACGATCACATCGTTGGGATAAAAGCCTGCGGCAATTCGTGCGACGCCTTCGGAAAGCTTGTCGATGAAGAATTGCTTCTTGTCATCGTAGACCGCTGTGATTTCGTCAATCTTGTACACCACGCCGGCAATCCGCTGATCCGTCTTGGCCCTCTTCTTCAGGTCTTCATAGGCGATGAGCGCCAGGGGATGAATTCCGATGTGGGAATTGATGATGAACTCCTCCCTCGTAAGACCGACCCCTTCATTGGGGATCATTCCCTGGGAAAAGGCCTGCTCCGGGATTCCCACGTTCATCATGATTTTGGTCCGCGTCTTGGGCAGTTCATCCAGATTGATGCTCTCCACCTTGAACTTGAGCTGGCCGTTGTAAACCACGCCCGTTTCCCCTTCGCAGCATGAGACCGTGATCTCCTGGCCCGGCTTGATGATCTCATCCCCGTTGCCGGTGCCGATGACGCAGGGAATTCCCAGTTCCCGGGACACAATGGCCGCATGGCATGTTCGGCCGCCCCTGTTGGTCACGATGGCGGAAGCGATCTTCATGATCGGTTCCCAGTCCGGGTCGGTCATGCTCGTGACCAGGACTTCCCCTTCCTTGAATTTAGTGATGTCTGCGGATGTTTCGATGACCTTGGCCACTCCGCATCCCACCTTGCTTCCCACGGCAATGCCTGTAACCAGGACATCTCCCTTCTGAAGAAGAGAGTAGGTCTCGTAGGTATTGAGGTTCCTCTGGGAGTGAATCGTCTCAGGTCTGGCCTGCACGATAAAGAGCTTTCCGGTCCCGATGGTCACGCCGTCCCCATCTTTGGCCCACTCGATATCCATGGGCTTGAAATGCCCCGCCTCTTCACTGTAGTGGTCTTCAATGATGCACGCCCATTCAGCGAGCTTCAGGACCTCGTCGTCTTCGAGCACATAACGCCGTCTTTCGCTGAGGGTGACCGCGACGTTCTTGGTCGTGGCGTCATCTTCCAGGGAATAGACCATCTTGATGTCCCGGTCTCCGACCTTGCGGTGAATGATCGCTCGCTTGCCCTGTTTCAGGGTCGGCTTGAACACGAAGTACTCGTCCGGGTTCACCGTCCCTTGGACCACGTTTTCGCCAAGCCCGTAAGCTCCGGTGATGAACACCGCGTCTTTGAACCCTGTTTCCGTGTCAATGGTGAAGATGACCCCTGAATAGGCGGAATCGCTCCGCACCATTTTTTGGACGGCGATGGAAAGGGATACGTCGAACTGCCCGAACCCCTTGTCGTGGCGATAGGAGATGGCCCGGTTGGTGAAAAGGCTCGCAAAGCACCTCTTGCACGCATCCAGAACGCTCATCTTGCCCCGGATGTTCAGGTACGTCTCCTGCTGGCCTGCGAAAGAGGCATCCGGCAGGTCTTCGGCTGTGGCGGATGACCGGATGGCCACATCCAGGTTGTCCATTCCCTTCAGGCTGAATTCCTCGGCCAGTTTGTCATATCCCAGGTAAATCGCCTGGGTGAGATCCGGCGGGAACTCGGAGTGCCGGATGATGTCCCTGACCTCTCTGCCTTTTCTCATCAGGTTGCTGAGGTCGTGGGTATCCAGATCTTTGAGGATTTTCTTGATTTCATCTTCAATGCCCGCGTACTTGAGAAAGTAGCGGTAGGCATAGGCGGTGATGGCAAACCCGTTGGGAATATTGATGCCTTGTTGGTGGAGTTTCTGATACATCTCCCCCAAAGAGGCGTTCTTCCCGCCGACCATGGGAATGTCCTCTATGCCGATCTCATTGAACCAAAGAATAAAACGTTTGCTCTTGTCCGAAGCCATGAGCCTTCTCCTTCCTCAAAGCAATTCCAGGGTGAAACAAAGGATACTGCCAGGAAATCCACTGATTTCAACAAATAACGCCGTTGTATTTCTACCATTCCTGCCCCGGCATTGTCAATTGACAAAATATGGTCTACAAGGAGCAGAAAACTCTCGGGCGCCAAGCGTTCTCTGGTTATCCAGAGGTATGGACTCCGCTGATGAACACCTTCTCTTCTGACAAACCGGCTCTTTTGATCGTCGACATGGTGAAGGACAACCTCGATGAATGCAAACCTGTGCCCATCACCCCTTTGGCTCGCCGGCTTTTTGATCCGATCAACCGTTTGATCAGAGCCTTCCGGATCGCTTCATGGCCTGTTGTCTTTTCCACAGACGCTTTTGCCGTGGGGGACTTCATCTTTGGGGGAAAAATGAAACCTCACTCCCTGGCAGGAACAGCCGGAGCAGAGGTAGCCGACGAGTTGGAGCGTCACCCTGAGGACCTTTGGCTTCCGAAACCCCGATTTTCAGCTTTCTTCAGGACCGGGCTCGACGAATGGCTGCGAGCGAAGGGAGTCACCCTGTGCGCTGTGGCGGGAATCACCACCAACTTCTGCGTCCTCACCACGGCCATGGATGCTCTTTGCTGCGACTTCAAGACGGTGATCCTTGAGGATTGCACCGTTGCGGCCACGGAAAGCATCCACC
>Ga0209450_10001337_pt1 | contig 12346 bp, 7 predicted proteins | sample FrelakmetLWP11LW_FD_187149 | JGI IMG/M metagenome (GOLD analysis project Ga0209450, IMG submission 187149) | Freshwater lake sediment microbial communities from the University of Notre Dame, USA, for methane emissions studies - LWP11 LW (SPAdes)... | ecosystem: Environmental > Aquatic >... | reverse complement strand
TGACGAATCTGAATTTTGTTGGAATCCCTATGTACCTCAAAAGAATACGCATTTTTGGTATTCGCAAAATGCATTCCCTGTTCGGTTACTATCGGCCTGACTATGATATTGTATTCATTCATCTTAATTACCACCTGCGGTATTAGTTAGAGTCCCGGTTAACCAGCGCCAAAAACGCGTCTTTGGTCAACAGCATTTTCTGACGGTTGCATATATCGCCGGCATTTAATTCATTGACCAGCATCAGGCCGACTTTCGGCACATTGCGAACCGACTTGACCAAACATTCATTGCGGTCGCTGACGGCGACAAGGCAACTGCGTTCTATTTTCAAATTCCCCAGCACACGGGCGAATTCTTTGGTCTTCGGAGCAGTAAAGTTCAACTCGTCAACGACCACGACGCTACCGCTTTGAAGCTTTGACAAAATTGCCGAATCCGTAGCCAGCCGCCGCTGCTTTTTGGGCATTGCCTGATTAAAATCACGGCATTTTTTGCCGAAAGTCACGCCGCCGCCCACACGAGACGGGGTGCGAACCTGGCCGGCACGGGCATTACCGGTTCCCTTTTGCTTATAGAGCTTGCGTGTCGAACCTTCAACGAGACTTTTCTGTTTTGTCGCCGCGGTACCGATGCGTTTGTTGGCCTGATACATCACTACCGCCTGCTTAATCAGAGCGTGGCGAATCACTCCGCCGAATACGCTCTCATCGACTTTCAGGCTCTCAATCTCTTTGCCTTCACGATTATATACTGCAATGTCAATCATATTCTATTCCAGTCGGAATCTACAGAATGTTTATTTTTTTGTTTTTGCCGTGCGGATTTCCACATAACCGCCGTTGGGCCCCGGAATGCCGCCTTTGATAACCAGCAGATGATTTTCGGGGTCAATGGATATCAGTTTATGGTTTTTAACGGTTACGCGTACGTTACCCATACGACCGCCCATCCGTTTTCCTTTTTTAATCTTACCACTATTACCGCGGTTGGTGGCATGGCTGGCAATCGACCCGCCGGCACGATGCTTACGTTCGGTACCGTGCGAGGCCGGGAAGCCGCCGAAATTATGCCGCTTCATTACGCCGGCATAGCCTTTCCCTTTGCTGGTGCCAATCACGTCAACATAAGTAACGCCTTCAAATAGGTTTACATCCAGTGCATCGCCTGCGTTATATTTCAGTTCAGCCCCTTTTTCCAGGCGCCATTCGCGAACGAAGCGTTTGGTCGCGGTATTGGCCTTGGCTGCATGACCGGCTTCGGGCTTTAAAACCAGACGGGCTTTTTTATCTTCAAAACCAAGCTGCATCGCCGCATAACCATCGGTTTCAGGGGTCTTAACCTGCATCACCATGCAGGGACCGGCCTGTATCACCGTAACCGTCGTCATTTGACCGGCTTCGTTATACACCTGTGTCATGCCGACTTTTTTTCCCAGCAACATTACCATTGTCTATATTCCTTTGAGTCTCACTCAGTCTTTTAGCTTCAGCAAAACAGTCGTGCCAGAACTGACCGCTTTGATTTTTTCGGACTACGCCTTAATCTTAACAAAAACGCCCGCAGGAACGACAAGCCGGTTTAGGGCTTCAACGGTGCGGGCATTTGCATCATAAATATCAATCAAACGCTTATGCGTTCTCATTTCAAATTGTTCACGCGACTTTTTATCGACGTGGGGACTGCGTAATACGGTATAACGCTCAATCCGCGTCGGCAACGGAACGGGTCCGCTGACACGTGCGTTGGTACGACGAGCCTGCTCGACGATTTCTTTCGCCGAGCTGTCCAAAGCCCTATGATCGTAGGCTTCCATCCTAATTCTAATGCGTTCGGTTTCCGTCATGGTTAACCCTTAATCTATACCTGCGACATCTACTTATCTGTTTTTGAAAGATGAGAAGATTACCAATTCCCTAATCCAAAAACAAGAAAAAACCATAAATTTATCAAAAATTACTAAATTCCTAATTTTTACATTTTCAGACAGGAAATGATTCCCATTCGTCTGAGTCTAAAGCCACGGATATACCCACTTATTCTCTCGGATAAAATCCCGATGCCAAACGTCGCCGCGGCTTATGCGTAATGCACAGCACTCATTGTAAGTCTTTGCGCCAAAAGACGTTAGCAATTAAATCCTCGCGGATTTCAGTTGCCGTCCATAAAATCTCAATCTGAGATGAACAGCCCAACTCGAATCGCACGGCATTATCACATACCGCGCTCGCTCGGCCAGAAGAGAAACTATACAACAGCCTTTTATGATTGTCAATAACTTCCTAAAAGAATTTTTTCAGAAATTTGATCCGGGACTCTTTCGTAGTTTAGCGGCTCCATAGTAAACGTCCCTCGCCCGGCCGTTGCGCTACGAATTTGGCTTGAATAACCAAACATTTCCCCCAGCGGGACCTTGGCGTCGATGACGCGGACAATCCCATGCAAATAGGAATTGGTAATCTCGCCTCGGCGTGAAACCAGATTGCCCTGGATGGCTCCAAAATAATTTTCGGGCGTTACAACCTGTACCCGCATGACCGGCTCTAAAAGAACCGGGTTTGCTTTTTGCACCAAATCCCGAACGGCGATGCTTGCCGCCTGCTCAAAGGCCAATTCCGACGAATCGACGGTATGAAATGAACCATCCAGCAGCGTTACTTTCACGCCGACAACCGGATATCCGGCAAGCGACCCGCTGGATAATCCATCGATCACTCCATGTTCGACCGCGGGAATATATTCTTTGGGGATTGAACCGCCAATAATCGCGTTTTCAAATTCGTTGACCTTGGCGTAATGTCCATCCTCGCTGAACAACGGTTCCATTTTGATGACAACGTGGCCATATTGTCCGCGGCCTCCGGTTTGACGAATAAATTTACCCTCGCCCTCGGCGGTTCCTGCAATAGCTTCTTTGTAAGCAACCCGCGGTTTACCGACGCGTACTTTGACGCCCAGATCGCGGATCAGCTTGTTTTCAAGGATTTCCAGATGCAGTTCACCCATACCGCTAATGATGGTTTGGCCGGTTTCCGGGTCAAATTTCGACTTGAATGTCGGGTCTTCCTTACGCAGCATCGCCAGCGCTTCGCCGAGTTTATTTCGCTCGGCGGCCGTAACCGGCTCGATGGACATGCTAATGACCGTCTCGGGAAAAGAAATGGTTTCCAGCATCACACTGGTCTTGGTATCGCAGAGCGTATCGCCGGTTAATGTGTCTTTAAGACCCAGCGCGGCAACGATATCGCCGGCGGAAGCCGAATCTATAATAATTCGATTTGATGCGTGCATCTGGAACAGTCGTGTAATGTTTTCTTTCACATTGCGATTTGGATTGTACACACGCGTCCCCTTACCGAGAGATCCCTGATAAATGCGCAGAAAGTACAGATCGCCATGTTTGTCGCTGGTAATCTTAAAAGCCATCGCAACCAGGGGCTTTTTGGGGTCGCAAACAACATCTACCCGCTTGGTTTTGTCGCCCTCTTCATATCCAACGGCCGGGGGCATATCAAGCGGGGAAGGCAAGAAATCAACCACCGCATCGAGCAGACGGCGAACGCCCATATTCCGCAGCGCAGAGCCAACAAGCACAGGATTGAGTTTATTGGCAACCGTACCTTTTCGCAACGCACGGCGAATCACCTCTTCGGAGATGGGTTGATCATTAATATACCGCTCCATCATCTCTTCATCAAATTCTGCTGCCGCTTCGATCATTGCATGACGATAGCGTTCCGCAGACTCTTTCAGTTCGGCGGGAATCTCCTCTTCTCGAAAACTGGCGGCTTTGTCCTCCTGCTGAAAATAGACCGCTTTCATCGTAATCAGGTCAACCATCCCGACGAACGCGGATTCCTGCCCGATGGGAATCTGCACCGGTACCGGATGCGAGAGAAGTTTTTCATGGATACTTCGGAGGCACATCTCAAAATCGGCACCGATCTTGTCCATTTTATTGATGAAAATCAGGCAGGATAACAGATACTTCTGGCCTTGTCTCCAGACGGTTTCCGATTGGGCCTGAACGCCTTCGGAGCTATCAAATACCGCAACCGCTCCATCCAGCACGCGAAGCGACCGTTCGACTTCGGCCGTAAAATCCACATGGCCGGGGGTGTCAATTAAATTAATATCGTAACCCCTCCACGGGCATTTTGTCGCCGCGGAGGTAATGGTAATGCCCCGCTGCTGCTCTTCTTCCAGATAGTCCATCACGGCTGTTCCGTCATGGACTTCGCCAATCTTATAGGTTTTACCGCTGAAAAATAACACCCGCTCCGACACCGTGGTCTTACCGGCGTCGATATGCGCCATAATTCCGATATTCCGTACTAAAGATAAGTCATCCGCCATAATCGTGAACTATTTCAATGTCCGCCTGATACGTTATTGTGTTTTTCATTCCATTCAAAAAAATAACAGCCACACCCCTACCCCAACGATTGACTCATTCCTCATCATCAGGCGGGCCGGCTGTCTATAAAAAAACGGCCACGGATGCAATTTGTCACAACCGTGGCTGTTTTGAAAAACAAGTTATTACCAGGCAAAATGCGCGAATGCCTTGTTGGCTTCGGCCATACGATGCACGTTTTCCCGCATCGTCATTGCCGCGCCTTCGCGTTTGAAGGCATCCAGCAATTCGCCTGCCAGACGCTGGCACATTGGTTTGCCTTTCTTGCCGCGAGCGGCCGCCAGTATCCACCGGAACGCCAGCGACTGCTGCCGTTTGGGACGGACCTGCATCGGCACCTGATAACTGGCTCCGCCGACACGTTTGCTGCGTACCTCAAGCATTGGCTTGACATTCTCAATGGCCGCCTCGAAAACTTCGACCGGAGGCGTCTCTGTAATCTGCTTGCCAATAATATCCATCGCATCATAAAAAACAGCCAGCGACCGACTTTTCTTGCCATCCCACATCATACAATTAACAAACTTGGAAACCAGTTTGCTCTGATACTTATGGTCCGGGGTTAAATACTTTCTGTCGCCTTCAACGAATCTTTTTCTTCCCATTCAAACACCTTGTATTTTTTGGGTTTTCTGTGTCAATTCTATCTATTTCAGCAGAATCCGCTTTTACGCAAACGCGGACTCGGTATTAAGCTTACTTGCCTTTTTTGGCGCCGTACTTGCTGCGTCCCTGTTTACGTCCGGTTACGCCGGAGGTATCCAGCGTACCGCGGACAATATGGTAACGAACGCCAGGCAGGTCGCGAACACGACCGCCGCGAATCATCACGGTGCTGTGTTCCTGCAGATTATGGTCAATGCCCGGTATATACGCAGTGACTTCTGTCCCATTGGTCAGACGAACACGAGCGATTTTTCGCAACGCCGAGTTGGGCTTTTTGGGCGTCTGTGTCCTGACGATCAGACAAACACCTCGCTTTTGAGGGCTTCCGGTAATATCGGAAACTCTCTTTTTGCCTGTATTTTTTCGCCCGTTGCGAACTAACTGATTAATGGTCGGCATATCTACTCCAAAAGGTTTCTAACCGATTATATATAAACAACTTATAGTTTTTATTCCAATCCCAGTGCCGCTTTGACCGCCTTATCGGCTGCCGCATCGGCTTCTTTGGCCTGACGCAATTCTTCCAACTGACGCGGCACAGGAGGTTCGCCCATGTGCTTGACTTTGGCGTCTAAATACCTCTTGAAAGCTGTGCCAGCCGGAATCAAATGCCCCAAAATGACATTTTCTTTCAATCCAACCAAATCGTCGATTTTACCAGCCAGCGAAGCTTCCGTCAAGACTTTTGTTGTTTCCTGGAAACTGGCAGCAGAAATAAAGCTATCCGACTGCAATGAAGCCTTGGTAATACCTAACAACAGGGTCGTCGCCGTCGCCGGACGAGGCTTTTTGCCTTTGGCTGGCGTACCGGCCAAGGCTTCTACCTTTTCATTGGCCGCTTCGAGCTGTTCCTTGGTCACAACCTGACCTGCTTTCAAGTCCGTATCGCCAGCATCGGCAACTCGAAGTCCCGTCGACAGATCGATATTGGATTTGCGGAAATTCAGCTTATCGACAATTTCGCCAGGCAGATATTGACTATCGCCAACGCTTTCAATTTCAACCTTATTCATCATCTGCGACAAAATCACTTCGATGTGCTTGTCGTTAATCGTTACGCTCTGAGCACGATACACATTCTGGACTTCTCGCAGCAGATACCGCTGCAGCGCTTCTTCGCCCTTAATTCGCAGAATATCATGCGGCACCAAAGGACCATCGGTCAGCGCATCGCCCGCCTCCACCCGGTCGCCGGTATGGAAGTTTAAATGCCTGTCGCGCGGAACATGATGTTCCTTTTCCATGCCGCTTTCATTGCGAATGGTAATCGTCATCTTGCCGCGGCGTTTATCGCTCTTAAGCTCGACCGTACCGGAAATTTCGGCCATTGCAGCAGGCTCTTTCGGCTTGCGGGCTTCAAAGATTTCCGTGACACGCGGCAGACCGCCGGTAATATCCTGCGTCCCTGCACCGCCGCGAGGCAGACGAGCCAGCAAGGCGCCGGCCGTAACCTGCTGTCCTTCATCGACTTCAATGCGAGCCTTGGAGGGCAGATAATGCACATCCAAAATTTTGCCTTCGCCGTCTTCGATAATGACCTGCGGGTGCTTATCACCCTTATGTTCAATAACCACAGGTCGTCCTCGCTGGCCTTTGCGTTCTTCTTCGACACGCATCGTTTCACCTTCAACGACGTCCATCAAGCGGACAAACCCCGGCACTTCAGCCAAAATTGGAACACGGTGCGGGTCCCAGGCAAACATACGCTCGCCGCGTTTGACTTTCTGACCGTCGTTGACCATGATCAGACCGCCATAAGGAACTTTAAATCGTTCCAGCTCGCGGCCCTTTTCATCCACGAGGGCCATTTCACCATTTCGACGCAGAGCGGTCTTTTGTTTCCCGCCTTCGAAATCAACCTCGACTACGTTGAGCTCGATATACTTAATCAGGCCGTCACGAGTCGCTTTTTGATCATTTTCAATCAACGATACCGATGCGATACCGCCGGTATGGAATGTTCTCATGGTAAGCTGCGTACCCGGTTCGCCGATGGACTGGGCAGCCATAATGCCTGCCGCCAGACCTTCTTCGGCAAGCAAGCTGGTGCTTAAATCCCAGCCGTAACATCGGGCGCACACGCCGACTTTGCTTTCGCAGGTCAGCGGACTTCGAACGCGAATGGATTCCAGTCCAAGCTGTTCGATTTTATCCGCCGCATCGGTCGTAATAACTTCGTTTTCACGAACAATCATTTCGTCGGTAATCGGATTGCGAACATTGTCGCGAGCGGTACGACCAATAATCAATTTCTTCAGCGCGATATCAATTGTTTCGCCTTTATACACGGTCGTTTTGGTAATCCCCAGCAGCGTACCGCAATCCTGTTCGCTGATCATCACGTTCTGAGCCACGTCGGCCAACTTACGCGTCAGATAACCGGAGTCGGCGGTCTTTAGAGCGGTATCCGCCAATCCTTTGCGGGCGCCGTGTGTCGAACTGAAGTATTCCAGAACGTTCAAGCCTTCACGGAAGTTCGACTTAATGGGCGTTTCGATAATTTCGCCGCTGGGCTTGGCCATCAAAGCACGCATACCGGCCAACTGCTGAATCTGGTCGATACTGCCGCGAGCGCCGGAATGCCTCATCACCCAGATCGGATTGAGATACGGCACACCATCGCGAATATCATTTTTCATCGCGTTCATCATCGCATTGGTAACCGCCACGCGAGCGTGCGTCCATGCGTCGATGACCTGGTTATACCGTTCGCCATCGGTCAAAACACCGACCTGGAAATTCTTTTGAATCTTATCGCACCTCTTTTGTGTCGCATCAATAATGCCCTGTTTTTCGGGCGGGATGCGTAAATCAATCAATCCAAAGCTGATTCCAGACAACGTCGCACGTTTGAAACCCATTTCTTTCATATCATCCAGCAATTCCAGCGTCGCTTTGGCGCCGGCATATTCATAGCAGTCATGAATGACATTGCCGAGTTTCTTTTTGTCGAGCGTCATATTATAGAATGGCATTTTCGGGTCGAGAATATCATTGAACAGGCATCGTCCGGGAGTCGTCAAAATCACGCCGCCTTTTTCAAAACCATTTTCGCCGAGCACTTTTTTGCCGTCAGGAATACGCACTTTAACGCGAGCATGGGTGGCGACTTTTCGCATATCCAAAGCTGTGATCGCTTCATTTGTATCGCGGAACATCATACCCTCGCCCAGTTGCCCGCTGGCAATATGGGTGATGTAGAAATTACCCAAAACCATATCCTGCGATGGTCCCAACATGGGGGAACCACTGGCTGGCGAGAAAATATTATTGGTCGCCAAAATCAGCGTATGAGCTTCAACTTGAGCTTCAATGCTCAGCGGCAAGTGGACGGCCATCTGGTCACCGTCAAAGTCGGCGTTAAAGCCGTTGCAAACCAGCGGATGCAGCATAATAGCGTTACCCTCGACCAGCACCGGTTCAAACGCCTGAATACCCATACGGTGCAGCGTCGGAGCACGGTTAAGCATCACAGGATGCTGATGAATCACTTCTTCCAGAATATCCCAGACGTGCTCTTCACGCCGCTCCAGCATACGCTTTGCACTCTTGATGGTGTCGGCATAGCCGCGGTCTTTCAGTTTGCGGATAATAAACGGCTGGAACAATTCCAGCGCAATCCGTTTGGGCAGACCGCACTGATACAATTTCAGATAGGGCCCGACCACGATAACCGAACGGGCGGAATAATCGACGCGTTTACCCAGCAGGTTCTCGCGGAAACGTCCCTGCTTGCCCTTGATCATGTCGGTCAAACTCTTAAGCGGGCGGTTATTGCTGCCCAGAACCGGCCTGCGGCAGCGACCGTTGTCAAACAGCGAATCGACCGCCTGCTGCAGCATCCGCTTTTCATTGCGGATAATCACTTCCGGCGCATTGAGGTCGATTAACTTTTTCAAGCGGTTATTGCGGTTAATAATACGGCGATACAGGTCATTTAGGTCGCTGGTAGCAAAATTACCGCTTTCCAGCATCACCAAAGGTCGTAAATCCGGCGGAATGACCGGAATCACATCCTGAATCATCCACTCGGCTTTGTTTTCGCTGTTGCGAATGCTGTTGACTAATTTGAGCCGCTTGCTGAGGTCTTTAATTTTCTGTTTGCTGCTCGTTTCGGTGATTTGCGTACGCAACTCTACCGCCAGCGATGCCAGGTCCAGCCTGCCCAGCAATTCTTTCGTCGCCTCAGCGCCCATGGACGCCTTAAAACAGGGACCATATTTATTAATCGCATCGCGAAACTCGTCTTCGGTTAGAAGCTGTCTTAGCTTCAGCGGGCTCTGGCCGGGATCAACAACCACATAATCCTGGAAATAGACAATCTTTTCGATGTCGGACGTCTTCATCCCCAACAGCGTGCTGAGCCGACTGGGCATCGCCTTGAAAAACCAGATATGCACCACGGGCGCAGCCAGATTGATATGGCCCATACGTTTGCGGCGAACGCGGCTATGCGTTACTTTTACGCCGCAACGGTCGCAAATGATGCCTTTAAATTTTGTCCCTTTGTATTTCCCGCAGGCGCACTCCCAGTCTCGCTCCGGGCCAAAGATGCGCTCGCAGAACAAACCGTCTTTCTCGGGACGATAGGTTCGATAGTTAATCGTCTCCGGCTTCTTCACTTCGCCGAACGACCAGCTCCGGATGTCGTTGGGACTGGCCAGATTAATCTTCACTGAACCGTAATCATTTATTCGATCGTAAATCGATTCTACCATATCAGGACCAACTCCAATTCAATGTCCCTGTTTTATCCGCCTTCATGGCGGCATTCTTCACTCTACATACTGCCTGCTATAACTGCGGCATTCCGACGCGTTTTTTCTCAAGCTGGATATTCAAGCCCAGACCGCGAATTTCATTGCACAACACGTCAAACGAGATCGGCGTTCCGGCTTCCAGTGTATTGACGCCTTTAACCATCGACTCGTATATCTTGGTGCGGCCTTCGATGTCGTCGCTCTTGACCGTCAGCAATTCCTGTAATGTATAGGCGGCGCCGTAGGCTTCCAGCGCCCAGACTTCCATTTCGCCGAATCGCTGACCGCCAGTGCGGGCTTTGCCGCCCAGAGGCTGCTGGGTAATCAAGCTGTATGGCCCTGTCGAGCGAGCGTGAATCTTGTCGTCCACCAGATGATGCAGTTTCATCATATACATATTGCCGACCGTTACATTCTGATCAAATGCCTCACCCGTACGGCCGTCATAAAGCCGCGTCTTAAGACCATCCGGCGGAATCTGGGCAAAAATCTCATAGGGATCCGGAGCCTGTTTCTTTTTCTCCAGCTCGGCCATCCGATTGCGTACATGCTGATTGGCCTCTTCGGTAACCGCAATCACATCCGCTTCCGTCGCCCCGTCAAAAACCGGAGTAACGGCATAGAAGCCCATCACTCTGGCTGCCCAGCCCAAATGGGTTTCAAGAATCTGGCCGACGTTCATACGACTGGGTACGCCCAACGGATTCAAACAAATATCCACCGGCGTTCCATCTTCGAGGAACGGCATATCTTCTTCCGGCATAATCTTGGCGATAACACCTTTGTTACCGTGACGTCCGGCCATTTTGTCGCCAACCGACAGTGTACGTTTGGTCGCGATGTAAATCTTCACCATTTCCAGCACACCGCTCGGCAATTCGTCGCCGTGCTTCATACGCTCCAGTTCGCGTTTCTTTTCGTCCTGAAGCTGAAGCAGGCGCGGCCAGAAAATATCGACGATTTTCTGGGCTTGTTCCCGCATCGTCGCCGGCTTTATCCATTCAATTTTGAATGTTTCGATTTGTTCATAAATCACGTCAACATCATCGCTGGCGCCCACTTTCTGGCGGGTATTCGGGTCGACCAGCTCAATCCCCAGTTCATTGTGAATCTGGGCGATCAGGTCCTTAAACAGGGCGCATTCCTTAAGAATCATCTCCTGTTCATATTGCTTGATCTGATCCTTATAGGCCTTGCGCTGTTCTTCGGTACCGGCTCCTTTACGCATAAACCGGCGTGTCTTGATCACAATGCCCTCGTAGCCACTCGGTACTTCCAGCGAGTCATTTTTGACGTCTTCGCCAGCTCGACCGAAAATAGCGTGCAGCAGTTTTTCTTCCGGCGTCAGTTCGGTCTTGCTCTTAGGCGAAACCTTACCGACCAGAATATCGCCGGGAGCGACGCGCGTTCCTTCGCGAACCACACCCGTCTCATCCAGATTCCGCAGCGCTTTTTCGCTGACATTGGGGATATCCCGCGTAAACTCCTCGCGTCCCAGCTTTGTCTCGCGAACTTCCACACTGAATTCATCAATGTGGATACTGGTAAATACATCGTCTTTAACCAGACGTTCACTGATTAAAATGGCGTCCTCAAAGTTGTATCCGTCAAACGGCACGAACGCGACCATAATATTGCGTCCCAGCGCCAACACGCCCTTATGACTGGCTCCGCCGTCGGCGATAATCTGGCCCTGTTTGACTTTTTCTCCGAGATTGACAATCGGCTTTTGATTTAAACAGGTCCGCTCATTGAGACCTTTGAATTTCAGCATGTCATATTCATCGGCGCCATCGATAACAATGTGCGTCGCATCCACGGCAGTAATGACGCCGGATTTGCGGGCGCGAACGACCATGCTGGAATCGCGAGCACACGGCGATTCCATTCCCGTACCAACCCGCGGCACTTCGGTTACCAGCAAAGGCACCGACTGACGCTGCATATTGGAACCCATCAGCGCACGGTTGGCGTCGTCGTGTTCCAGGAACGGAATCAGCGCCGCCGAAACGCCCACCATCTGCTTAGGCGAAACGTCTACGTACTCGACTTCCGCGCTATCGACCTGCGTCAATTCGCCGTTCTTTCGCGCCAGAACCAACCCATCGAGCAGCACATGAGTCTTTGGATCAACCATGCTCGGCGGAGCAAACACCGCTTTCATTTCTTCGTCGGCGCGGAGGTAAACGACATCATTGGTTACCTTCTTGCCTTTTACCTTGCGGTACGGCGTAACCAAAAAGCCGTATTGATCTACCTTGGAGAAGATACCCAGCGACACAATCAGACCGATATTCGTGCCTTCCGGCGTCTCAATCGGGCAGACGCGACCATAATGGCTGATATGCACGTCGCGGACTTCAAAGCCCGCACGTTTGCGATTCAAACCGCCGGGGCCTAATGCGCTTAATCGACGCTCGTGAGTGAGCTGGCTCAGCGAGTTGGTCTGGTCAACGACCTGACTTAATTCGCCGCGACCAAAGAAAAACTCGATGCTCGACGA